>Ga0187779_10002114_pt1 | contig 12277 bp, 10 predicted proteins | sample 1015_Q2_SP10_10__FD_132435 | JGI IMG/M metagenome (GOLD analysis project Ga0187779, IMG submission 132435) | Tropical peat soil microbial communities from peatlands in Department of Meta, Colombia - 1015_Q2_SP10_10_MG | ecosystem: Environmental > Terrestrial > Soil > Wetlands > Peat | place... | reverse complement strand
TATGACATGTAAACGTGTATTACGAAGTATTAACCAGATAATATCCGGTCGACCATAAGGAAACGACCAAGAGTTCTATGGCTGAAAGGGGTCGATATGGGATGTTGGTTGGAAATAAATGGCTGAAAATCGTGCTGCCAGTAATAGTTATCGTCATCATTGCTGGTGTAGCCTTCTGGTACACCACTTACAGCAACATAGCTTCCTCATCAACGAATGGGAAGATTGAGATTCCGACGGACGGGGTGCAGATTCACGAGATGTGGGTCAATGTTACGGTTGACAATACCGGATCTGTGCCGGTATGGATCAGCTACATTTACGTGAATGGTGGTGCGTACGGTCCCGCCGCTGAACCGGCAGGAAATATGGGTCAATTCTGGCCAGATACTTGCTTTGGGGAACCATGCAGCAAAACAAATGGAATATTGAATAACCAAGCTGGTGAATATTACTTCAACAACTCCGTATACGTAATCCAACCGGGTCAGAGCATCACCTTCACAGTCGGTCTTGGAGCACCTTTGCAGAAGGGCACTATTACAGTCAAGGTGGTTGGCTCGAATCAAGCTGAAGCGACGGCGGAAACCACGTACTAACTAGTTCAGGTTCTATCACTGGAAAGCTGCTCGCACGCAAGGGAAAGGGAGATAATCCCCTATTGTGTACTGACTGCGTGAATTACCTTGGGTAAAGCGAAGATGGTAAAGAAAACCAAGAAGAAGGATATCATCACCTAACTCATCGAATCCGCGGAACTACGTTTCGAATTACTCTGGAAAAGGACCCGTTGAGGAAGACCTTGGCAGAGAGATATCGCATGGTTTATGCAGGAATAAGAGTCAGGGACCTGAAGAGGTCAATCAACTTCTACAGAAAAATCATGGGCATGCGCGTCACGAGAAGAGGGACGAGCAACAATTCAGATTACGCCTCCAACATTCGACTTGTCGTAGATGGGTCAATCGCAATTCTGCACCTACGCCGTCGATAGGCAAGAAGAATGCAGAAATGAGAAAAAGAGAGAGGAAACTCATGGAAGAAGGCAAGACGCGAACATCAAACAGAAACGAACTCAATCTCATACGAGAATGGTACCATTACAACTCCTACGTACGAAAGAGATACTTCCAGGTCATCTCTGAACTACCAGGGGCGGAGCTGACAAAAGATCGTGGCGCATCATTCCCATCAATCCTCGATATCTACGTCCACGTACTAGATGCCTACCGATGGTGGTTTCTCTACGTCTACACGGACAAAGTCCATGAAAGGAAGATGCTTCGAGACACAGGTCTCAAACTCAACGAGATAAAACGAGAAGAGCACAAGATCGACTCCTTTGTCAAGAAGTTCCTGCAGAAACTTTCAATAAGAGACCTTGCAAAACCGATTGTCTGGCACGAAGTCGACCCTAAGGGCAAGCGATGGACGATTAAGATAACCATGCGAGACATGCTTTGGCAACTGGTGGGTGAGGAATTACAGCATAGAGGGGAACTCAACGCATTACTCTGGCAAATCGACGTTGAGCCTCCAATTACCGAGTGGGTGGACTTCTGGACCGTCAGGTAAGAAAAGCAGAGCTCAAACGAGGTTATCTGATACTTCTAATGCGCATCCTACCCGCTCACTCGGGAATCATCGAATGCGTGCTTCAGGTGTGCCTCGTATGTTGACGAGCCGTTTATAATTAAAGGGTCATCTAAATATCGCATTAGGTTAACCAAAAGTGCAGCGGTGAAGGAGTTGAAGTCTGCTGCCCACTAAGACGAGAATTGGAACCTGGGTTAAAGCATTCAGGGGGTTCTACGATAAGAACGACCCCACCGCTCAGCAAGATCTGGTTGCTCGGTTGCTCTTCTCTGCCAGAAGTCTGATTCTCGTGATCTCTGCTCAAGCCGCGGTCATAGCAGGGCTTCTGGCATATGTTAATGGGGCGTTCAACCTGATCCCTTTCCTGCTTATTCTGGTGGGTTTCGTTACAATTCACGCCGCGAGTAACTTGCTGAACGACTACTTCGGATACTATCGCGGTCATGATACTGTGGATTCTCCGAGACGCAGGTACACGCTTCATCCCGTGGCGGACGGAATCTTAACGAAGAAACAGATCGAATTCACGATAGTCCTGCTGATCAGCATCAACGCCTTGATAGGCGCCTATCTCACTGCGGTTAGGGGACTGCTTGTGGTTGCGTTCGTAGCCGTTGGATTCCTTATGCTCTTGCTTTACGACGCCGCGCCAAAACCCTTGAAAAGTATTGGGTTAGGTGAGGTTGCGTCGTTCATTGTCTGGGGTCCTCTAATGATTTTCGGAGGATACTTCGTTGTCACTGGTAGGCTATCGATCAACCCACTGCTCGTTAGTGTACCGTATGGACTAGGCGTCATGAGTATTCTCGTCGGGAAACACATCGACCAGGAATCATACGACGCTCAAAAGGATATTCACACGCTCCCGGTCATTGTCGGGGAAAAGGCGGCAAGGATTCTTGCAATCGGTTCCATCGTGCTGATGTACGCATTCACATTCGTTTCAATCGCCTACGGAGCACTAGCACTAACGGCGTTCCTGGTCTTGCTCAACTACGGGAAACTATCCAAAGCGATTGGCGTTCTGTCCAAGGATAGGCCCGCAGAGGCACCGAAAGGTTACAATGGTTGGCCCCTGTGGTATCACAGGCAATGCCTCCTACACAACAAGAGTTTCGGTTGGCTCTACATAGCAGCCTTGCTGATTGCCGCGCTCGTCGCCAGCACACCATTCTATAAGTATGAATTCGTCAGAATTGTTCTCGTCCTGTAGGATAACTCTCATTATGCGAACTGATCAAAAGGAAGTGCGTATCTGCCGTGTCCCTTGACGATACCGAGTCCTTCATACCAAAATGTTTTTCACATCAGTTTTCCCAAGTCAATACGGGAAAGATATTCAGATCATGATCTATCTCGACGTGATCCCGCCGTTCGAGATTACGCTCTACTTATTGGTCATAGTTCTCTTTCTTCTCACAGGTTTCCTTAACCTGAAGGATCTCAAGAAGATAAGACAGGATAAGTGGACGCCGCAGGATTCGGTTGCTCTCATACTCCGGATGTTCTTCTACGCGTTTCTCCTGAACTTGATGCTGACTTTAGCGATAGACGCCGGTCTCCTACTGCTAGCCGCGGCAAGATTCCCCGCTTCGTTACAGCGAGTCCTATCGTTTACTCTTACGCCGCTTGAACTCTCGTTTGGTATGTTAGTGGCGACCGGAGTCATGTATGGTTTAGCAAAATGGCAGGAGTGGTACGATCTAATTGATGCAGAGTACTGAGACGCCTCAAGATTTCAAGGTCTGGTGGGTTAAGCACCCTGCTGCGAGAAAGTTGCTAAGCATCCCGCTTTACTTCACGACTCGAAATTATAGACTGTGGCGCAACGCAAGACTAACCCCGAGAAAGCTTCGAAAGCTCATGCGAGCAGTCGATGATAGGTTCCCCACGACGCACAAGCATCTCATTGGGAGAGATGATGAGTATCAGCAGATCATGTCAAGCATTGGTTTTCATGTTGTCAGAGATCGATACGTACTCGATGTTTTCCGAAATGCTCCACCTCCTAAGTTCTTCATATTGAGAGGCTCAAGCGGAGCCGGAAAGTCGATTCTTGCTCAAGTTTGCATCAGAGAAGGAGTTGTCCACGGAATAATGAACGGCGTTAACATTCAGCCCATGTCTGTAAGGGGAGCAGAAGTTTTCGACCCGTACTACGGTCAGTCAGCTAGGAACCTGGCACACATCTTCGATAACGGTTTCAAGACACCTACCATCCTGTTCATCGACGAGTTCGAGAGTTTCGGAAAGAAAATAGACAAGGGCGCCTCGCCACTCATACAGTCCGAGGACATACGTGTCCAAAGCATATTCATCAGCAGCTTAACGAGGGTACTTGATACGAAAGTCAGAACCGTAGTGATAGTTGCCACGAACGTGTTCGAGTCGATTAGGGAAGATGTGAGAAGGCGCGGCTTCGTAATAGATCTGGATCAAAACGTTAACCGCGAAATGCTTCTGGCAATTCTCTCGTCCGAGCTTGCGAATTTCGGATGGAACTACCTTGAACCTGAGCGGGTTATGACCGCTCTTGAGAGAGCAGTGAGCGTCTACAGGCAGACGCAACTCACGCCGTTCGACGTTATTGACGTCTGCTACAAGGTTAGGAACAAGAAGATAGAACCCTTGCGGCGAAGCCTCTTCTTGAAGTTTGAGGAGCGAAGCAAGACACCCAAAGGGTTCATCGTTTCACTCGAAGACTTTGAACTTGCAGCCAGAGAACTCAGAGGCTACGTAGAGACAGAGAAGAGTAGCGAAGTCATAAGCTCAATTCTGAAAATTAAACCATCAATAACTTACGATGACGTTGGCGGACTATTTGGCGTGAAGGAGAGAATCTTCAAAGCCATCTCACTAAGCCTTCGACCCGACTTGATCAATAAGCTCGGATGGATACCTCCCAAAGGGTTCATTCTATGGGGTGAACCGGGATGTGGAAAGACCCACATCTCAAAAGCCATAGCTAGAGAGAATGGCGCATCATTCTTCTATGCTCCAGCAGCGCAATTACTGATAAACGCTAAATGGGTTGGGGAACCCGAAAAGAACGTCAAAGACCTTTTCGCCATGGCTAGAAAAGTCGCGCCAAGCGTAGTATTCTTTGACGAATTCGACATCATTGCAGGTAAGAGAAAAGGCGACCCCGTTGGAGACAAGATAACCGCTCAAATACTAACCGAACTTGACGGCCTTCAACCGTTAGAGAACGTGATCGTTATCGCTGCAACGAACAAGCCCGAAATGGTCGATGAAGCAATCCTCAATCGGGTCGAACCAAACATCCTCGAGATACCCCTACCAAAGAACGATGAGGAAAGACATGACATCATAACCATCCACCTCAAACAGAATGCGGCCCACCTCCATCAAGAAGTAACAACCGAGAAAGTCCTCAAGATCATTAAACAGCACCGAATTGTGTCACCGAGAGTAATGGCCGAAATCATACGAGAGGCAAACCGCCTCAGGTCGCAGGAGATAATAGCTGCCTGGGAGACCCACAAAGGAGACGAAGAACACCGATCGCGCACGACAAAAATGTTCAGAGAAGACCTCGAGAGGCTCAAGGAAGTCATTACTAATAACCGCAAAACTGGCGAAAGCCCAATTTCCGAAGAAGAAGTATTCACTGACAACTACAAGATCCGCCTATACCATTTCGAGAAAGCTGCGTTACAGCTAGAGCAAGATCTCGACAAAGAGTTGGTTGACGCGCAAGAAAGCCTAATGGTGGAAACACCCCAAAGGGGTGTCGCGTATGGGATAGGAACCGACCCTCAAGGACGACGCGGCATCATCCTATTGACAGAGTGCGCAATCAACAAACAAGGCACGGGCAAGGTCAGAGTGACAGGAGCCGCTAAAGCAGCCGTCCTAGGACCTGCAACCGCCGTCCAAGACGTGAGCGTCGCGGAGAGCGCAAGAAACGTCACCGAGTACATTCGCGGCTACATCCGCGAAAAATTGAAACTTGACATAGCCAAGTACGATTTCACTTTTCAAGTCATAAGCCCCCTGGAAGGCGCAGCAGGCATGGGGGTAAGCGGCCCCAGCTTAGGAGTAGCCTTTAGCGTTGCAGCCGTATCCGAACTGTCAGGCCTGGGCGTCAACGCCACGATTGTGATGACAGGAAAAGGTGACATTAAAGGAAATGTTGGTCCCGTCGGCGGAGTCGGCTGGAGAGGAGCAGGTAAGTTTCTTGCAGCAACACAGACAAAGAGGATTAAAGTTAAGAAATTCCTGCTACCCCAATGGAACTATGAAAGATCGATGGATGAGTGGCAGGTTCTACTTGACAAGAACATAGCCGTAATACCGGTCAAGTCGCAGATTGAAGTCTGGGAACTCGCATTAGGAGTGAACGAGGAACAGATTATTCGAAGACTTAAACTCGCACTCGTCAAAGCTGTTTGAGTACACAGCACATACAAGCAGATCAAACTTTAGAGAATTGCTAGCCGAACTTACATTTTGATGGTCTCCTAGACTCTACGGAGAAGCTCAAAAGTCCTTTTCACGCCAGGCCAGCTGCCGGACCGTAGCGTCCCTCCGGTCGCTCTCAAAGAACCAGTGCCCCCTAATTTGGTATGGGTAAAACTTCACACTTTTTGCAACTAATTCAGGCTCGTCCCAAGATCTAGAACGTCAGTGGGAGACTCGCAAGGGAAATGAAGTGATCTTCTGCAAATAGATCCACTCATACAAGTGTTGACATGTGTGATTACGCTACGGTCTGATCAATATGTACGTGAGTACTATGAATTGAACCAGCTCTTGCATTTGCCACAATGGTGGTTGACTTCGTGGTCACGCTCTCTATCGCAGGTACCGCAATTGGACCGGAGACACAACTTACCGCACCTATCCAATCATGTTCGCCCTAGACTTGGTGGTAGCTGAGCATATTTGTGAACTTCTTAGAGGGTACACTAGGAAAATAATAAAAGCGCACACATTGCCGACTGGAGAGTTTTCAGCGGGTCGAATACTGGGCTATTGGAAATCTTACTAGCGCAATATTCATTCTCAGCCTCGGGGTCAAGGTCCAGTAAGCTTTAGTGTACTTCCGCAGCTGAAACAGACGTACTCATAGGTCGGTAACTCTTCCGTTTGCTGAACATTACCAAGCCTGTGCTTCGGCTCAATGAAATCTACGCCGCCACACCTTAAGCATTTGATTAGCTCTAAGTCTGAGTTGTCACAATTCGGGCATTCCTTGACCATAAGTTTTCGGACCATATGATTAGTACGTAATACGGCTTATTGGCAGCATCGAATGATTCGAGTGTCGAAATATATCACTTACATAACATAAACAGTACACGTGGTATCGCGCTACTAGTGTCATATGGAAACTCCAAATCCGCTGGAGCGATGAACCCAACTGTATTCGGAGCACCGTCAATCGGAGGCTTACACATGGAGATTCAGGTTCTGAATCAGCAAGATATGTTACGCTTTCACTTTCGCTTTTTCACATGGCGATGAGTCTGTGCAATTGCACTTGAGGTATGCTTCTCATCCGGAGGGCTGAGAAGCTCTCGCACTTTTTCTTCGCCTAGCCTGTCACTTGCTCTCCAGACCAACCTCAATAGATCCCTTCTACTTGAGACTTTTCGCTTGTATTCCACCAACGCTTCGTCCTTCAGCGCTCCTAAGAAAATCTTCCTTGCACCTTTCTCCTGCTCTATGCGCATCAAGTAGCTTTCTCCTACGAAGGGGCCCACAGCCGTATCAACCTCGCTGACGTTATCCAAAATGAACGTATTCATCAAGGCAAGGCCGTCGAGGCCAAAATCCGGAGCATAGCCAAGAAGTTTCAGGAGTAAGACTCCTCCAGTCACAAACCCAGATCCAATTATCGCGTAACCAGGATTTTCATGTACAGGCTCGGCTAGTCCCCGACTATCAAAAGTGTAGATTGAAGCCTTTCCTGACGGATCAAGGCCGCACAAGATCATCCGAAAGTCTGGCTCAAGATTAAGACCCCTCAACTGACTGAATTTCGTCAATAATCCTGACTGGATCTCCTCTGAGGCTTTCGCAAAGGTATCATAACTAACAGGGAATTCTTTCTCTGCGTAAGGTATCAAAACGTCATCCGCCAGCTTAAACGCCGCTTTGACGAGAGCGCTGTCGCCTGCTCCACTAACTATTCCGACCGGGTTTCCTTTGAATCGGATCGGACGTATCTTTTTGACTTCATAGGCTATGCCGAATGCCGCGGTTGCTTTAGAGTCAGATGCGACTAATACTGCTTCTCCGTCACCATGAGTTAGCTTGAAAGCAAGAATGAGTGTCATAGTCTGTCAGCAGATACATCAATGATCGGTTTAGACATTTAGACGTAGTTATTGATACGGAAATCGATTGCGAAGTTCCCATCACATTCTTACCAATTATCGCCTAAGAGTCATATCTGACCGTCACGCTATAATTTGCGTCCGCGTCAGGTCAGACAAGCTATAGGATATCGATTGAAAATCAGTTCTAATAAGTCACCCGGCGTGCAAATCCGCGAGTTGGTGAATTATACGGATCGAGTTTCAGAAACTCAGAATACGGTTAGGGCTAAGACATCTGTTACGCTCACTCTGATAAACGCAGAAACTATCTAAGCATTAGCACTCTCAAGCTGAACGATCTTTAGTTGTTTGTGTGATCTTAACGACTGAGGCTACAGTTCTGTGCTCTCTTTTTCAGGCCTCAGTGACCATCCGACAATCTTACCTTCTCCGTCCACCTTAACATTCACCAGTTGTGGCCTCACACCTTTGCGACCCTCAAAGTGATAATATCCCCGAACAACGAAGTAGCTTCCATCGAATCCTATGCTTGTAACGTGAATGTCCCCCTTCACTTTGAAGGCTTTCTTAGCGTAGTCTACTGCGATCTTCGCGGCTTCCTCGGCCGTCTTCACTTCCAACCTTCAACACACCGGATGGATAGGGTACAGGGGTTGAACTTCACCTTTACGTTTATCGACCAGACATGAGCTGGCCTGTGCATGTGCATAAGCTAACGAACAACGACGGGTCAAATCTGATCGCACATTTTCCCTGATCATTGGGAGAACGGCAGGAACCCTCCTAGACTTCCGTAGTCCTTGGTTTCTTGGTTCTTCTTCTGTATTCGAGGCTTACGGACAGACACGTTATCGCAATAACGGGGATCAACAGGGTGTAGTATGGTAGCATCCCATAATTGGTTGTCCAGACTGCCGTAATCGTCATCGGAGACTTAACGTGAATCATGCTTTCTCCGTTCACAACTGGTCCTGCGTAGTCTCCTGTCCATCCCGTCAATACTGAGCTTACACCAAAGTCACCTAGGAAACCTGCTTCTCGAATAACGGGTGGGTTAACCCTAACGGTAGCTATCGCTCCGTCATCATACCATCCTGACCCCATAGGCGCCCCAATGTTTGAGTTTACTTGCAATAACCATTGCTTCACGTAGAAAGGTTTCAGTGTCAAGTTTCCTGTAGCTGAGAATGTCCCCGTTCCTTTCGCGTTTAGGAGAACACCATTCGCGTACCAGCCTTCAAGGACATAACGTGAACTCGCCGTTATCGGGAGGATTTCAGGAATGTTAGGCAGATCAATTGTGGTATTGTACAGGTACCATCCATCCGCGAATGCGACGCCTGTCGGTAATCCTTCGATATTGACTTGATACCATGGCCAGAGAAGACCACCTTCGTGCTGAATGGGATTGTTTAGATTGCTTCCCGCTAACCAGTAGTTGTTCTCACCTGGAACACTAACGATACCATACGGGTATTTGCCATTGTAAGAGTCGCTACCGAGACTATAGCAGCATAAGGACACTGCAGATGAGGCCATATGCCATTGCCCCGACGTATCTCTGTACTCCAAGTTACGGAACTCAACTGGACCCAGGACCGTATCGGCAAAACGCGTCCCCGCAACCTCAGCTGATGCGTACGGACCATTGGCCCCTGAATCCGAGACACCTAAATCAACAGAACCCACCGGTTCACCGTTAACGAACGCAAACCAAACTTTCCCTGAAGCTTCCAACGAGAATTTATACCATGTACCGTTCGGTCCTAAGTCATCTCCAGTTGGGCAGGTGAGCCTGCAAGTGGAAGGGGGACTGTCGGCATCGTGAGGAAAGTACTCCCAGAACCAGTGAGGATAACTATCAGTCAACGTGATCTTGTAACCGACCTGAATGAATGAGTCTCCGGGAAGATCTAATCCGACCCAGTAACCGAGATCACTGTCGAGCCCATGCTGGTAGTACTTTATTCGTATCTCGACGCTGGCACCAGTGACCGGTAGCCCAAACTGTCGACCATAGTTTCCGTTGGCGTTGGCCGCATAAGCCCCGACCTGGAACCAGTACTGCCCGGGTGTCACGTTATCTGATTGCGCTGTTGGAAGGGAGTCTGCGGAAAACATCCGCTCTCGCACGCGGGTTTCAGACGTGGGTTGCCGGTTGTAGGTGTTACTGCTCGCGTAGAGTGATGGTGCCAGTGCGATTAGAAATAGCGGTAGCAACACCCTAAGTTGCATACTTATCGAAATTAATCGTGTCACGTTTTGTGATAAAAACTTGCACAATATGGGATTACTTCTGGATCCAGTACAGGTAGATCATCTTAACGTAATTCAGTCGTTTCTGCCATCGAATCGACTACAGATACCGTGATTACCGGTGGTCTTCAATGTGGGTTTACTAGAACAGCGACGCATCGACATAATCTATTTTCAACTTGAAAAGATTGTTTGACGAGCCGAAGTAGGAGCGTTTTGGAACATAAATTGATGTGGCTGGGCTAACCTATCGCCAGACTACCGTATTTACACCTGAGATTCTTGTAAGCAGCGCACCTAAATGGTTGTCAGTTCCATTTACTGCTGAAGAATCATGGGAAAGCAAATTCTTATTCTCGGGGGAGGCTTCGGTGGCCTCGCAGCTGCAGATACTCTCCGCCGAAGCCTAGGCTCGGAGCATAAGGTGACTCTGGTGGATAGACAACGGTTGTTCTTCATGGGCTTAACGAAACTTTGGATACTAGATGGCAGGAGGCAAGTGGGTGATAATGCGGGGAACCGAACTGGTCTGATTAAACGAGGGATCGAATTCATCGAAGCAGAAGTGACAGCGATTGACACTACGAGCAGAGAAGTGCGGCTAAGACAACAAAAGATATCTTATGACTTTCTAATCGTCGCTCTTGGAGCCGAATATTCACCAGCTTCAACGTGGGGGCTCGATAGATACGCGAAGAACCTCTATATCGAAAGTGGCTGTGCTGAAATTAGGGATCTGCTGCGCTCATTCAATAGGGGAATCATAACCATTCTCATCTGCGGCCTACCGTTCAAATGCCCACCCGCACCATACGAGGCCTCTTTCATCATCGATGACGTCCTCCGTAGAAGAGGGGTTAGAAAGGAGGTCCAACTCCAGATAATTACGCCAGAGCCTCATCCACTGACCATACTTGGATCAGAAGCCGGAAGGAAATTGACTGACCTGCTGAGCAACCGAGGAATAATATATCATCCAGTGGAAAAAGTCCGAGAAATCCGCGTAAAGAGCACCTTAACCGAAACTGGAGAATTCCATCACGACCTGGTTTTGGCAATTCCAGTTCATGTTATCCCACAAGTCCTCAAGGATTCCGGTCTTGTCGATCAATCAGGCTGGATACCAGTTGATCCTTCAACAATGACCACAAGCGCGTCGGATGTTTTTGCGGTGGGGGACTGCGCTGGCCCTAAGACCCCGAAAGGCGCCCTCCTGCCTCGAGCAGGCATACTCGCCGAAGAACAAGGCAAAGTCGTAGCCATGAACATAGTCAGCAAAATCAACGGCTCACAAGAAACCGCAAAGTTTGGTGGAGAAGGTGTATGCTTCATGGAAGCTGGAAACGAGATGGCAGCTCCCGTGCGGGCAAACTTCTACGCTCAACCCGCACCCACCTGGGAATTCACACCTCCTTCAACCAAAGGATTTGAAGAAAAGAATCACTTCTTAACTGAAAGGATGATACGTTGGTTCGGTTCAGTTTAGAAAGCGTTCAGTGGAAAGTTAGGAGCCTTCCTTGACTTCAATAATCTCGTCCGCAACGAGACCATGTGCCTCTCGGTGAACTGCTGCTGCAGCTTCCTTGTTCGGAGCTTCTACCATGCAGAATGCTTTGCCTGTTGACTCATCGAACCAGTATTTGAGATACTTGACTCCGTACTTTCCTTGAACTTGAAGATCCTTCGCATGCGCCGCCATAATGGCTTCTGCCGTGAGTCCACTTATCTTGTAATGTATATCCATGTAAAGTGGCATTTTTTAGTATCCTCACTGTCATGCATAAGAACCAGTGGAATTTATGCTTTGATAAGCAAATTCCTCTTAACAAGAGCGAATAATCTAAAGGAATTGAACTACTAATGCGCGTGGCTCTCATACAGGATTTACTCCGTGGTCCACTGCCTGACGGTTCGTCGCTCTTGGTCGAGTATGATCCCACATCAACATGGTACCAAGCATCCCTTGGAATGGCAGCGGAATGGCTGAGAACAGGCGGGACAGTCAGCTACCATGTCGCCGCACAGCCGCCCGAGAATATCCGTTCTCAGCTTACCCAAATGGGGCTTGAGGTCGACAAGCTCGAAGGAAGCGAGAAATTGAGGGTTTTCGATTGGTA
>Ga0187779_10002113_pt1 | contig 12284 bp, 8 predicted proteins | sample 1015_Q2_SP10_10__FD_132435 | JGI IMG/M metagenome (GOLD analysis project Ga0187779, IMG submission 132435) | Tropical peat soil microbial communities from peatlands in Department of Meta, Colombia - 1015_Q2_SP10_10_MG | ecosystem: Environmental > Terrestrial > Soil > Wetlands > Peat | place... | reverse complement strand
GCTAAAATCCAGCGGGATTGAACATTCAGAGTAGCTTTGAAATCGCCCGCCACACCCGTTAAAGCGGTGATATTCGAGCTGGGAATGACCTCAATATTGGGGTGCATCAAATCACGGCGCAGGCAATATTGTGAACATTCGTCGCGATTAAAAACCGGCAGCAGTTTGCAGAATTCGCAACCGTTGTCCGGAAACCATGTCTCCAACTGTAATAAGGCCCCGCCGATACTCGGGGAACGGTCGGTCAAATATACCTTATATCCCGACTCGGCAAGGTCGAAGGCAGACCTGATACCGCCTGCCCCGGCACCGATAACAAGAACCGCACCCGTTTTATCCTGCATAACAGGCACCTCTACTGCGCCATCCCGGCAAAGTCTTTAGTCGCTTCATCGATAACATCGAGTAATTGTTTTTCATCAAAATTCTTGAGTTGTACCGCTTTGGAGGGACAGGTGGCCGCACAGGCTCCGCAACCTTTACAGACAGCTTCATTTACCACAGCAATTTTCTTCTTCGGATTAATTTCCACGGCACTGTACTGGCAAATCGAAGCGCAATATCCGCAGCCGGAGCAAATTTCCGGTTCGACCATCGCTGTCAGGGCTTCCATCTCCACCCTGCCCTTGCTTATGAGTTCCAAGGCGCGGGCGGCGGCTCCGGTCGCCTGATTGACGGAATCGGAAATATCCTTCGGCCCCTGGCAGCAGCCCACAGCAAACACGCCATCGAGCATGGTGCCCACCGGGTCCAGCTTGGGATGGCGCTCCAGCAAAAAGCCGTCGGCACTGCGTCCCAGCAGAAATGCCCGCGACAGTTCCGCCATGTCATTGCGCGGCTGCATGGCAACGCTGAGGACCACCATATCCACCGGCACTCGTATCATTTGTCCCAAGAGGCTATCTTCGCAAACAGCCACCAGTTTGCCTTTTTCCTCATCAGTTTGGGCAAGGTTGGTTATCTGCCCCAGTTTCCCGCGGATGAAACGGACGCCGTCATCGGAAACCTTGTTGTAAAACTCTTCGTGCCCCTTGCCGAAGCAACGCATATCAATATACATCTCATAAATACTGGCGTCCGGCCCCAGCATTTCTTTTAACAAATGGGAATATTTCAGGCTGTACATACAACAAATACGCGAACAATACTGGCGGTAATTCTGGTCGCGGCTGCCGATACAGTGAGCAATCGCCACCGACTTTGGTGCGGTACCGTTTCTTAAAATGACTTTTCCGCCCGTCGGGCCGTTAGCCGACAGCATGCGTTCAAATTCGATGCTGGTGATAACGTTATCCAGTTTGCCGTAACCGTATTGCAGGATGGGCGACGGATCCAGGGTATCATAACCGGTCGAGACGATACACGAGCCGACTTCCACCTCGGCTTTGCCGTCCGGCTGCTTGAAATCGATTGCTTCGGTGGGGCAAACGTCGGCGCAAATTGAACAACTGCCATCGATGAACTGTTTGCAGGACTTGCGGTCGATAACCGGCACGTTGGGGATAGCCCCCGCAAAGGGTTTGTAAATAGCTTTCCGCTTGCTCAGGCCGCGGTCGAACTCGTTCGGGACCGCCACCGGACATTTGGCCCAGCATTCACCGCAACCGTTGCATTTGGCGGCATCAACCGATTTGGCTTTTTTAGTAATCGACACTTTGAAATTACCGATATAGCCTTCCACTTCGGTGACTTCGCTGCAGGTTAAAAGTTCTATATTCGCGTTGTCCTGAACCGCCTGGACGCGCGGGGCCAGGATATCGGCGGCCGAATCCATGGACGGGAATGTTTTACTGAGCTGGTTCATTCGCCCGCCGATGCACGATTCCTTTTCGACAAGGTAAACTTTGTTGCCCGTGGAGGCTATTTCCAGGGCTGCCTGAATACCGGCAATGCCGGCGCCGACAATGAGCGTGTTGGGATTAACGGAGGCGAACTGGGCTTCCAGCGGTACCCGGTAAAGTACACGGCGCACACCGGCAGCCACAAGCGCCATCGCTTTTTCCGTGGCCTCCGCCTTGTCGTGGCTATGCACCCACGAGCAAAGCTCGCGGATGGTTGCCATGTCGCATTGATACGGATTCAAACCCGCTTCGGCACAGGCCTCACGGAAGGTACGCAAATGCAAGGTCGGCGAACAAGAGGATACCAGAACACCGGTCAAACCCAGCTCTTTAATATCGTTTTTAATTAAATCCTGCCCCGGGTCGGAACACATAAACTGGTAATCCCTGGCAACCACCACATAAGGCAGCGTTTTGGCATATTCCGCAACCTTTTTGACGTCGAGATATCCCGCGATATTCGAACCGCAGTGGCAGATATAGACGCCGATTTTCTTTTTCATAATTTATCCGTACCGATTAACATCACTGCTTTAAAAGAGGCTGCATTTCTTTGTTGTTTTCCCGCTCCACACGGGTTACGAGAGCAATCGCCTTGGCAGCCGTACCGATTGCCTGCGAGACCGTATCGGGAATGTCCTTCGGCCCCTGGCAGCAGCCCGCCAGGTAAATGCCGTCTGTCAACGTACCCATGGAATCCAATTTATAATGTTTCTCCTGGAAAAAGCCGTCTTTGTCCTGCGTCAGCCCAAAGACCTTCGCGGTTTCTTTAGCGTCTTTGCGCGGCTCGATAGCGACGCTGAGGACGACCATGTCCACGGGAACCCGTACCATCTGACCCAGCAAAGTATCTTCGACGACGACCACTAGCTTGCCTTTTTCCTCGTCCGATTTGGCGATGTCCGTAACCTGTACCGCTTTGCCACGGACAAAGTTAATGCCTTCGTCGGAAACGCGTTTATAAAACTCTTCATAGCCCTTGCCGAAGCAGCGCATATCGATATACATCTGGTAAACATTGGCGCCGGTTTTTTCACGAATGAGGTGCGCATGTTTCAGTCCGTACATGCAGCAGACACGGGAACAATATTCATGGTAATTCCGGTCGCGGCTGCCGATGCAATGCAGAATGGCGGCACTTTTAGGCACGGAACCATCGCGTAATTGAATATGTCCCTCGGTCGGGCCGGTAGAACTGACCATGCGCTCAAATTCGAGGCTTGTAAAAACATTGGGGAAGCGGCCGTAACCCAGCGGCTTCACCACAGCGGGATCGAATAAATCGTAACCGGTGGTTACAATAATCGCCCCGACATCCACCGTCTGAATCTCATCTTTCATTTCATGATGAATAGCTTTACGTTCGCAGACCGCCACACAGGCAAAACAATCAGAGCAAATGCTGCAATTCAGGCAACGCCTGGCTTCTTCCACCGCGGCAGCTTCATCGAACCCCGTTTCCACCTCGATGAAACCATTCCTTACCTTAGCAGGCAGCAATGGCATACGGGCACGGGCTTTCTTGACCACCCCGGTTTTATCGACGAATTTGACCCGCTCTCTCGGTTCGGGACGGCCTTCTTTTAAATCGACCCCTCGGATGAAATGGTCGATGGAAATAGCTGCCTCTTTTCCAGCAGCGACGACCCGGATTACATCAGCGGGGCCGGAAACGACATCACCCCCGGCAAATACACCGTCAAGGTTTGTTTTATAACTCACGGGGTCAACCTGCAGTGTCCCGTTTTTGGCATACTCGATTTTTTGCGGGAGCTTGGATCGATCAACACCCTGGCCGATAGCCATAATTACGTTATCGACATTAATAACAAATTCAGAACCGGACTTAGGCATGGGACGACGCCTGCCGCTGGCATCCGGCGCACCCAGTTCCATCTTGATGCATTCCACTCCCGTCAGCCTGCTGCCTTCGGCCAGCACTTGTGTGGGATTGGTCAACAAGACCAGTTTGATACCCTCATGCTCCGCTTCCTCGACTTCTTCGGCAGCTGCCGGCATTTCAGCCCGGGACCGTCTGTAAATAATAGATACCTCTTTGCAGCCCAGGCGCAACGCGACGCGGGCGGCATCCATGGCGGAGTTGCCGCCGCCTACTACCGCTACCCGGTCGCCGATGCTGACTTTTTCGCCGCCGTTGACGCGCTTCAGGAAAGAAAGCGCATCCAGCACAGCGGGATTGTCTTCCCCGGGAATTTCCATTTTTGTATTAATACCGGCACCGGTTGCCAGGTAAACAGCCTTAAAACCCTCTTTGAACAAAGCATCGACATCGGTTACCGGCGAATTCAGCTTAATATCGACACCCATCTCCTTAACGAAATTAACTTCCTCATCAACGATTTTCTTGGGGAGACGATATTCCGGAATCCCGTAGCGAAGTAAGCCGCCGGCAGCCGGAGCCGCTTCAAAAATCGTCACGGGATAGCCCATTCTAATGAGATCGTAGGCACAGGCAATGCCGGAAGGACCGGAACCGATGACAGCTATTTTTTCCGTTTTGGTAATTTCCGCCGCGGGCGCCCTGGGACGCTCGTTTTTCAGTTCCCAATCCGCCATGAATCGTTTTAAATTACGAATAGAAATCGGTTCGTCAACTTTGCCGCGTTCGCATTCGGCCTCACACGGATGAGTGCAAACACGGCCGCAAACGCCGGCGAAGGGCATGGTGCGCCGCAAGATTTCCAGCGCCTCTTTGTATTTGCCGACCCCAATCATGGCAACATAACCGCAGGCATTTACCCCGGCAGGACAGGCAGCGCGGCAAGGCGGAAGGCCCTGTTTATCAATCGTAAAAACATTAGGTACCGCCTGTGGGAAGGGACGATAAATTGCCTTGCGCTGGGCCATGCCCAGCTGCCATTCACTTGGGCGAGAAACCGGGCAAACCTTGGCGCATTCGCCGCAGGCCGTGCAGTTCGCAATGTCCACATATTTGGAGCGTTTCTTGACATCTACTTTGAAGTTTCCGGCATAACCGGTGACTTTGGTAATCTCTGACGAGGTGATGAGTTCGATATTCTTGTGCGAACCCACCTGGCTCATTTTAGGAGTGCCGATACAGGACGCACAGTCCATAGTGGGAAAAGTTTTGTCCAGTTGCAGCATGCGTCCGCCGACGGTGGGGAGCGTCTCGACGAGGTAAACATGGTGTTCGGAGTCAGCTACTTCGAGTGCCGCCTGCATCCCGGCAATACCAGCACCTACAACCATTACCGCAGGTTTTGCGAGTACCTCAGCCGGAACTGACTTCTTCGCCACGGGGATACCTCCTCACGGGGTAGAAAAATAAAACAATGATGGGTCGTATTTTAACTGAAAAAAAGAGAATTAACAACCTCTAACAATCGTTAAAGAAAATTAATTTCAACCTCTTTTATGGCCAAACGTGCAACTGCCTTTTAAATAAATACGAAAATTCGGCCTTAAAATAGTTCTAAATGTATTTTACTCTAAATACGAACGCCGCGCAGAAAACGATTATTTAAGGCTTCGGTGCAGGTCATAAGCAACAGAAAAAGTGTACCGGGACCAGTGCTATTTATGTTTTTTGGCAGGACCGGAGCGCGTACGCCTGAAGCCGGCGCAAGTATCGCATTGTCCCTGGAGCAGAATATCGTGGGTTTCCAGTATATAACCATCGGGTAGAAGAGCTGCGATATTTTCCGGGCAGGCATGAACTTCGAAAAGTTTATCGCACGTACGGCATAAAAAATGATGGTGGTGTTCTTCGGGTACCATCTCCCATCGTGGTAATTGCCCGGGTAAATCGACTTTTTTTATACTGCCGTCTTCCTGCAAAGCCTTTAGATTCCGATAAACCGTGGCAATCCCCAGGCCTTTCACCGAATTTTTAGCAGATTCCAATATCTCAGAAACTGATAAAGGCCGGCCGCAATGAAGCAGGCTATCGAGAATGGCTTTCCTTTGCTTTGTGGCTCTAACCATATTTTCCCCGGATATTACAATATCGATACATTTTTACAATATCTTACACCATAGGCGTTAAAGATTCTGATTGTTATATTGACAGTATTGTTGATAACATATTATCATTAACGGACATATTAATCCATCGGACAAGTTGAAAATATTGTGAAACCCAAACTCATCCTGATATTGCTCCTGTTGACGCTTCTGCTGACAACTGCCTGTCAAACCACAACCACCAATCCCCAAAAAACCATCGTCGTCACCTATTCCGTTCTGGGCTCGGTGGTGAAAGAGTTGGCAGGCGACGCGGCCAAAGTTGTTGTTTCTATGCCGAATGGCGTTGACCCGCACGAATGGCAACCTTCGGCAAGAGATATCAGTACAATTAACCATGCCGACCTCGTAGTCGAGAACGGGTTGCAGCTCGAAGGCGGTATGCTGAAAACATTGTCGGCGGCAAAAAAAGCAGGAGTGAAGTTTTTTACAGCGTCGGATTACATACAAGTACGGCATGTCGGTGCCGGGGAAGGCATTCCTTCCGGAGACCCCGACCAGGCAATCGGCGCGGTTGACCCTCATTTATGGCTTGACCCGGTGGATATGAAAGAAATCGTCCAGGCGCTATCGCAAACGCTGCTTAACGAACTCAAGCTGGATGTCTCCAGCCGCGCCGCCGACCTTGAAAACCGATTGGACGGTTTGAACACAACGATTGTCGATATCGTATCCCAGGTGCCGGTGGCCGAACGCGAGCTGGTTACCGGACATGAGTCGATGGGCTATTTTGCGCAACGTTACGACTTCAAATTAATCGGGGTTTTCATTCCCAGTCTCTCATCGCAAGCCGGCATTTCCGCTGCCAACCTGGCAGCACTGAAACAAACAATCATCGAAAGTCACGTCAAAGTAATATTCACAGAGCTTGGCACATCCTCTGCCGTGGTGGATACCATCGGGAAAGAAACTCACGTCAATACGGTCCAGATTAGCACCCACGCACTTCCGCCGGACGGGTCGTATTTTACTTTCATGACTAACATCGCTACTATTATTACGAATAATTTGAAATAGAGTAAGCATGGATATATTTATCACACCGTTTTCAACCAACCCATTCATGGTGCAGGCATTGATTGCCGGAATTCTCGTGGCTATTGCTTGTGCCATCGCCGGAACGTTCATCATCCTCCGTGGCCTAGCTTTTATCGGCGATGCGCTGGCCCACGGCGTGCTGCCCGGTATTGCCGTGGCGATCCTGTTAAATATTCCGGGTATTGTGGGCGCAGCTGCCGGTTCAGCGGTAATGATAGGCGGGATTACGCTCATCACGCAACGTTCGAAGCTATCATCGGACACAGCCATCGGATTGTTATTTGTCGGGATGCTTTCTCTGGGCGTCGTTATCGTTTCGCGTTCGAGTTCATTTTCCGGCGACCTGACCAATATATTATTCGGCGAGATATTCGGCGTCAGCATGGTTTCTATAATCGTCCAGCTGGTAGCCACAGTTATAATCATCGGGATTGCGCTGATTTGCACCCGTCCGTTTTTACTGCTGGCGTTTGACCCCGAAAGCGCCAAGGTTGCGGGTTTTTCACCCAGGATTTACCACAACCTGATGTTATTCATGATTGCTCTGACGGTGATTGTGTCTTTCCAGACCGTGGGGACGCTGCTGGTGTTTGGGATGTTGATAGCACCCGCGGGCTCGGGAGCCTTGCTGGCACGGCGCATTGAATCGATGATTGCCTGGACAATATTATTCGGCATTATTTCGGTCTATGCCGGATTGCTGGTAAGCTATCACATGAACCTGGCGGCCAGCGCATCTATCACCCTCGTGGCAGTAATTATCTTCTTTTTAATTTTTATCGTCCAAAACATACGCACTCGAGGAATCATAAAGGAAACTAAAACGGAACATGGTTAAGGACCTGACTAAAACTCTTCCGGTTACAACCAGCAGGTTAAATATCGGCTACAAGAACGAAATTGTAGTGCCGGATATCAATTTTGAGCTGGGAAAAGGTGAGGCGGTTGCCCTGATAGGCACCAACGGTTCCGGTAAATCCACACTGCTGAAAACAATAGTGGGACTTATCCCGGTGCTAGGAGGCGAGCTGCGGATATTCGGCCAGCCACCCGGTAAAGTAAACCGTGCTGCCATCGCCTATTTGGGACAATTCCATTCATCGGCTTTTATCCTCCCGATTCGGGCAATTGATGTCGTTCGCATGGGGCGCTTTCCCGTAAAAGGACTCTGGGGACGGATGGACAGCGAAGACGACGACATCATTAAACAGGCTATGAAAACCATGGGAGTTGAGAATCTGGCGGAAAAACCCGTGCGTTCACTTTCCGGCGGGCAACAGCAACGGATTTTTCTCTCCCAAGTACTGGCGCAGCGGGCCGGCCTGCTCGTTCTCGACGAACCTACGGCCGGGCTCGATGCCGGAGGCCGTGAATTATATCTCCAAGCCTTACATGCAGAAATGCGCCGCGGTGCTTCCATTATTTCGGCTACCCATGACGTTCAAGAGGAAGCTGCCATTTGTAATCACGTCCTGCTGTTGGCGCGTAAAGTGGTAGCCAGCGGCACCTGCACCGAAGTCATGACGCCGGAGAATTTACTCCAAACGTTTGGCGTGGTCATTGCCGGCGACAGCAATTTGCATGTGCTGGAATCACCGCACGGCCACGACGAACCGGAAAAACACTAAACGAGTTTTCCCCCACCGAAAATAAAGCATTTTTAATTTAAATGCGTTAGTATATGATTCCTATCATGGAACATCGCTATTTCACTCTATATATTTATATTTAAGTAAATTAAAAAGGAGACCAGATGTCAGAAATGTTTTGTTTTCAATGTGAGCAGGCCAGCGGCGGCAAGGGATGCACAAGGGTGGGGGTCTGCGGCAAGTCTCCCGAAGTCTCATTAAAACATGATGAACTGACGGCAGCTCTGGTGGTGATGGCGCGGGCTTTCCAGGGAAAGAAAACCGATAAAAAAGCCGATGCGCTCATGATGCAGGGGCTTTTTGCCACGGTTACCAATGTTAACTTCGACCCCAAGAGTATCGACCGGCTCATTGGTGAGGTTAAGGCCGAAACAACCGGACTTGGCGGAGCGCCTGATTATAAAGCGGCCGACCTGATGAGCGGCAATGTTGATGTGGTTTCACTGCGCTCGACACTGCTCTTCGGGTTGCGCGGCATGGCGGCTTACGCCTGGCATGCGCATGTGCTGGGAAAACACGACTCCGAGGTTACCGGCTGGTTTTATAAAGGCATGGCGGCGGTAGGTTCCGACCATTCGGTGGATGAATGGCTGGGATTATTGATGGAATTCGGGCAAGCCAATCAGAAGTGCATGGCGTTGCTTGATGAAGCTAACACCGGCGCCTTCGGGCAGCCGGTTCCGACCAAAGTGCCATTGATGGTAGAAAAAGGACCGTTTATCGTTATTTCCGGCCACGACCTTCTCGACCTAAAACAGTTGCTGGACCAGACTCTAGGCAAGGGTATCAATATTTACACCCACGGTGAAATGCTGCCGGCACACGGTTACCCCGGGTTGAAAAAATACTCCCATTTAAAAGGAAACTTCGGGACAGCCTGGCAAAATCAGCAAAAGGAATTCCACGCCATTCCCGGACCGGTTCTTTTCACCACCAACTGTCTCATGCAGCCCAAACCTTCTTATGCCGACAGGATTTTTACCACGGCGATGGTTGGCTTTCCAGGCATGACTCACATTCCCGAGGGAGCCGGAGGCAAAAAAGACTTCTCCCCGGTCATTAAAAAAGCATTGGAACTCGGCGGGTGGAAAGAAGACAAGCAATTCACCGGCATCAACGGCGGGACTTCCGTTACGACCGGATTCGGCAAAGACGCGGTATTGAGTGTAGCACCCCAGGTCATCGACGCTATAAAATCCGGCGCTATAAAACACTTCTTCCTGGTCGGTGGCTGCGACGGCGCCAAGCCGGGTAGAAACTATTACACCGATTTTGTAAAACAAACGCCGAAAGATTCGGTCATTCTCACTCTGGCCTGCGGAAAATTCCGCTTCAACGACCTGGACATTGGCACTATTGGCGGACTGCCCAGAATTTTGGATATGGGCCAGTGCAACGACGCCTATTCTGCCGTTAAGGTTGCTTTGGCATTATCCGATGCTTTCAAGGTCGGAGTAAATGAATTGCCACTCTCGCTGGTATTGTCATGGTATGAACAAAAGGCCGTAGCGATATTGCTCACATTGCTCTCGTTGGGCATTAAAAATATCTATCTCGGGCCTTCGCTGCCGGCATTCGTCTCCCCCAACGTCCTGAATGTGCTGGTCGAAAAATTCAACATCAAGCCAACGACCACACCGGAAGCTGACTTAAAAGAAATTATGGGATAGTTCGAAAAACATAAAAAGGCCTCCCTCTAATGGATATAAATCCACGGGAGGCCTTTTTTATTTAATGCAAATCGAAAAAGCTGAGTTTGTCGAGGCGGCTGAAATTATGGCTGGCATTAATCCAGCGGATGGTGCCGGAACGACAGCGCATGGCCAGCGACTGGGTGTGCGCGCCGCCGCTGAAATAGCGGACGCCTTGCAATAATTCTCCGCTGCTGACCCCGGTCGCGGCGAAGAACACATCATCACAATCAATCAGGTCCCGCGTGCAGTAAACCTTATCGACATCCACCCCTTTGGCCACCGCGGTTTCGCGTTCGGCCTTATCTTTGGGCCAGGCAACACATTGAATAATTCCGCCGATACAGTGGATAGCCGCCGCCGACACTACCGCCTCCGGCGTTCCGCCGATGCCCATCAGCAAATCGACTTCGCGGTCGGGCATTGCCGCATCAATAGCAGCCGCCACATCGCCGTCCGAAATCAGTTTGACCCTCGCGCCGGCACTGCGGATGTCGGCTAACAATTGCACATTTCGGGGGCGGTCAAGCACCACCACGGTAATTTCCGTAACCGGTTTATGCTTCGCTTTGGCAACGGCTTTCAAATTTGTCGCCACGGGTGCATTAATATCAATCATGTCCCGGGCTTCGGGGCCGGTGACAATCTTATTCATATAATGAAAGTCGCGGGGACAGTGGATGGTGCCTTTGGCGGACAGCGCTACGGTGGAAATGGCACCTGGAAGTCCCTTGGAAACCAGTGTCGTCCCGTCCACCGGGTCAACCGCGATGTCTACCTGCGGGTCGGAGCCGTCACCGATACGTTCCCCGATATATAGCATCGGTGCCTTATCTTTTTCGCCTTCGCCAATAATCACGGTACCATTCATGCGTATCTGGCCGAGGGCATACCGCATGGCGTTGACTGCCGCCTGGTCAACGGCGTTCTTATTACCCATTCCCAAATACCGGGCTGCCGCCATAGCGGCAACCTCAGTCACACGTACTAGTTCCATGGCAATATTGCGTTCTATTTTTGCATCAGGCACGTTTTTCATGATTTATCCTCGAGTATTAATCGCATAGAAAAGCAAACGACCGCGGATGCACTGATTTTAACCTAAATACGGAAGACGCACAACAAGAAATAGGTTTCAGAGAAATATTAAACGTCGAAAAGCTGACTAGATTAGCTTTTTATTATGGGACATGAATTCATTAAAATCGGATTCCTTTATCCCGTACTTCCCTTCGTACTGCCGCATCACCATTTGTTTCTTATACAACAGCCGTCCTACCATAACCGGGGTAATCCTCAGTTTTGCGGCAACTTCATAGATGTCAAAGACTTGTTCAGTGGTGACACTACTGCGGCGCAGCACGGCTTCAATACGCGCCAGAAGCTCTTTGGAACGGAATGGCTTGACAACATAGTCGTCTGCGCCGCCTTCAAGACCCCTCACTCTATCTTCTTCGGCCCCTTTTACGGTGAGCATAATAACAGGAATTTTTGAGAATTCCCGCAGAATTCTGAGAACATGAAAGCCGTCTATATCCGGGAGGTTAATATCGAGAATGACAATATCAACAAGTGTAGTCATTAAAACCTCGACTCCCTTTTTCCCTTCGGGGGTCGTGATAATTTCGGCATCGGGCCAGCGGAATTTTATAAGAATCGAAAGCGTTTCGACAATTTCTTTACTATCTTCGACTATGAGCATTTTCATAGCATAACTTCTCGACAAAACCTGCTGAATTACCCATTAGCGCAAGTAAAAGAACCGTATATTTCAGACGGGTAATATGTCTATATGCTGGTATTATATCGACTGAGATATAAACATGTTATAAACATACGACGAAAACGGAGTAAATATCTTGTAAGCACAACGGCCCGGAAGGAACCGAATCACGACAACTTGAACCCTACCAAGGATTCCCCGCCCCCCACTCACTTATTCGTCAATAGCATTATATCAGGTAAATTAAGATATTTGTACCCGTTTTAAATGAATCCGAAGGATAACATTCAATCAACATGGCACAATAGTGGAAGCCGGGTTACTAAAGTCATCCAGG
>Ga0187779_10002111_pt1 | contig 12290 bp, 12 predicted proteins | sample 1015_Q2_SP10_10__FD_132435 | JGI IMG/M metagenome (GOLD analysis project Ga0187779, IMG submission 132435) | Tropical peat soil microbial communities from peatlands in Department of Meta, Colombia - 1015_Q2_SP10_10_MG | ecosystem: Environmental > Terrestrial > Soil > Wetlands > Peat | place... | reverse complement strand
TCAAGGGCACCGAGGCGCGGTTCCGGCGGAGGCGGCCGGCGACGCCGTGACCAGGATCGCGGTGCTCGGCGCGGGGAGCTGGGGCACGACCCTGGCGAACCTGCTGTGCGCGAAGGGCGACGAGGTCAACCTGTGGGCCTACGAGCCCGAGGTCGCCGACGAGGTCAACCGGCGCCACCGCAACGACCTGTTCCTGCCCGACGCGCCGCTCGCACCCTCGCTCGCCGCGACCACCGACGTCCTGGCCGCCGTGCGCGGCGCCTCGGTCGTGATCTCCGCCGCGCCCTCGCACGCGGTGCGGCGCGTGATGGGCGCGGCGGCGCCGGGCATTCCGGCGGGGACGCTGGTGATCGGCGCGTCGAAGGGCCTCGAGCCCGTCACGCACCGGCGGATGACGGAGGTGCTGGCCGAGGTGCTCGCCCCCGGCGTGCCCGTGGCGGCGTTGTCGGGCCCGACGTTCGCGCGCGAGGTGTACGAGCGCGAGCCGACGGCGGCCGTCGTCGCGTCGGCCGACGCCGCCACCGCGCGGCAGGCGCAGGCCGCGCTGGGCGTGCCGCACCTGCGGCTGTACACCAACGACGACGTGATCGGCGTCGAGCTTGCGGGCGCGCTCAAGAACGTGGTCGCCATCGCGGCGGGCATCCTGGACGGCCTGGGCATGGGCCACAACACGCGGGCCGCGCTGATCACGCGCGGCCTGGCGGAGATCACGCGGCTCGGCGTCGCCCTGGGGGCGCGGCCGGCCACCTTCGCCGGCCTCGCGGGCATGGGCGACCTGCTGCTGACGTCCACCGGGCCGCTGTCGCGCAACCGGAGCCTGGGGGTCGAGGTCGGGCGGGGGCGGACGCTGGACGACGTCCGCGCCCGGCGCCTGTCGGTGGCGGAGGGCGTCGAGACCGCGCGCGCCGCGGTGGAGCTGGCGATCCAGGTGGGCGTGGAGCTGCCCATCGCCCGCGAGGTCGTGTGCGTGCTGTTCGAGGGCAAGCCGGCGCGGCAGGCCATCGGACAGCTGATGGAGCGCTCGGTGAAGAGCGAGACGTGGAGCTGACCGTGGCGGACCCGGTACAGGAGTTCTTCTCGATCGGCGAGGTCTGCAGCCTGACGGACCTCAAGCCGCACGTCCTGCGGTACTGGGAGAGCCAGTTCCGGTTCCTCAACCCCGCCAAGAACCGCTCCGGCAACCGGGTCTACCAGCGGCGCGAGATCGAGCTGATCATGCTGGTGAAGCACCTGCTGTACACCGAGAAGTACACCATCGAGGGCGCGCGGCAGCGCATCGAGCAGTTCCGCCGCACCGGCGAGCTGAAGCCGGAGGCCCGGCAGGCGCTCGCCTTCGAGACGGTGAAGGACCTCAGGTCCGAGCTGGAGCGCATCCTCAAGATCCTCGACGGCGACCGGGCGCAGAGCCGTGAGTGAGGGTCGGGCAGGGGGGGCCACCGCGCCCGCCCACCCGGCGTCCACCGTCGTGATTCCCGCCTTCCGCGCCGCCGCCACGCTCGGCGACGTGGTGGAGCGGGTGCGGCGCCAGGTGCCGGGGGCGCTCGTCCTGGTGGTGGACGACGGCTCGGGCGACGGCACCGCCGACGCCGCGGCGGCGGCGGGCGCGACGGTGCTGCGGCACGAGGCGAACCTGGGCAAGGGCCGGGCGCTCGCCACGGGGCTCGCGGCCGCGGTCCGCTCCGGCGCCGCGACCGTGGTGACGCTCGACGCCGACGGCCAGCACCCGCCGGAGGCGATTCCCGGACTGCTGGCGCCGATCGTGGCCGGGGCCGCCGACCTGGTCGTGGGCGCCCGGCCCCGGCGGGGCGCCATGCCGCTGGGCCGGCGCTGCAGCAACTGGCTCTCGAGCACGCTGCTCTCGCGCGCGGTGGGCTTCGCGGTGCCCGACTCGCAGTCCGGCTTCCGGGCGATGCGGCGCGAAGTGGCCGAGGCCGTGCGCCCGGCCGGCGGCCGCTACGAGTACGAGACCGAGTTCCTGTTCCTCGCCGCGCGGCGCGGGTTCCGCATCGCCGCAGTCGCCGCGCCCACGGTGTACGAGGGCGCAGCCAGCCACTTCCGCTACGGCGCCGACACGCTGGCGCTCGCGGCGGTCTTCCTGCGCCACTGGCGGCCCGTGCTGCTGGGCCCCGATTCCGGTCCCCGATGAGAATCCTCTGCACCAACGACGACGGCCTGCATTCGCTCGGCCTCGAGGTCCTGATCGACGTGTGCTCCGCCATCGCCCCGGTGGCCTGCGTCGCGCCGGACCGGGAGCAGAGCGCGACCAGCCACTCGCTGACGCTCCACCGGCCGCTCCGGCCCATCGCTCGGGGGCCGGACCGCTGGCAGGTGGACGGCACGCCCACCGACTGCGTGGTGCTCGCGCTGGGCGCGCTGCTCGCGCCGGTGCCCGACTTCGTGGTGGCGGGCATCAACCACGGCCCCAACATGGGCGAGGACGTGCTCTACTCCGGCACCGTGGCGGCGGCCATGGAGGGGCTGATCCTGGGCGTGCCCGGCGTGGCGGTGTCGTTCGCGGGCCAGGACTTCCAGCTGATCCCCACCTACCGCGATCTGCTGCAGCGGCTGCTGCGCCGCATCCTCGAGGCCAAGCCGTTCCCGGCGGACATGCTGCTCAACGTCAACCTGCCGCCGGTGCCCGCCGAGGAGGTGCGCGGCGTGCGGGTGACGACCCTGGGCAAGCGCATCTACGCCGAGTCGCTGTCGCGGATGAAGGACCCGTGGGGCCGCGAGATCTTCTGGATCGGCGGCGGGCGGCTGGACTGGACCGGCGGCGACGACGTGGACTTCAAGGCGGTCGAGGACCGCTGCGTCTCCGTCACCCCGCTGCACGTGGACCTGACCAACTACCGGCTGCTGGAGGTCGTGCGCTCGTGGCGGCTGGGCGAGTGAGCGCCCCGGGGCGCGACGCCGCGGCCATCCTGCGCGCGCGCCTGGTGGAGGCGGTGCGCGCCCGCGGCGTCACCGACGCGCGGGTGCTGGACGCGGTCGGCGCCGTGCCGCGCCACCTGTTCGTCCCGCCGGCCCTCAACGCCCGGGCCTACGACGACGCCGCCCTCCCCATCGGCCACGGCCAGAACATCAGCCAGCCCTCGACGCAGGCGCGCTGCCTCCAGGCGCTGCGGCTCGCGGCCGGCGACCGCGTGCTCGAGGTGGGGACCGGGTCTGGCTACCAGACCGCGTTGCTCGCCAGCATCGTGGGGCAGGTGTTCTCGGTGGAGCGCGTGCCGCTCCTGTTCGCGCAGGCGCGGGACGCGATCCGGGCCGCCGGCGTGGCCAACGTTTCCCTGCTGCTGGGCGACGGCACGCTGGGCTGGCGCGACTACGCGCCCTACGACGCCATCGTCGTGGCCGCGGCCTCGCCCGAGGTGCCCGGGCCGCTGCTGGAGCAGCTCGCGCCCGGCGGCCGGATGCTGCTGCCGCTCGGGGAGCGCGACCGGCAGGCCCTCACCCTGGTGCGCCAGGTGAACGGGCGCGTGATGGCCAACCGGATCGTGGGGGCGCGCTTCGTGCCGCTCCTGGGGACCTTCGGCTTCGATGGTTGAGCAATTCGTACGGTGGCTGGTCGACACGATCGGCCAGCTGGGCTATCCGGGCATCGTGGTCCTGATGGCCATCGAGTCCTCCGTCATCCCGGTGCCATCGGAGCTGGTGATGGCGCCGGCCGGCTACCTCGCCGCCACGGGGCGCATGAGCTTCGCGCTCGCGCTGGCCTGCGGCATCCTCGGCAGCCTGATCGGCTCCTACGCCAACTACTGGGTGGCCGCGCGCCTGGGCCGCTGGGTGTTCGTGCGCTACGGGCGTTGGGTCCTCCTGACCGAGCACTCGCTGGCGCGGACGGAGCGGTTCTTCGAGCGGCACGGGCCCATCGCGGTGTTCCTCGCGCGGCTGCTGCCCGTCGCGCGGCACCTCATCTCGATCCCCGCGGGCATCGCGCGGATGCCGCTGGGCCGGTTCTTCGTCTACACCGGGACGGGCGCCGGCCTGTGGTGGCTGGTGCTGATGGTCATCGGCTGGGTGATCGGCAAGGAGGAGAAGGCGTTCGACCGGCAGCTGGTGTACGCCTACACCAACCGCGCGGTCGTCATCCTGATTCCCGTCATGGTGGTGCTGGTGGCGGGCTACGTCTGGTGGCAGCGGCGGGGCCGGCGCCCGGCAGCAGCGGCGGGGAAGGGAGCCGATTCGTGACGTCCTCCCGGCCCGGCGAGCTGGTGGGGCGCCGGTGGCTGGTGGTGGGCCGCGTGCAGGGCGTCGGCTTCCGGTGGTTCGTCCAGAACACGGCGCAGTCCCTGGGCGTCCGCGGCTGGGTCCGGAACCTGGACGACGGCGCGGTGGAGGTCGTCGGCCTGGCCGCGGCCGCGTCCATCGATGCGCTCGATGCGGCCCTGTCGTCCGGACCGCCCGGCGCGCACATCGTGCGGCTGGACCGGGCCGACATTCCACATGAGCTTGTGGACGGTAAGTCGTTCCGGATCAAGCACTAGACGGCAGGCGCCAACAGCGTGTGCATCACCCGATGTTATTGCCGTGTGGCATCTTCGGGCTTGAGAAAGCCATTGCCGCTGACGACTTTACAAGGCTGGGCCCCTGTAGCTCAGCTGGATAGAGCAGCGGTTTCCTAAACCGTTGGCCGGGTGTTCGAGTCACCCCAGGGGCATCACCGACAATCGCGCGATCGAGGGCCAGGAATGACCGCTTCGACAGGTGCACCGCAGCCGGCCGCGTCGTCGACCGGAGCCGGGCGGGACTGGGGCCAGTGGATCAAGGACCACCAGCGCGAGGTGCTGCTCGCGATCGGCGCGGTGGCGGTGGTTGCGGCCGCCGCCTGGATGTACGTGACGTCCGAGGGCCGCAAGGAGGCGTTCGCGGCGCAGGCGCTGTCCAAGGCGCGCGGCGACGCGCAGGCGGGAGACATCCCGCTGACGGCCTACGACCTCACCCAGCTGATCGATCGCTACAGCGGCACCAAGGCGGCCGACGAGGGCATCGTGATGCTCGCCCAGGTCCGGCTGGTGCAGGGCGGCGCGCAGGTCGACCAGGCCGTCCGGACGCTCCGGACGTTCCTGCAGAGCAGCCACCCCGACTACGCCATGGGCTCCGCCTGGGCGCTGCTGGGCTCGGGGCTCGAGCAGCAGCACAAGTACCGCGACGCCGCGCAGGCCTACCTCAAGGCCGCCGAGGTCTCGCCGTACGACTTCCTGAAGGCGCAGAACCTCCTCGACGCCGGGCGCACGCTGTCCGTCGCGGGGGACTCGGCCGGCGCGAGGAAGGCCTACAGCGACGTGATCGAGCGGTTCGGCCAGCTCAACCAGTCCGCGGAGGCGCGCGTGCGCCTCGGCGAGCTGGGCGGGACCGAGCCGGCACCCAAGGGCCAGACTTCCAGCGACCAGAAGGCGGGCTGATCGCCCGCTGAAGGAGGGCGGGCAGCGCGGCCAGGTACGAGCCGCGCCGCTCGCGCGGCGCTACTCGCCGGCGGCCTGCGTGATGGCGCCGGTGGGCGTGCCGGGCGGCGTCACGCGCGGGCCCGCGATCGTCGGGGGATCCCAGGACTGCGGCTTGAGGACCGGCGCCGCCTGCTGCTGCGGCTGGAACCAATTCGGCCAGCTGCGGCGCGGCCGCAGTCTCGGCGGCGAAGCGTTGAGCAGCAGGCTCCTCGCGACCTCCGCGCCGGACTTCAGGACCTCCCGGTGGTCCGGGTCCCGCATCCAGCCGCACACGCGCACCAGGAGCTTTCCGGCCCAGCTCTGCTTCTTCAGGGAGGGCAGGGTCTCCTTCAGGGTGCGGATGTCCTGACGGATCCCGACCATCTTGAGCTTGAGCAGGCTGGGGTCCTGCACCTGCTCGGTGAGGCTCTCCTCGAGGTGGGACTGGATCTGCTCCAGCCGCTCCTCCATGTCCGCTGCTTCGGTCTTGGTGAAGTACTCGTCGGGCAGGTCGGCGTACTTCTTGAGCAGATCCTCCAGCTCCTGGGCCTGCTGCGCCAGCTCGCGGGCCACCGGAACGGCCTGCAGCTCCTCGTGGATCCTCGCCAGCCAGTTCTGGGTCGCCTGGACCACCTCGTCCCACGCGCCGACCGTCAGCACCTCCGTGTCCGCGATGGACCCGGGCTTCACGGTCATGCTGATCTCGAACCACGGACCATTGTTCGCGGAGAGCGGAACGACGGCGACCAGGTAATAGGAGTCGTTGAAGCGGTACCGCACGATCAGGTTGCTGGACGAGTCCTTCGTGTTCTCCGTGTCGATATGGAAATCGTCGGCCACGAAGTAATTGCTCTTGTCGATCGCAGCCCGAAGATCCTGCATCAGCCGTGGTCGGATCATGCGGCCTCCGCTTCGCGCGGACGACGAGAGCCCTGAGTCTCCCGGCGCGGCGGCTCGTGCCGCCCGCGCCAGGTGCGATCGGTCGTGCAGGACCGGTTTGGTGATCTTCAGCACATACCGTGCGCCGGAGGCGCGAGTTTGCAACTGTTTGCCCCTCGGTAGCTTACGGGATGGAGGGGGAGCGAAACCTGGTGCGCCTGGACCACAGATCGCGGCGGTCGTGACGCGACGGCGCAACGCGGCTCGAAGCTGTGGATAACCACGCCACTTGCCGCACTTTCTCTAAGATCGTTGACTTTAGAGATTCAGCCTCGCATCTTGGCGCACGTGAAGCCCGGCAAGAAGCTCGTCGCATGCCCCCAGTGCTCGCGCCGCCTGACCCTCCAGGGGCTCAACGGACACCTGCGCTTCGTGCACGGAGTGGGGGCCGATCGCGTGGCCGCCACCATGGACCGGGGAAGCGTCGAGGACCGCGCGGCTCGCGTCCTGGAGCTGATGCGGCGGTTCAAGGAGATCCGGCAACAGCGCGACGAATTGCGAAAGGCCGGGAAGCGAGCCGACGCTGCGTCCGAAGGCAAGCCGGCCCGGAAGGCGGATGCCGTGCCGGACGCCTTCGAGCGGGCGTTCGACCGTCTCGAGGGTGAGATCCTCCAAGAGCTTCGGAGCCTTGAGCTTCTGGAGCAGGCCTAGAAGTCACTTGAAGCACGACGGGCGCCAGATCCCGGTGCCGCGATTTCGCTTGTCCCGCCTCGACTTTCCGATGGCCAGGAGTGCTCGATCCGGCTGAGCTCGGGGCCTGAAGGAGCCCTCTGACCGGCTACGCCGGGCCTCGTGGCCCGCGAAACCGGCAGGAGCCGCTCCATGTCGGGCCTCGGCGGCGCCGTCGGAGGCGCCTGCGGTCGACCTAACGGGCTGCCAGGCCGGCCGACTGTGGATCCCGGTCGCGCGAGGACGCGCTCGTCACCTGCGACGAGGCGCGGCAACGGGACTCAGGCCAGCTCTCGCCTCGAGGCGCGGCCAAGGCGACGGCGCAGGGTGTCGCAGTAGCTCGTGCTTCCAATCGCAGCCGCTGCGACCCATCCGGAGTAGCGTCTCGCGGGCCGGCTTTGGAGGGCCGAAGGCGGATCTGACGCGGGTCTGACGCTCCCGAAGGGCACGCATCGACCCGGCACTGTCGCGCCAGATCGACTTCGTATAAGATATGTTATGTTAAGTTGATTTGTTTGTAACTGTGGAAACTCGGTAGCCCATCGCTAAGCGCTTGGATGGCTTTGGGTTGGAAGCGACTGCATGATGCCCCGAAACACGAGTCTCCCCTCGCCGGCGAGGCGTATCGACGACGCTGTGGAAGGGCCGGAATCGAAGCTGACATCGAGCGGGAGGCCGGATCTGGTCCAGAGCCTGGCTGGTGAGGCGGCCAGGCCGCGGCGACCGAGCGTGAGCGCGCAGGCGACGGCACCGGTGCCGCAGGCCAATGTCTCGCCTTCGACCCCGCGCTCGAAGGTCCGCATCTTCCAGGACCCGTCCCCAGCCGGGGACATCCAGTTGACGTTCGCCCCTCCGGCGCCGGTGGCGGGGTCGCGGCGCAGGAGCGGACCCCGTTCTGCCACGGCGACCGCCTCGACGTCCGCGACCGTCAGGACGAGGTGCGGTACGGAGGGGGTGACCAGGGTCGGGCACTCCTCCCCTGCCACGGTCCGGACTGCCGGGGCGGCAGCCGGGGACGGACAGTCTGGGAGGACGATCTCGGACCTGTCACCGACCAGCCTGCCCAGGTGGAGTCCCGCCGAGGTCTCGAAGCGAACTTCCGCGTCCGGGCGTGCCAGCTCGAGCTGCACGGCGAGCCGTGTGGCGCACAGGGCCCCGTTCCCGCACATCGGGCCGGCGGTGCCGTCCCGGTTCCAGAACCGGAACCGGAAATCGATCCCGTCCGCGCCGGACGGCTCGAGAAGCCCGACGCCGTCGGCCCCGATTCCCATCCGGCGGTCGCAGACGGCGACGATGGCCTCGGGGGTCAGCTCCTCGGCGGACGTGTGGCGCCCGTCGAACATGACGAAGTCGTTGCCCGAGCCCGACATCTTGTAGAAGACGGTGCCGGTCTTCATACCTTCCCCACCAGCGCCCACCACCGGAGCCGCCACACCATCCACACCGCCTCGCGCACGATCCTGCCGGACATCTTGCTGTGGCCCTCGCTGCGGTCGCTGAAGGTGATCGTGATCTCCCGGATGCGGAACCCCTTCCGCCAGGCCCGGAACGACATCTCGATCTGGAACGAATAGCCGTTCGAACGGACCTGGTCGAGGTCGATCTCGGCCAGCACGGCCCGCCGGTAGCACTTGTAGCCGCCCGTCGAATCCCACAGCCTGAGGCCGGTCACCCGCCTGGCGTACACGTTCGCGAAGTACGACAGCATCAGGCGGCTCATCGGCCAGTTGACGACCGTCACCCGCCGGTTGAGGTAGCGGGAGCCGATGACGAGGTCGGCGTCCGCCATCTCCTCCAGGAACGTCGGCAGGTGGCGCGGGTCGTGGGAGAAATCGGCGTCCATCTCGAACACGTACTCGTAGCCGCCCTCGAGGGCCCACCGGAACCCGGCGACGTACGCGGTGCCGAGGCCGAGCTTGCCGGCCCGGTGCAGCACGTGGATCCGGGGGTCCTCCGCGGCCATCCCCGCCGCCAGCTTGCCGGTGCCGTCGGGCGAGTTGTCGTCCACGACCAGCACCTCGAGCCGCGGATCCTGCTGCAGGATCAGCGGAACGATCTTCGGCAGGTTCTCCCGCTCGTTGTAGGTCGGGATGATGACCAGCGCGCGCTCAGCCACCGCGCCTCTTCAGGGCGAAGGGCAGGCCGAGCAGCAGCACCACCAGGCCGGCCGACGCGAGGCTGATCCCCTTCCCCAGCCGGTAGGTGGCGCTGGAGAACGCGAGCTTCACCTCCCGGGCGCCCCTCGCGACCGGCACGGTGATGAACGTATTCTGGCCGCGCACGACCGGGGCGGCGCGGCCGTCCACGGTCGCGTGCCAGTCCGGGTACCAGTTCTCGCTCACCACGACGAAGGCGTCGTGCTCGGGCGCCGGGTCGAGGTGGAGGGTCATCGCCCCGGGCTCCCAGGCGGTGACCGCCGCGCGGGCGGCCATCGGCGGCGGCATCGAGTCGAGACTCGGCGTCGCCACCGGCGCGTCCGCCGGCAGGATCACCAGGCGGTCGATGTCGAACCGGGGGTTCATCAGGGACGGCATGATCTGGTCGTCGGGTACCTTCACGGCTCCGGGCACCACGCGCGCATACGGCACGGAGTCCGTCCGCTCGTACAGGTCGGCGGGCACGCCCGCCGAGGTGGCGACCGCGCTCAACACCTTGTGATACCGCTGGGCGAACGGGGCGTTCTCCCCGAGCTGCTGCTCCTCGGCCGGCCAGATGACGTAGCGCACATCGAGCCAGTCCCACAGCGACAGGCGGCTGCGGAGGAAGCGCCAGTCGTTCTGCCCGCCCAGCAGCTGGTCGTAGGCGTTCAGCTCGAAGCCGTGGTGGCCGAGCACCTGCGGGATGTCGAACGCCATGAGGGCGGCGCCCGCCGGCGGGTACACGCCGAAGAAGTCGAGCACCCGGTAGGGCGGCTTCGTCGCCCGGATCGTCCGCGTCACGGTATCCGGCCGGAACAGGCTCGGAGGCGCCGCCGAGTACACCCAGTACGGCCGGGCGTTGAGCCACAGGTCGGTGCCGATCACGAGCACCAGCGCCGCGCCGAACGCGAGGCTCGGCAGTCGTCCCCTGAGCCAGGCGAACGCGATCCCGGCCACGAGGGCCAGGGCCAGCGCGCTGCTGGCCGCGCCCCAGCGGATGGCGGCCTGTCCGGCCTCGGCGGCCTGCACCATCGGCAGGCCGGTGGCCGGCTGGTGGTCGCGGGCATACGACAGGGCCATCGCGCCGAACGCCCCGATCACCGCCAGGACGAGCGCCGCGCCGCCCGCGATCAGCCACACCCGGACGTGCTTCGCGCCTTCCTTCTGCTCCAGGCGTGCCGCGCCGAGGCCCGCCAGCATGGCGACCACGAGGGCGACGACGTAGAACGCCATGCCGGGGGCACGGGTCGCCTTCACGTACGGCATGAGGGCCCACCACAGCCGGTAGAACGGCGTGCCGGCGCCGAGGCTGATCAGCAGGAAGAGCAGGCCGATGCCGCCGAGCCAGAGGACCAGCCGCCGCCTGGCCGCGCCGGCCCCGAGCACGGCGAGCGCGACGACCGGCAGGCCGAGGTACTCGGAGTGCAGCTTGAGCCCGTTCGGGCCCCAGTACGTCTCCTTGAGGCCGGTGAACAGCTTGAAGAAGAACTCCGGCACGTGGACCCACGGCACCGCGTAGCTGGTCGCGCCCTCGAAGCCGTGGAAGCCCTGGGCTCGCGGCGAGAACGGCAGGTACTGGGTGAACGGCAGGACCTGGATGGCGGAGATGCCGAAGCCGAGGAGCACCGCCCCGAGCGCCAGGGCGAGCGAGACGAGGCGCGACCTGGTGCTGCGCTCGGCCGACTCGCCGAACGTCAGGTAGAGCGCGAACAGGCCCGCCGCTATCAGCATGTAGTAGGTCATCTGGAAGTGCGGGCTCAGCAGCGCGAGCCCCACCGCCACCGCGAGCAGGGCGTAGCCGCCGGGCCGCCGCTCCCGGAGGGCGAGCACCAGGGCCAGCATGGCGAGCGGCAGCAGTGCCGAGACGAACAGCTTGCCGTCGTGCCCGGGCAGCGGGTACGACGCGATCAGCCCCGACAGCTCGTAGCCGATGCCGCCCACGACCGCGCCGATCCACGGCACCGACAGCCGCCGCAGCAGCAGGTACACGAACAGGCCGGCGGCGACGTAGTGGATCACGAACCCCAGGTTCATCACCGTCGGCATCGAGAAGACCAGCCGCAGCCACGACGTCGGGTAGAAGATGTCGCCGTGCAGCGCCGCCACGAACGGGAGCCCGCCGAACAGCTCCGGATTCCAGAGCGGGACGTGCCCGGTGCGCTTCAGCTGCTCGGCGCCCCAGGTGCGGAAGGCGTAGCCGGCCGAGTACTGGTCGCTCCAGGGGGCCATCGCGAGCCATCCGCCGGCGAGCATCGGCAGCGAGAGGATGGCCACCCACAGGGCGAAGAACCCGGTGGCGGCGAGGGTCGGCCAGCGCGGCTCGTAGCCGGCGCCCGTGGTGTCGGGATCGTGAGTCAAGCGGCTCCCTTCCCTTTCGTCTTGCGTGCGCCGAGGGCCAGCGCGCCCAGTCCGGCGGCGGCCTCCGTGGCCGTCAGCTCGAGGCGCGAGGCCACGCTCAGCGCGATCGCCCCGCCGGGGCCCAGGTACGGGGTCAGCAGGACGTAGAAGAAGCCTTCGCGCACGCCGATGCCGCCCGGCGCGAACAGCGCGAGGAGGCCAAGAATGTAGCCTAGCGCGAACACGCCCGCAGCATCCGCGAGCGGCAGCGCGGGCGGCAATCCGAGGCCGCGGCCGAGGGCCCAGAAGGCGACGCCGTACACGCACCAGCTGAGGAGCGTGAGCCCGGAGCCCGCGAGGACGGCGCCGGCCGGCAGCGCGCGCCACTCGGTGGCGGCGCCGAACAGCCGGCCGACGCGGGCGAGCGCGCCCTTCCACGCCAGAAGGCCGACGGTGCCGAGCGCGAGCAGCGCGGCGCCGGCGACGCGTAGCGGCGAGTACGCGTGCGGCGTGGCGGCCGCGACCAGCACCGCGGCGGTCCCGATGCCGACGGCCTGCACGGCCACGGCCGACGCGGCCGCCGCCCAGCGCTGCACGCCCTCCTGTTCGGCGAGCACCACCATGCCCGCGACGCTCCACACCTTCCCGGGCACGTACCGGCCGAGGTTGGCGAGGAACCAGATCCGTGCCCCGGCGAGGAACCGGAGCGACTGCGCCCAGCCGCGGAGGATGCGCCGCCACGATTCGATCTGCAGCGCCGAGACGACGGCGAGGCTTGCCAGCG
>Ga0187779_10002110_pt1 | contig 12292 bp, 10 predicted proteins | sample 1015_Q2_SP10_10__FD_132435 | JGI IMG/M metagenome (GOLD analysis project Ga0187779, IMG submission 132435) | Tropical peat soil microbial communities from peatlands in Department of Meta, Colombia - 1015_Q2_SP10_10_MG | ecosystem: Environmental > Terrestrial > Soil > Wetlands > Peat | place... | reverse complement strand
TTTCCTTGGGTTCATGAATCCAGGTTTGAAAAAGGATGATAATCAGAATTTTTAGCAGAATCATCCTTAGAATTTTTTTTAAAAAATTGACTTAAACGCTCCCTCTCGGGGCAATGTCCATTATTGCATTCAGCAAAAAAAGGCACCTGTAGAAGAATAGCATCACGAAGTTTACCTTCATAGGTAAAAAAAGCGCCTTTCATTTCATCCAGGGGCTCAGCGAGATAAAAATTGTCTATGTGAATAGGAGTTTTGACAGTCTCATTACATACCAGGCAAGGGATGAGAGAAGTCGCTGATATTTTTAAGTGTAAAACTAAATGACCATCGGTAATATAAGCCTCCCCTTTGACCTTTACCGGATCCATAAAAGAGAGCTCTTCCTCTTTTACATCTAAAAATTCGGAAGAGACCGTCAGATCGATGGATTCGGGCTCTTTTCCTCTCAGCTTATCAAAAAAAACTTTAAATGGTGTTGTCATAGGCTCCTACAAGGTAAAGAGTTTACCTAAAAATTGCTTTCGAGTCTATCCTCGCTTTTAAAACGATAAACCAATATTCTTTTTGAGAAAACTTCTCGCGTCACTTTTTTCGTGCCCGTGTGCGTGCCCGATACTATGGTCATAAACTCACATGGGTTACACAATCAACCCATTTTTTCGGGCATGGGCACGGGCACGAAAAGAGGTCGTACAGAAGTTTAGACTTAAAAGAATGTGAAACAAATGAAATTTTTAACTTTTAGATTCTTAAATATTCCCGTGCATATTTCACCTACCTTTTGGATTTTTTTGATCTTTTTTGCAGATCTTTATCGAAAGATTTCCATAGAGAATCTGCTTTTAGGTGTCGTGGCTTTTTTAAGTCTTCTCATTCATGAATACGGACATGCCATAACCGCTTTGCGCTTTGGCGCGAGGCCCGAAATTGTATTAGAAGCTTTTGGTGGATATGCACAATATGATGGAAGAAATATGACACCAAAGCAGCAGTTTCTGATCACTCTTAATGGGCCACTTCTTGAAAGTGTTTTGATTGCTGTTTCTTATTTTCTCTTGAAATCACATCTTTTCGATCATTATTACATCCGCTATTTCTTGCAGGCGACCTTTTATATCAATACTTTTTGGTGTCTTTTCAATTTAATCCCCATCATTCCACTCGATGGGGGAAAACTCATTCTCTATTTCCTTGAAAGGAGATTTGGAGAGAAGGGTTATAGGTTGAGCATCGTCATTGGACTTATTGTTTCAATCCTGATCGCTCCCGTTCTCTTTTTCTATCACTTCTATTTTTTTGGAACGCTGCTCTTGATTTTTAGCTTTCAAAACTACCAGATGCTTAAAAGGCCTAGAGTTTGGACAAATAGTCATCATCTCTTTCGCTATTTAAACCTGGGGATGGAAGCTCTGAATAAAAATGACACTAAAACAGCTAAAGCCATCTTAAATAAGCTGTTAAAATGTCACGAGGCATCCATCAAAAATTCTGCAACACAGGCTCTTGCCAGAATTTATTTGCAAGAAGGGAAGAAAGAAAAATCTTACGAACTTCTTTTGAATGCAGACCCTCAGTTGCTAAAAGAAGGAAAATGTTTGCTCTGCAAGCTAGCATTTGAGCATCAAAATTACGAGCTTGTCGGTAGGTATTCTCAGGATATTTATGCCATCGACTCATCCTATGAGACAGCCCTTTTAAATTCTAAAGCCTTTGCCCATCTCAATTATCCCAAGCACGCAGGGGCCTGGTTAGAAACCGCGTTTCAATTCGAAAACAGTTCGGAAGAGGGCCTTAAGACTCTTATCGATCAACCCACATATGACCATGTAAGATCACAACAACCTTTCAAAGATTTTATCGAAAAAATCAATGCCCGATGGAACATATCGTGAAATGGAGTAAATGGCTTGTTTTCTTAAGTCTATTTTTAAGTAGATTTTTTTTAACTGCCACTCCTATTGAAGTACCTTCACATATTTATTATGCAGGTTCCCAAGATATAACTGATCATCCGGGAATCTATCCCTTTATCAGTTATATCACTTTTAGAAATATGTGTGATTTCATCATAGACTCGAATACGAAGGAATTTGACCCTGATAAAGTGCAACAAGGAGATGTTATCTTTGTAAGGACTTGGTTTTTAGAATGGTTTGAGCAAAATGTCCACGATTTAATTAAACATCCCTACATCCTCGTCTCTTCAGGTGAAGGGGCTTGGAAGCCAAACCCAACGCTGGCGCGCCTTTTGTATGACCCCAAAGTAGCTGCGTGGTTTGGCAGAAATATGATCTTCAGTTATCACCCAAAACTTTTTCAACTTCCCATGGGTCAAGATCTAGCCCTTTTTATACTCGATCCAGGGGTTAGGAAGTCTTTAGATGATGCTGTCAGGAATTTGCCTGCTGTAAAAAAACACCTGCTCTATATGTGTTTTTACCCCCGTGAATATGGAGACCGAAATAGAATTCAACAGCTTTTTTCTAACGCATCTTATTGCCTTTTCAGAGAGAGTGTAGGTAGGCCACAGTTTTATGAAGATATAGCTGCATCAAAATTTGTGCTCTCTCCCTTAGGATTCGAAACAGATTGTGTAAGGACATGGGAGGCTTTAGTCCTTCATTCTATTCCTATCGTCGAGCATACTTTCTTAGATCCTATTTACGAAGGGTTACCTGTTGTTATAGTCGAGGATTGGACAGAAATTAATGAGTCATTTCTAAATGAAAAATACGATGAGCTAAAAGATGTTAAAGTCGATAAGGCTTATTTCGATAATTGGAAAGATCTCATTGAAAAAACCAAAACTAGGGTTAAAAAAGGAGATTTATCTTTTACCTATCCCGATGCGACGCGATTTTCTGAAAATGATTTAACTGATCTCATGGAGATTATCAACAAGCCAAGCCTACAAAACCATAAGATCTATTATAAAAGTTTTTGCTCCATAATCCGTGCTTTTCAGTTGCTTAAGGAATCACCAAAAATAGAGAAACTATTTTTATGTGATCAGTGGTTGAATTTAAGTATAATTTTTCGGTTATCTCATTACATACAAGATAAAAATTTATATCCTCTATTTGATCGCACGATTTTTTTATTTGACGATCAAGACTTTTTTAAATTCCTTGATTCTAATCAGCCTGCTTTTATCTTTTTCGACTTAAATTATTACAGAAACTCTCTGTTTATTAATTTTTCCTCTTTTGTCACTTTTGAAGGGAATTTCCGGCACAGTCTCAAAAGAGATCTTAAATTACTCTATGAGCGCTTATCACCAGGTTCATGCATTTGTGGCAATATGAAAGGGGATCCTTATGTCAATAAGGCACTTGATTGGATGGCCTCCCAATATGGCTTAACAATAGAAATAAAAAATAATTTTTGGATTATCACAAAAAAACAATCATAAGGAGAAAAGATGAAGTGCAATAATCTGTACCCATTTTCAAAAACTATCCTTTTATTAAAACTGTTTTTTGTTGCTAATGTAATCGCCTCTCCAATAAGAGTTCCCTCCAACGTGTATTATGCCAATCATCCCGATGTGAGAAATCACCCTGTACATTACCCATTTATCAGCTATTTGTCTTTTAGAAATGTGTGCGATTTCGTCATAGATGCACAGACAGAGATTTTTGATCCAGATGAAGTCCAGCAAGGAGATGTTATTTTTTTAAGGACTTGGTATTTAGACTGGTTTGAGAAAAATGTTCACGATCTCATAAAACATCCTTACATACTTATCACTGCCAGTGAAGGAGCTTGGGATCCAAGGCCATCCGTAATGCGACTTATATATGATCCTAAGCTAGCAGCCTGGTTTGGAAGAAATATTGTCTTTAGCAATCATCCAAAACTTTTTCAACTTCCAATGGGTCAAGATTTCGGGCTTATTGCTCCCCTAGATCCCGAAATAAGGCAGCCCCTTGATGAGGCTGTAAAAAAGATGCCCGTTGAAAAAACACATTTGCTCAATATGTGTTTTTTTGTACGGGATTTTGGAGATCGCAATAAAATTTTTAAATATTTCGAACATGAACCATATTGTTTTACCAGAACTGGTTGCTCTGTGAGTCATATAAAACAAAATGTCTATTATGAAGATATGGCTGCCTCGAAGTTTGCACTCTCTCCTTTAGGATTTGAGACGGATTGTATAAGAACCTGGGAAGCTTTTGTCCTTCATACCATTCCAATAGTAGAACATACATTTTTGGATCCGATTTATGAGGGACTACCTATAGTAATAGTAGAAGATTGGAGAGAGATTAATGAATCATTTTTAAATCAAAAATATGAAGAGTTGAAAGATTTAAAGTGGGATAAAGCATATTTCGATTATTGGAAAGATCTCATTCTAAAGACTAAGAAGAGACTAAAGCAGGGAGATTTATCTTTTACCTACCCAGATGCAACACGATTTTCAGAAAATGATCTGCAGGATTTAGTGAAAATCATAGATCAACCAGGTTTTAAAAACCATAAGATCTATTATAAGGGTTTTTGTTCCACCGTCCGACCTTTTCAACTTTTAAATCAGTTACCTGAAATAGATAAATTATATTTATCTGATCTCTGGTTGGATCAAAAAGTATTAGCGCGCTTTCATGAATACCTCTGCGATGCAAGTGTATGCCCTTTTTCTGATCGAATCATTTTTTTCTCCAAAGACAATGATTTTTTCCATGCTATCGATCCCAACCATCCGATATTTATTTTTTTGGACTTTACCTATTATAGAACATCATTGTTCATTAATTTTTCTTCAAGCGTCATCTCTGAAGGGAATTTCAGGCACAGTCTCAAAAAAGATCTTAAAGCACTTTATGAGCGCCTATCACCAGGTTCATGCATTTGTGGCAATATGAAAGGGGATCCTTATGTCAATAAGGCACTTGATTGGATGGCCTCAGAATATGGCTTAACAATAGAAATTAAAAATAATTTTTGGATTATCGCAAAATAAAATATTAAAAATTTATTTATAATAAAGAATGAGCCACGAGTTTTTAAATTTTGATTTTATTGTATTATAATATTATAATTATCTCAATTAAACATAGGATTTAAGCATGTCAGTAATTGAAAAGGCATATCTTCTTCAATCAGGTGAATATTGGATGGCAACTGGGCCAAACAGCCTTGAATGTGTTAGAAAACCTACTTTTATATGTGCGATTAGTCAAAGTCTGGAGTTTGCGAAAGTAGCCACCATTATAAGAAAAACTTTACAGGATGAAGATGGTCTAAATCTGCTTCATGCCAATCACGTCGAAAGTAAGCTTTTTGAACGATATAATCGCTTGATAGATAATCAATCCCTTCTTGGTAAGGTGATTTCTTCCATTTTTCTATGGATTATGGGTTATCGGGGGGACAATAGTCTCGAATCAATCGTCATTCATCGAAGGACTTTTTTATATCATTCCATAATTGGGGACGAGGATGATTTGCAATCGATGTTCGATGAGTATTTTCAATTACAACATCTTGATTTATCTCAATTTGATGACCTCAACGATGATAATCTCAAAGCGGTCACTACACACTATCCTCATTTACAAAGTATTATTCTCCCCAATAATGACAGTATCACTGACGCAGCAATCAAATTTTTCTTTCAATCATGTCAGAACCTAAAAAATATTGAGATAAAGAGGCCTATTTCTTCTAAAATCCTTAAAGCCGTTACAGAGAATTGCCCACACTTAGAAACACTTAAGGTTTGGTCATCTGAAATTAATGACGAGGACATCGAAGCTCTTGCTGAAAATTGGAATAAATTAAAAGAGATCCAAATAGGATCATCGCATCTTACCGATAAAGCCATTCAATCGATTGCCCAACATTGCTCCAATTTAGAAAAGCTAACGCTGCCTGTGGCACAATCAATCACTTTCCAAGGAATTGAAACAATTATTACATCGTGTGCGGAACTAAAGAGAATAAAGATGCCCAAGAAATGGATGAGCGACAACAAAGCAAATATTGACGCCAATTCCGACACTCAAGATGTTTTGCGAGCATTATGAACCCATCTTAATATATAACACCTTGATTTATCTTCATTTCCAACGCTTAGTGTCCAAAAGGGCATACAATTCTTGGAGCGTTTAGAAACTAAACGGAAGTTGTCCCAGTTCATCTAAAGGGTTTGAAGAGTTCGCATCGGCTTTTTTATACGCCTCTTGAGCGGCGCTTACGATTAGATCTTGAAGAGCCTCTAAGTCCGATACACATTCAGGTTTGATCGAAAGCGATATGATCTCTTTTTCACCGTTGATGGAGACCGTGACGAGGTTAGAGCCCGCAGAACCTGTATACTGAGTATTTTTCATCTCATCGCGCATTTTGCTGTATTGCTCTTCTAAAAGGCGCGCCTGTTTTTTCATTTTTGAAAATCCGCTTCCCATATTATTTGATCTCCTTTTTTAAGGTTCCTTCTAGTTCTACAGCTGCAAACCGCAAGAGGGTATCGGTTCGAGCTGTATGAAGTGGTTTTTTTTCTGGTAATTTTTCAAGAGGAGCTTCTGTTACGATGACATTTGAGTCTATCCTTTTTTCAAGTTCTGTAAGGCGTTTGACCAGAGTTCCTAGGGAGAGACGCTGTTTTGTACGAATAAGGCGCAAAAGGATCATTTCCAATGTTATTTTCTGAAAGGGTGTCTTCTGGATCTGCTGGAGAGACTCAATAAGATCGTCTAGAATAGCGAGGCATTCCTCGGAGGTAAAGCAGGGAGAGATTTTCTGATAATGCTTGCGCTCTTCTTCTGTCAGGTAGGGAAGATAAAAGGCTCCGCCAAGATGATGGACGAGATGAGTGCGGAAATGTTCTATAAGACCTTCGATGAAAGAGGGAAGGTCTTTCCCGGAAGAGTAGATCGTATTTGTGAGTTCAAAGGCAAAGCCGATACGCGTATCGATGATGGCGTGATCGAGTTGAAAATAGAGCGAATGAGGGATCACTCCCAGCGTGGTGAGGATCGTATTGCGCAGGATCGGACCTTCACTATAGCAGATGACCTGATCGAGAAGAGATTCAGCGTCTCTTAAACTCCCTTCAGACTTTTCAGCGATGAGATAGAGGGCTCCTTCTTCGACAGAAATCTGGAGCTCTTCTGCGATTTTCTGCAGCTTTTGAACGATCAAAGGAGTCGAAATGCGATGGAGGTCAAAACGTTGACAACGGCTGATGATGGTGGGAAGTACTTTCTGAGGCTCTGTTGTAGCTAGAAAGAATTTAACATTGACTGGGGGCTCTTCGAGCGTTTTAAGAAGGGCATTAAAAGCTTCCTTAGTGAGCATATGCACTTCATCGATAATGTAGATCTTATATTTTCCTGAGCTTGGCGCATATCCCACCGTCTCATTGATCTGCCTGATGTCGTCGATGCCTCGATTAGAGGCACCGTCGATTTCAAGGCAATCGAGGGATTTACCCTGAGATATTTCCTGGCAAGAAGGACACTCATTGCAGGGCTCAGCATCTGAAGTTATTTTTTGACAATTGATTGCTTTGGCAAAAAGTCTTGCAAGAGTTGTCTTTCCAGTTCCCTTGCTTCCGCAGAACAGATAGCTTTGAGCGAGTCTCTTTTGAAGGATCGCATTTTTAAGGGTGGTGACGATAGCATCTTGCCCTATTACTTCGGAAAAGAGCTGAGGGCGGTATTTACGTGCTAAAATATAATATTTTTCTGCCATGCGTCTATCCATATATCCTCTCTCTATTGTACAATCAATTGTAAAAACTTTCTCTTGTTAAAATTATTTCTACCATGGATTTATACGAAAAAGGAAGGAAAAGAAAATTGGAGTGGCAACGTTTTGCTCTCGGTGGTTTTTTCATCATTTCCTTAGCGCTTTTTTTTCATTTTAAACAATCTCCTCCCGAAATTCTAAAGGTGGGTTCTGTCTCGCCACGATATATCGTGGCGCAAATGAGCTTTGATTTTCCAGATGTTCAGATGACATCGCTTCTTCAAAGGGAGGCGATGAGGGATATAGGTATTATCTATTTCATCGATGAACAGGAAATCAAGGAAAGAGTCTTTAAAACAAAGAAAGCTCTATCTCAAGATTTTTTATGGCGAAAAGAGGTGCCTCATACCACTTTTAAAGAGATAGACGAAGTGATCGATCTTATCGCTGAAAATTTACGTTCAGTTCGGTTTACTGATGAGAGAACATTGCGAAAGATGAATGAAGTAGGCGTGGCAACCTCGATGTATGAAATCATCGCCGGGCACAGCTTTCCTGCACTTCTTCCCTTTTCGTTTTGGAATGATGTGACAAAAAAGCTTCTCACGTCGACATCTGTTCGAAGCGAGGCGTTTAACTACCTCATCGCACTATTTGCCAATGACAAATGGAATTTGAAGGAAGATTTAAGCGAGATGAGAGGGCTCAGAAGTCTCGTGGAAAGTAAAGTGCCTTTGAAATATACGATGATACCCTCCGGGACAACGCTTCTTAAAAAGGGGGAAGTCGTCTCTGAAGCCCAAGCGTCAATGCTAGATGCTGTCCATAAGGCTTACACCACTCAAAAGAACTCTTTTCGACCAGAGTCTCTTTTAGGATCCTTGATTTTATCAGGCCTTTTGACTCTTCTCGCGGTGGTCTATCTTCATCACTTTCATCCACACATTTTATCCTCGTCTCGAAAGCTCACCCTCTTCGTCTTTCTCATCCTATTAACTTTAGTGGCGAGTAAAGGATTAGAGGCTTTAATACATAAATACCCTGAACATCTGTTTGAATCTCTTCGCTATCCGCTCTTACTCCCTTTTTCAGCGATATTAATGGCCATTCTTTTTGGACTTGAGATCGCTCTTTTTTCTTCCATCTTTTTAACGTTGCTGTTAGGAGTCGGATTATCTTTTGACACTCTACCCTTTTTAATCATCAACACGATTGGATTTTTAACTGTTCAATTGACTGTCCATTTTATCAGAAGAAGGAAGCAGATATTAAAAATAGGCTTAAAAATTTGGCTGGCCATTTTCCCTGCCCTTTTGGCCTTTCAACTCTACACAGATCCCTTTTCCAGCTCGCTCCTTTATACGATGGGAGCGAATCTCATCCTTCTTTTGATCACAGTGATCGCCGTTCTTGGAATTTTGCTTTTTTTGGAAACATTCTTCGACATCATGACAAACTTTACCTTGATGGAATTTATGGATCCAAATCATGAGCTTCTAAAGAAACTCTCTTTAGAAGCACCAGGGACCTATCAACATTGCCTTGTCGTTGGAAATCTATCGGAAGCTGCAGCCCGCGCAATTAACGCCAATGGCCTTTTTTGCAAAGTTGCGACACTCTATCATGATATCGGTAAGCTGATCAATCCCAACTATTTTGGAGAAAATCGACAAGGCGAATTTGATATCCATCAACTCTTAACACCTCAGGAGTCGGCAGCTGTCATTATCGCTCACGTCGCAGAAGGAGAAGCCCTTGCTCGAAAACATAAACTTCCCGAGAGCTTCATCGATATCATCAAAGAGCATCATGGAACAACTCTCGTCTCTTACTTTTATCACAAAAGCCAAACTCAGCTGAAAGAAAATCCTGATCCTCAACTTTTTCGCTATTTAGGTCCAAAGCCGCATACGAAAGAATCTGCAATCATCATGATCGCAGATGGTATCGAGGCCGCTTCACGCTCTCTCGAAGAAGTGACCGAACACACGTTGAGCAAGCTTATAGACAAGCTGATCACCGTTCGCATGGAAGATGGGCAGTTTGATGAGTGTCAACTCACGTTTGAAGAACTTGGTATCATCAAAAAAGCCCTCTTAAAAACCCTCCTCGCTTCCTGCCACCTCCGCATCAAATACCCTGAAAAACAGCTCCAAAAGAAGCAAATTCAGCCTTGCATCCAAAATTTTTAAATGACCTTTGAGACGGCGTTGTAAAAATTGCTTCCCTCGAAGGTCTCACTTTTTCGAGGGAAAGCAATTTTTACAACACCCTCTGAGAAATACGTTTTTCGATGGAATGACGAAGGAGGGAGGAGATCCATCTTTTTGGAATAAATCGAGTGAGGCGATATTTCCAATCGAAGACGTAGAGAGATTTTCCTTTTTCGATCTGCCAGAGGATGTGTTGTGCAGCCTTTTTAGGAGTCATGGCGAATAGGGAAGGTTGTTGGGGATGGCCATGCGAAGCTCTTTCGCGGAAGGCGGTTTTTATTTGGCCAGGGCAAGAGGTGAGGACGCGAATTCCGGAAGGCTTTAGCTCTTCATCGAGAGTTTGGGAGAATTGGTTTACAAATGATTTGGTGGCAGTATAGGTTGCGAAGGCGGGAATAGTAAAAAAGGCGGAGGCGGAGGAGATATTCACGATGACTCCTTTTTTTTCATGAGAGCGAAGACACTTTGCCATGGAAATGGAAATTTCCATGACGGCATTCACGTTGACTTCCACCATCTCTAATTGTTCTTCAAGGGTAAGATGTATCGCATCTCCATAAAGTCCAAATCCAGCATTATTGATGATGAGATCGGGAATATATTCCTCGAGCTTTTTGATCAGATCTTTTCTTTCATGGGGCTTTGAAAGGTCTGCAGGAAAAATGGTCACCTGAGGTAATTCTGTTGCAAGAAGGTCCAGTTTTGCCCGTTTTCTCCCAGTGAGAAAGAGAGCCCATTTTTGAGAGCTGAGAAGGCGCGCAAGCGCTTCCCCGAGTCCATTCGTCGCACCAGAAATAAATGCTTTATTTGGCATAATCATGGAAAAATTGACTCATCGCATGCAGTTTTGTATCACATAGTTCTATTCCTTCTTCCACAGATGAGAATGATGTGCAAGAGGTAAAAAGGTAGATTTTAAGCTTGGGCTCAGTTCCAGAAGGGCGGATGATACATCTACTACCATCTTGTAGATGAAGGGCGAGGACATCTGACTTCGGCAGCTCACCTACTCCTTGAAGATAATCGATCGTTTTATCGAACTTGATGCCCGCGATCTCTTTTGGGGGAGATTTTCTTAAAGCAGTCATTAAATCCTCTTTTCCTTTAAAAAATAACGAAAGTTGACTTTCGCGATAGACGCCATATTTTTCATAGATCTCGAAGAGTAGATCGAGCAGGGTTTTTTTTTGTAACTTCATGGACAGGGCGGCCTCTGCAGTGAGGCAGCTTGCCGATATCCCATCTTTATCGCGCACAAAAGAGCCGAGTAAATAACCGTAAGATTCTTCAGCGGCAAAAAGAAAGGGAAGAGGATGCTCTCGCATTTTTGCGGCGATATATTTAAAACCCGTTAGGACTTCAAAACAGGTCGCTTGAAAAGAGGTGACGATCTCTTTAAAAAGAGGTGTGGTTACAATAGTTGTGATAAAGCCCATGGAAGCAAGAGGTTTTCCTTCTTTTTTAAAAGTGTTGCATAGATGGTAGAGCAAAATCACAGCGAGCTGATTTCCAGAGAGAATGGTGGGAAATCCGTCTTTTAAAACGACGACTCCCATCCGATCGGCATCTGGGTCGGTGACGAATAAAATATCGCACTTCAGTTTTATGAGATCGCGAATACCGAGTTCTAAAGCCTCTTTCTCTTCAGGGTTGGGTGAAGTGACAGTAGGAAAGCGACCATCTGGCTCTTTCTGTTCTTCAACAAATGAGATGGAAGAAAAACCCCAGCTTTTTAGCGCAGAGGGAACCATCGTAATTCCAGCTCCATGAAGGTTAGAGTAGAGGATTTTAAGATCTTTCCCATGAAGAGCATTTTGCACGGGTAAATTTTGATAGTCTGAAAGCGTTTGGAGGTAGGCGTAGTCGATATCCTCATTTTCAATCTGGATGAGGGGATGGGGAAAAGTAGCCTGCTTAATGTGTTGAGGGGATTTGATTTGATCGAGGGCTCGTATGATTTCTTTGTCTAAAGGCTCAACGATTTGAGCCCCATCCTTCCAGTACACTTTGTAACCGTTGTAATAGGATGGATTATGAGAGGCAGTGATCATAATGGCAGCAGAACAATTTTTAAAAAGGCATCCAAAAGAGATGAGAGGAGTTGGGCGCAAAGAAGAAAAGAGATGCGCGCGAATCCCATTACCAGCTAAAACCCGTGCTGCGACTTTTGCAAAATCCGCTGAACAAAGCCGACTATCAAAGCCGATTAAAACAGAATGGGGAGAGGGGATTTGTAAAAGGACGTTTGCCAATCCTTGGGTGACAAAGGCGATGGTTTGCTCATTGATTTGACCAGGGCCGTCCCCCATGATCCCTCTTAAACCCCCTGTTCCAAATTTTAAAAAAGGTTTATTCATCCAGTTCTTTTTCTATTTCCT
>Ga0187779_10002108_pt1 | contig 12292 bp, 12 predicted proteins | sample 1015_Q2_SP10_10__FD_132435 | JGI IMG/M metagenome (GOLD analysis project Ga0187779, IMG submission 132435) | Tropical peat soil microbial communities from peatlands in Department of Meta, Colombia - 1015_Q2_SP10_10_MG | ecosystem: Environmental > Terrestrial > Soil > Wetlands > Peat | place... | reverse complement strand
GTGGTAGACGTCTGCGGGTCCCGCACGGTCGTGACGCCGTAGGCCAGGTTGGCCAGGTACTTCCAGACCTGGGTCGCATGCACGCCGAAGACCGGCCAGGGGTGGGCGTGGATGTCCACCAGCCCAGGCATGATGGTCTTTCCGGTGACCTCGATGACCTGGGCGCCCGCCGGCCTGGCGCAGTGCTCCCCACCGCTGGTCGGTCCCACACAGGTGATCCGATTGTCGGTGATGACGACGTCCCCCTGCTCGATGACTTCGTCTCCTTTCATGCTGATGATCCGACCGCCGGTCAGGACTACCGAGCCATGCGGCATGTCCCGCGGGACCCGGATGGCAAGGTCGAGACGGAATGGTTCATAGGCTGGTGCCTTGGCCAATGAGTCCACCCGGGCCTTGAAGGCGGAGTCGGGCTTGGGGGCCTGAGCCTTGAGGGAGTCGGCTCGAGCGGAGTCGGCCGCGGCCTTGACCTTGGACAGGGAGTCGCCGGTGGCGATATCCCACCGGAAGAAGCTGCGTCCGAGCGCCCAGGTGACACTCTTGCCGTCCGGCGCCCAGGCGACGAAGTCCCCGCCGATCCGGGTGAGCCGCTTGGCGGGAAAGGCCGTGGTGTTGAGGTCGGCGATGTTGAGGACCAGCGGCTGCTGGCCCGTCATCGGTAGGGTGACGAGGTAGACGTAATTGTTCACCAGCGCCAGCACCGAGGAGCTGTCTGGGGCGATCAGGATTTCGTCAGCGAGATTGGGCTCCGCGCCGGGAGCGTTGACCGTGAAGCCGGTGACCTTGATGTGGGCTCTCCGGTCGGTGCCGTCGAAGCGCATCGAGACGAGGCCATCGCTGCCCTCGTACAGGTAGATCCGGCCCGGGTCACGCGAGAAGTGCGGCCGGCCACTCGGGTTGACCGGGGCGACACGCTCGGCCCTTCCACCGCGGGCGGGGAGCCAGACCAGCTCGTAGCCGGGTCCGAACCCTTCGGTGACCCGGGCTTCCCGGGGCCCGCGGAGCGCTACGATGCGCTGACCATCGGGTGACCAGGCGGGATACATATAGAAGGCGGGCTCCGGCGTGAGCCGGCTGGGCTTTCCGCCAGTCGCGCTCACACTCTGCACATACCCGCCCCCGTTGCTCCACGTGATATAGACGACGCTCTTGCCGTCAGGCGACCAGCTGGGCTCCTGTTCGTGAACCGTGTCGGTCGTCAGACGGTGTGGCACGCCATTCGGGAGCTGCCGGACATAGATCCGGTCCAGGGCGCTGAAGACCAGGTTCCGCCCGTCCGGCGAGATCGAGGGATCGCGGATCTGCTTGAGCAGGATGTCGCCGGTGTCCACCCGGGAATCAAAGCGAACCAGAGGGCCCAGCTCGAGTGCGACGTGCGCGGAGAATGGAATTTCGGTTGCCTCGCCTGTCGCCAGCTCCACCCGCCAGAGCTTGCCGCCCCAGGAGGTCACGAACGCGCGATTGTCCGGGGTGAACGAGGAGCCGGGCATCAGGTCGCGGGTGAATCGGGACTCCTGATCGTCGCGCTGCACCGGGTAACGAAGCCAGCGCTCATCGCCGCTGCTGAGGTCCCGGAGCCGAAGCCCGGTCTCCCCATCGTGGCGCACGGCGTACACCAGCCAGTGACCATCCGACGACAGGACTGGGCGCATGGCGCTGCCGTAGATGTCGGTCTGCGGAAAGATCTTGCCGTTCTGCCGGTCGAAGATCGCCAACTGCCACTGACTGATGTCGATGTTGTAGCCGAATCCCCCACGTTTGCGGGCATACCAGATGTAGCGTCCATCCTTCCCGAACGCGGGGCCCAAGCTGTTGATGTTGGTGCCTCGGCCCGAGCCGCGGGCGCCCTGGCCCTTGTCGTCCTTGGTGAGGCTGATCCCCGGTCCCCCATCCTTGTGGAAGAGCCAGAGCTCGTAGTTGCTGCCGATGGGCGCATTGGTGCGGGAGACCACGATGTAGTTGCCATCGGGGGTCCATGCGGGCGAGGCATAGAGCGACTTGTCTCCCTTGCTCACCTGGGCCAGGTGCGATCCGTCCGGGTCCATGGTCCAGACATTCTCACTGCCATCGCGATCGCTCAGGAAGACGATGCGACGGCCATCTGGCGACCAGCGTGGTTGCGAGTCGAACGCAGGACCATGCGTCAGGGGCCGAGCCTGACCTCCCCCGATGGGGAGGGTGTAGATATCCCCCATCAGCTCGAGGACGATGGTTCGCCCGTCCGGGGCCACGTCGAGCGAAAGCCAGGTGCCCTCGCGGGTATCGTATTCGATCGTGCGGCTGGGGATGAGCGGGAGGCTGTCGATCTTCTTGCGCGTAGTGTCGCCGAGGAGTGCACCGGCGGCGAGCAGCGGGAGCAGGAGCATCACGACTCCGGGAGGGTTGATGTCGGGGGCTGTACGGCGGTCCGGCGGCCGAGGTTCCGGCGGGAGAGGAATCTGCGCGCAAGTCCCGTACGGGCAAGCGGCAACGAGCGAGCGGAGGTTGAATCCTGCAACGGAACCGGGCGGGCCCGGTGCCGACCACTCAGGCCAAGCCGCCCAGATTGAACATCGTGCGAAAACCCCGGAATACCTCCCGGTAGTCGGCGTGCCGAAACGCCACTGTACGGGGACCTGACCGCTCGAATCCCGGGACCATCGCTGCGTGATCGGCGTGGACGGTCATGGCGAAGTCGACCTCGAGGTTGACGGGAGCGTCCACCGTGAATGGACTAGCTTGGGTCGTCTTGCCCGGAGGCGTCCCGGCACGCGCGGCGACAACTTCCTGGCTGGCCTGGCGGAGCATGTTACGCGCAGTCTCCGGAGCGACTGAGCGGGCAGCGTGCCGGCTCACTGCGTGCTTCACGACTACCGCGCGCAGGGATGGGCCGAGCAGTTCGCGAGCCTCCTGGGCCAGCGCCTGGTCCCCGGACACGAGCGCGACCGGGACGCCGAAGCTGCCCGCCAGGGCCGCGTTGAGACCGAGTTCTCCCACCGAGCGACCGTTGAGGCGGACATCGAGGATCCGGTCGGTGTAGGTGTGATCGAGAATCGCATTCGGGGTCCCGGCCTTGGCGTGATACCCGACAAACGCCGCCAGGTCCCAGCCTTGCTCGATGCCTTCCATCATGGACCAGGTCTTGGGGCCCCCGGAGAGCAGTTCCGCGGCCGGGTGCAACTCCTCGGCGAGCAGGTTGCGCATGGTCCAATGGCTGTCGTTGACCAGAATGCGGGTCGCTCCACCGGCCAGGGCCCCCTCGATGACGGCGTTGGCCTCCAGAGTCATCAGCCGACGGAATCGGCCGTACTCGCCGGCGCAGCGTGCGTCGATGGGATTGGTCTGGTCCTCATGCACCACACCCGCGACGCCTTCCATATCTGCTGAAATGAAGATCCGCATCGACCTTGGGGGAGGGAAGTGGCCTGAGACGAGAGCGTGATGCGGGGGGATGGTATCGCGGATCGTGCGGGCCGCCAAGGGGGCGGTCCCGCGGTGTCAGGGCCCCGCGCGAATCCGGATCAGGTTGGCTGTACGGTCCACACCCGCCACGCGACCCTCGATCCGAACACCGGGCGCGGTTACAAGGAGACTGCCTGGCCGGTCCTCGACGATGGGAGCCTCCGGCAATCCGCTGATCAGCAGTCGGCGGATGCCGTTGAAGAGGGGGTGGCTTCCGGCAGGCTCCGTGAGCGCCGTCCGGTCGAGCACCTCCGCGGTAAGCCCATCCTTGGCCAGCCGGAGGAACCGGCGGTGCACCACCATGCCATCACCGACCGGGACCACGTTCCACGGATCGAACCGCTCGGGAAAGAGCGGGAAGGCGGAGTCGGCGACGATCTCGATCCGCCAGCCAGTGGCGGAGAGCACCGAGTCCCGCAGGGCCTGCCGCCGGCTCCGGACCGCCTGGACGTCCGCCCGCGCGAGCGTGCGAACCGAGTCCTCCTCGTGCGCGGTAAAGCGGCAGCGCTCTCCCGGACCGACGGCGGCCTGCAGCAGATCATCGAGGGGGCGGGTGGGTCCTCGCTCGAGAGTTTCGCGCCACGCGGGAGAGGCCTGATCGAGCAGGCGGCCGATCGCCGGTCCCACGGTGTAGGCACGAAGGCGCACTTCGTCCGGGCTGTACCCGGAGGCGGGGAAGGAAATGCTGTCCAGGCCCGCGGCGCGAAGCTCGACGTAGGTCGCGAGCCCCTCGTTCAGTTCTGATCCCCGCTCATAGGTCACCGCGCCGACCGGCAGGAGACCAAACCGGAGCTGCCGGTACTGGAGCGCCGTTCGTGCCCAGCAGACGGCCGGCCCGCGAGTCACGGCACGACGCCACGCCTCGGTTTCCAGGCGCTGCAGTCGCTGCGGAGTTTCCGCCGCAACCGGATAGGTGAAGAGCTCACCTTCGTTGCCGGTCCAGTCGGCGTGGTGGGCGTGCTGGTAGACATGGAAGGCTTCGTGAATCGCCGTGGCAGCCCAGCGCGCGGCCGACACCGGTCGGGTCCGGTCGAGGAGCAGCGTCGCGGTGAATACGCCGCCCAGCGGCACGGCGGTGTTCGCCTTCACCGATTCATGCTGACCGGGGACGAAGAACAGCGAAAGCGCTGGTCCGGGCAGAAACTCGGCAGGCGGCGAGGGGTGCCCGGCCAGCCAGGTCGTATCTCCATCGTATATGGCGAGCGGGATGGTGTCAGGCTTGAAACCCGGCCAGGGAGATTGGGCGCCCAGACGTGCGTAGGCCCCGATGACATCGCGCGCCGACGGGGCTTGGCTGGAGAGCGGCCCGGCGCCGGCCAGGGACAGCACAAGGAGGAGAGAGAATCGACGGGGCATCTGCATGCCAGGAGAGGATGCACATCCCCCCGTGGAGCGTTGCTAGCCGAGGATACCGCGCAGGATGGTCACGGCTTGGCCGCCCAGATGGACCCGGTCTCCGTGATACTCCACGTGCACCGTGCCGCCGCGGGGAGAAGCCTGGTAGCCGATCATCCGGTCCCGGCCGAGGATTGCGCGCCAATACGGGGTGAGGGCAGTATGCGCCGATCCGGTGACGGGATCCTCCGCGATCCCCGATCCGGGAGCGAAGAACCGGGAGACGAAGTCATACCCCCGGCCGGCATCGGCTCGGCTGGTGACGATGACCCCACGCACCGGGAGGCGAGCCAACGTCGCGTGGTCGGGGCTGAGGGCGCGGACGGTCTGTTCGTCGGCGACCTCGACCAGGTAATCGAACTGGTTCTTCCCGATCCAGCGCGCGCCGGTCACACCGAGCGCGGGGAGGAGTTCGGGTGGAGGATCGGTAGGCGTGGCCAGCTTCACGGGAAAGTCGAGGACGATCAGATTGCCGTCCCTGCGGGCGGTGAGCAGTCCGCTCCGGGTCTGGAACCGGGCCATCGCGTCCGAGGCGAGGTGGGCCTCCTGCCAGAGGACATGGGCGCTCGCTACCGTGGCGTGCCCGCACAGATCCACTTCGACGGTCGGAGTGAACCAGCGCAACGAGAAGTCTTCGCCGGTCCGGTGCAGGAAGGCAGTTTCCGAAAGGTTCATCTCCCGGGCGACGTTCCGCATCCACTGCTCGGGTGCGGGGCCGGGGAGCACACACACCGCCGCCGGGTTCCCGGTAAAGGGGCGGTCGGTGAAGGCATCAACGACGGTGATGGGCTGCATGGGGCGTCTGGTCAGGGGAGGACGGCGTCGACTTCGATCTCCACCAGCATGGCCGGGTCGATCAGGCGCCGAACCTCGACCATCGTCGCCGCGGGCCGAATCTCCCGGAACACCTCGCCGTGCGCGCGTCCAACCGCCTCCCATGTGGAGATGTCGGTCACGAAGGTCCGGGTGCGGACCACGTCCTCCATACGGGCGCCCGCCTGTTCGAGTGCCCGGCGGATGTTCTTGAGGATCTGGACCGTCTGCGCGTAGGGGTCGCCCTCACCCACCAGCTTCCCGTCAGGCCCAAGGGCCGTGGTGCCGGAGACGTGGACCGAGTTGCCGATTCGAACGGCGCGCGAGTATCCGACGATCGGCTCCCAGGGCGCGCCGCTGGAGACATTCTGGCGGGACATGCGGGAAGGGTAGTGAATGCACGGAGGGGTGGCAACTTGGGGCGGGGAGAGAAGCGAGGGGCGAGGGCGAGTGGCGAGGAGCGAGTAGCGAGTATGGAGTACGGTACACCCACCGCATATGCGACTCGCAACTCGCAACTCGCTACTCGCTTCTAAATCAAACAACCGCCTCCTTGACCCCAACTCGCTACTCGCTCCTAGTCCAACAACCGCCTCACCAGCCCCGTCAGCTCGGCGAGATCATACGGCTTTGGGAGATAGGCGTCCGGCGCGACGGCGTCCTGAGGTGGGGTGCTGTCTTCGCGGGTGTATCCACTGGTCAGGATGACCGGTAGCGTGGGCTTGCGGCGCTTGAGCTCGGAGAGCACGTCCCACCCCGACATGCCCGGCATTTTTACGTCCAGCAGCACCAGGTCGACCTGCGTCTCGGGCCGGCCGTGGATCCGGAGGGCCTCGAGGCCATCGGCGGCTTCGATGACGGAATAGCCGCAGAGCCCGAGCGCCTGGCGGAGTGGGCGCCGGACGGCAGCTTCGTCGTCCACCAGGAGGATGGTACCGGTGCCGGTCCCCGGATCGAGTGCCAGTACAGGGAGGGCGAGCGGCGGCGCTTCGAGGGTACGGGGCAGGTAGATCTGGAAGGTCGACCCCGCACCACGGGCGCTCTCCACCGTGATCCCACCCTGATGCTGCTGCAGCACCGCGTAGGCGGTGGCGAGACCCAGGCCGGAGCCACGCCCTGCTTCTTTCGTCGTGAAGAACGGCTCGAAGATCCGAGGCAGGATTTCGGCGGGAATGCCGTTGCCGGTATCGCGCACTTCCACGCGGACGAATTCCCGCCCCGCCATCGCCTGGGGCGTCCCCGCGTTCCACCCACCTCCCGCCACTCGGGTGGTTGCGAGTGTGACTACGCCGCCTTCCGGCATTGCCTCGACGGCATTGGCGCCGAGGCTGACCAACAGATCGGTGAGCTGCTCGACGTCGGCGCTGATGCGCCAGTCGCCGTGATCGGTGCGGATCACCAGGGTGATGCGTGGGTCGAGGTCCCGCCGCAGAACCTGCGCCGCTTCCTCCACCAGCTGTCCGGGGTCGACGGGGCGGTGCAGGCCGGGCGAGGGCCTGGCGAAGTTGAGCAACCGGCGAACCAGCCGGGCGGCGCCGCGGGTCGCTTCCTTGGCGTCGAGGAGCTCGCGCGGGGGAACTCGGTCCTGGGAGACGATCCGGAGGCGGGCTGCCTCGATGCTGCCGCTGATCGCCGCGAGCGCGTTGTTGAAGTCGTTGGCGATGCCGGCCGCGAGGGTGGCGACGGCGACCATCTTGGCGGACTCGCGCCGCTGGGTGGTCTGGAACTCACGCGTCCCCGACTCCTGCACGGTCATGACCCAACGTCCGGCGGTCCCCGCCCCGTTGAGCGGCGCCAGGCCGGCGTCACAGGGGAACTCACCGCCGTCCGCGGTGCGGCCACGGCACCCGGTCCACCGGACCGGGGCAGCTGGCCTGCTGGAGCGAAGCAGCGAGGACAGTGTGCCGCTCCCATCGGGGAGCGACAGCAGGCGGTCTATAGAAGCGCCGCGTAGCTGATCCGCCGGCTTGGTGAAGAGCCGCTCAGCGGCGGGATTGGCATCGCGGACAATGCCGAGTGGGTCGAGCACGAGCAGGGCATCGGGGAGGGCCGTGAGAATCAGGCGCTCGGCTCCGGTGGCACCGGTCAGCGGATCGATCGACGGCATCGGGTAGGGTGCGAGTCGCTCCCGCCCCTCGAACGCCGGTTGTCCCTGTTCACGGGCGCTCACGCGGTGGCTCGCTTATGGCTGGGGCCCGCCGCGGGGCAGATGCCGGCAAACACACGAATCAATTCGGAGAGCTCATACGGCTTCTGCAAAGCTGGGCGACCGCTGGCGGCCAGAAAGAGCCGAGTCTCCTCCCGGACCATGTCTCCGCTGGTGAAGACGACCCGCTGGGCGACCTCGGGGTGGTGTTCGGTGAGGTGGGCGTAAAACTCCTCACCCGACAGTCCCGGCATGCGCAGATCGGAGACCACGAGATCGTAGGTTCCGTGTTCGATCGCCGTCAGTGCGGCTTCTGCGGTGGCAACGTCAGTCACCTGGTAACCGTGCCGCCGGAGGAACCGGCCCACGCTGCGCCGGATCCCGGCCTCATCATCCACCAGTAGCACCCGCAGCGGCGCCCCTTCACCTTGGCTCGCCGGGGCGGGGGCGGGGAACTCGGTCAAGGGCGTCGCGGGATCGGCACTCACTTGAGGCTCGCGCGCGCGGTCGGAAGCCGCGAGCGATGGCAGTTCGATGCGGAAGACGGCGCCGCCGCGGGGGTGGCTGTCCACGATGATCCGCCCTCCATGGGTCCGCACGATTTCGGCTGAGATCGAGAGCCCGAGGCCGGTGCCCTGACCAGCGGGCTTGGTGGTGAAAAAGGGGCGGAAGATCGCCTCACGGTCGGCTTCGGGGACACCGGGGCCATCGTCCTCGACAGAGAGCAGCACGCGGTCCGCCCCGTCCGGAGCGAGCGTCACACGCACCGCGCCGTAGCCTCGCTGAGCGGTGATCGCCTGCTGGGCATTGATGAGCAGGTTGAGCAGTACTTGCTGGAGTTGATTGCCATCACCGCGTATGCGGCTCCACAGCGGGTATCCGTCGTGGGGATCGAAGTAGGGCGCCTGCAGGGCGATGTTGTGCAGCTTCAGGTGATGGCGGCAGAGCGCGACCGTCCGACGTACGACGTCGGCCACCGAACAGATCCGCCATTCGGGCGGTCCCATGCGCGCCGAGGCCAGCAGCCCGTGCACGATGTCCCCGGCGCGGCGCGCCTCCTCGAGAATCAGCTCCAGGTCCTCTCGCAGCTGGCGGAGCGGCACGCCCTGGGCCAGAAATTCCGGAGGGGCCGACCAGCCGTCCCGGCCGGCGCCGACCGGCGCGCCGGGCATGCCGGGCCGGGGCCAAAAGGAGATGATGGCCTGGGCGGTGGCGACGATCGTCGCGAGCGGATTGCTCAGTTCATGCGCAATGCTCGATGCCATGTGCCCGATGAGCGACAGCTTGTCCTGCTGGATGCTGTCCAGCAGGACGGCTCCCTCCGGGCTGGCTGCAGCGTCAGGAGCGGGCAGTGCCGGGGCTGACTGCGCCATGGCGTGCACCCCGGAAGGCTTCGTCGACCATGGCCTGATCGGCCCGTGTGCGGTTCATGGTCGCCTCCGGATTGTAGGAGAGGTCGGCGGAGGAGGCGGTCTCGATGTACTGCAGGAGGGCGCTTCCAGGTCCACCGTGGAGCGCCTGATCGAACAACGCGGCCACGGCTGCTACTCGGGTCTCCAGATCGAGGAGCGCCTGGCCGACCCCCTGAAGCTGCTGGGCGGTGATATCCTGGAATTGGAGATGATTGTAGAGGGCGCTGACCTGCTCCCGAAGGCTCTGGTACCCGCCCGCGCGTGAGGCCCCCTGTGCCTCGGCCTCGAGGCTGTTGATCAGCTCGAGGGAGCGATCGAGCCCGTCCAGCAGCTCGAGCGTGGCCGACTCGGTCGTGGTGGTTACGTCGGAGAGCTTTTCCTTGGTGTCCCGGATGCGCTGGACCGTGTGGGCCTCGATCGCTTCGCGGGTAAGCCGTATGCCGCCGAGGATGCCGCTGATGTCGGCATGGGCGCGGAGCAACACCGCGGGCAGCACCCCAAGATTGGGGCGAGCGGCGAGCCGGTCGACCAGCTGGCGGAGCCGGACCGACCCGGTCCATGCCTCCGCATGTCCCTGCAGTTCGCCGATCAGCTCTCCGACCAGACCGAGCGTGATTTCGAGCTCAGTGGCGAGCGCCTTGACCTGGGCGGCGTCCATGACACCTCCGTGGCGCTGGGACTCAGGCCGAGCCCGACGCGGGGGCAAGGATCTGGTCGATCTTTTCCTTCAGGACCTGCGGAGTGAACGGCTTGAGGATGTAGCTGGATACCCCCGCCTCGACCGCCTGGAGAATATCCTCCTTGACGCTTCGAGTGGTCACCATGAGGATCGGGGTCTTGGCGTGCTGGGGGAGGGCGCGGAGCCCTTTCACGAAATCGAGCCCGCCCATCACCGGCATGTTCCAGTCGGTAATGACCAGTTCGATCGTTCCATCGCATTTCTGCAACGCATCGCTGCCATCCGCCGCCTCGACCACGTTCTCATAGCCAATGCTCTTGAGCGCATTAACCACGATGCGTCGCATGGTGGCGCTGTCATCCACGACCAGGCACTTCATGGGGCCCGCTCCCTGTGGCTCGTAGGTCTCAGTCCGTCCCGGAAGGCCGCTGCAACTCGTCCGCGACCTTGCGTGCCACGTGGTCGGTCACCTTCGGACTGTCGTAGTAGCCGGAGGTCAGGCGCTTCAGGACCTCCTGCAGCCGGTCGCGACCGAGGCCCGAAGGACTGGTGGCGCCCGGCGTCTGTCCGGCCGCGAGGGCTTCGGCGGAGAGCTGGACGGTGTCGTCCGAAGACGATTGACCAGTCGCCGGCGAGGCCGGGCGGTGCCCACCGCTGGAGCGTGCGGCCTGGTGGCCTCCGGTCTGGTCGACCCGGGGCCCACCCAAGGGGTTGATGCTGCCCGGCTTTGTTGGATCAATCGCCATGATGTTCCTCTATCTGCTTGAACTGTCGGCGGCGCCGATCTCCAACTTGAGACCGCGCCGCGGAATGATTCAGTCTTCCGCCCCTGTTGCTGCCGTTCCCGCCCCCCGCTTGGATGGCATGATCAATTCCTGCAACTCGCGCGGGGAGAGGTGCAGCTTGGGCGCGGGCTGCTCGCCGATCATCGCTGCCGCCAGGCGACGAGCCTGGGCAGACACAGTGGCCTCGTCCTGGGAGGCAGAACCCGAGGGCGCCGGGGTCTGCTGGTCCGCCGGTCGGCCGAGCTTCACGCTCCTGGCGCGGGCCAGGGGGGCGTCGATTACCGTCGGAGTGACTTCGCGAACGGGCATCTTCCCTCCATGCGACGATTCACCTCCTGCTCTTTCGGTATCGTCCGGGGGCGGAAAAAGTTTAGCGGAAGCTTCATCCGGACCGGTCAAGGAAGCTGGGGAGGGGGGCCATAGGCCGGAAAGGCCTGCCGGCCGGACCCGTGACCTCTCCCTGCGTCCCCCGGATCTCAACGACGAGGCGCCCCCGGCGGGCATCGGCGACTTCGGTAAACTGCCGGACCAGGGCTTGGGCCCGTTCCGAGTCAGCGGCGAGTCGGCTCAGCAACCCTCGGACGGAGGAGGCCTTGGTGCCCCGGGCCGCGGCGACGGCCGGAGTGACCAGGGCGAGATCCCGACTGGCCCGCTCCAGGTCCTGAATCAGCTGCGAGGCATCGGTGGCGAACCCGGCCGCTTGCTGGAAGTCGCCGGCGCGCAGGGCGGCGCGCTGCGCCTCGAGCAGGCCGGCATGCCGTTCCAACCCTTCACGGTGCGCCTCCAGCACCGCGGTGATTTCCATATATAATGAAGCGGAGAGGTCACTCACTGGCTGACGGCCATCGGCAGGGAGGTTTCGGTATCACGAGCGGCCTGGTTCCAGGCTTCCTGGAGGCCGACCACCATGTCCGTCACCCGGGACAGCCGGGGAGCATCCGGACGGAAATCGATCTGGGTGATCTCCCTCACGAAGTACTCGTAGAGGCCGAGCAGGTTCTCGGCCAGCTGTCCGCCGGCCTGACGGTCGAGGGTCGTGGCCAACTCGTGGATCAGATCCCGGGCCCGGCAGAGAGCCTGGCTTCGGCCCTCATGATCGCCGGCCAGAATGGCGGCGTGGCCCTTTCGCAAGGCGGCCACGATCTGGGCGTATACCATGAGGAGCAGCCGAGGACCGGACATCGCGCCGATGTCCATGGCCTGGTACCGTCGGGCGATATAGTTGGACATCATCCCACCGAGGAGGAGGTGGAGGAAGAGCTGCCGCTGCTGCTGCTGTTGGTGGCGGCGGCGGTCAGAAGCCCCACACTCGCCGCGAGAGACTGGGACTGCGCCTGCAGCTTGCCCAGGATGACTTCCATGTTCGCGTACTGCTGGAGCAGCATCTGCTTGCGGATCTGCAGCTGCTGGTCGATCGCGTCGGCGCGAGCGGTGAGGCGCTGGACCCGATCCCCGATCGCGGTGGTGCGGGTGTCGATGGCGCCGGTGTTGGGCAGGGTGTAGTTCGACAGGAGCCGCTGCAGCAGCGACCCCACGCCCACCGTGACGCTCACCGTGCCGGCATCGCCCGTGGTTGTCCCCGTGTAACTGATCGCCAGGCCCTGGGCGGTGGTGCCGGTCG
>Ga0187779_10002107_pt1 | contig 12297 bp, 13 predicted proteins | sample 1015_Q2_SP10_10__FD_132435 | JGI IMG/M metagenome (GOLD analysis project Ga0187779, IMG submission 132435) | Tropical peat soil microbial communities from peatlands in Department of Meta, Colombia - 1015_Q2_SP10_10_MG | ecosystem: Environmental > Terrestrial > Soil > Wetlands > Peat | place... | reverse complement strand
CATCGCCCCGACCGCGGGCGAGATCCTGCTCTGGCGCAACGGAGCGGCCCTCGACGTCGCGCAGCTGCCGAAGCCGCAGCTGCGTCCACTGCGACGCGAGATGCAGATGATCTTCCAGGATCCCTTCGCCTCGCTCAACCCGCGAATGACGCTGCTCGACATCGTGGGGGAGCCGCTGTTCGTTCACGGCGAGGGCTCTCTCCAGCAAAGAACGGATCGGGTGGTGGAGCTCCTGCGCCTCGTCGGCCTGCGTCCGGAATACATGCGGCGCTATCCACACGCTTTCTCGGGCGGGCAAAGACAGCGCATCGGGATCGCCCGGGCGCTCGCCCTGAACCCGCGCCTGGTCGTCGCCGACGAGCCGGTGTCCGCGCTCGACGTGTCGGTGCAGGCGCAGATCCTGAACCTGCTCCTCGAGCTGCAGGAGACGCTCGGGGTCACCTATCTCTTCGTTGCGCACGACCTGAGCGTGGTGAAGCACATCAGCGACCGTGTCGCGGTGATGTACGTCGGCAGGATCGTCGAGACCGCCCCCACCGAAGCCTTGTTCGCGTCGCCCAAGCATCCGTATACCGAGGCGCTTCTGTCGGCGGTGCCCAAGCCGGACCCGCGCCTTCGCTCCGAGCGCATCGTCCTGCAGGGCGAAGTCGCCGACCCGGCCAACGCGCCACCGGGTTGTCACTTCCATCCCCGCTGCAGGTACGCGCAGGCCGTCTGCCGCGAAAAGACGCCGGTGCAGGAGGAGATCGCCCCCAATCATTTCGTGAGTTGTCACAGGGCGAGGGAGCTCTCCCTGCGTGGCGTCGCCATTTCCGTCGCCTCGTCGTTGCACTGACAGCTGGCCAACCTTCCATGGACGTCCGACAACCGATTCACAGCGACCACGCGAAAACGCTCGACGCGGACGGCCTGCGCCGTCAGTTCCTCATCGACACCGTTTTCATTCCCGGCGAGCTTGCGCTGACCTACAGCCAGATCGATCGCATCATCGTCGGCGGCGCGATGCCGCTCGCTGAAGAGCTCGGCTTCACGCCCGACCTCGCCAGGCAGTTCGCCGTCGGCGCATTCCTCGAGCGACGCGAGCTCGGCATCATCAACGTCGGAGACGCGGGATCGGTCGTCGTCGACGGCACGACGCATGCGATCGGCCACCGCGACGCGCTCTACGTCGGCATGGGCGCGCGCGACGTGCGCTTCCGCAGCGAGAATGTGGAAAAGCCCGCGAAGTTCTACCTGAACAGCGCGCCCGCACACCGCGCGTGCCGCACCCGCAAGGTCACGCAAGCCGAGGCATCGCCCACGACACTTGGCGATGCGAAGACCGCCAACCGCCGTACCATCTACAAGCTGCTGGTGCCCGGCGTGGTCGAGACCTGCCAGCTCACGATGGGGATGACGGTGCTCGAGCCGGGCAGCGTGTGGAACACGTTCCCTACCCACACGCACGAGCGGCGGATGGAGGTGTACTTCTACTTCGCGCTGCCGCCCGACGCGGCGGTGTTCCACATGTGCGGCCGGCCCGACGAGACGCGCCACATCGTCGTGCGCAACGAGCAGGCCGTGATCAGCCCGAGCTGGTCGATCCATTCCGGTGTGGGCACCCAGGCCTACACCTTCATCTGGGGCATGGTCGGCGAGAACCAGGTGTTCGACGACATGGACCACGTGGCGACGGCGGATCTCTCCTGATGGCGGCCGACTTCCGGCTGGACGGGCGCTGCGCGCTCGTCACCGGCGCGGGTCGAGGCCTCGGACTGGCGATGGCGATCGCGCTCGCGGAAGCGGGCGCGGACATCGCCGGCGTCTATGTCACCGCCATCGACGAAACGCGAGCGCGCGTCGAGGCGGCCGGCCGGCGCTTCACGGCGATCCGAGAGGACTTGCGGGGCGCGGCGGCCGCGCGCCGCGCCGTCGAGCAGGCGGTCGCGGCGACGGGCCGTCTCGACATCCTGATCAACAACGCGGGGATCATCCGCCGTGCCGATGCAATCGACTTCACGGAAGGCGACTGGGACGACGTGATCGACGTCAACCTGAAGAGCGTCTTCTTCCTTGCGCAGGCGGCTGCACGCCAATTTCTGGCGCAGGGCGGCGGTGGCAAGATCGTCAACATCGCTTCGGTGCTGTCGTTCCAGGGCGGCATTCGAGTGGCTCCGTACACCGCGTCGAAGGGCGGCGTGCTCGGCCTCACGCGCCTGCTCGCCAACGAATGGGCTGCGAAGGGCATCAACGTCAACGCCATCGCGCCGGGCTACATGATGACCGACAACACCGCGGCGCTTCGCGCCGACGCCGCGCGCAGCAGCCAGATTCTCGGCCGCATCCCGGCCGGCCGCTGGGGGCAACCCGAGGATCTCGCCGGCGCCGTCGTGTTCCTCTGCTCGTCCGCATCGGACTACATGCACGGCTCCGTGGTCACGGTCGACGGGGGTTGGCTCGCCCGCTGACCGTTGTCGCGCAAGCCGGGCCGACTCGGCGCGGCGCAACAGCCGAGCCAGGCGATCGGACGTCCAGCAAGCTCGAGACCCACGGACGGAAGCACGCGAGACCGACGCCGGCTCTCGGCCGGCACGCTGTGGGGTTCGGGCAGCGCGACTCACCTGCGCTCCACCTGGACCGATGGTAAGCTAAGCACCCCCGCATTTCGGCTCGTCCATCCGGAGTCCCCCATGCCTGGCTTGCTCCCCAACGTCGACCCCGACGGCCTGCTCGAATTCTCCGTGGTCTACACCGACCGCGCGCTGAACCACATGTCGCAGAAGTTTCAACGCGTCATGCGCGACGTCTCCGGCGTGCTCAAGGAGGCTTACGGTGGACGCTCGGCCGTCGTCGTGCCGGGCAGCGGCACGTTCGGCATGGAAGCGGTGGCGCGCCAGTTCGCCACCGACCGGCACTGCCTCGTCATTCGCAACGGCTGGTTCAGCTACCGCTGGACGCAGATCTTCGAGATGGGACGCATCCCGTCGTCCTGCACGGTGCTCAAGGCGCGTCGGGCGCGCTCCGGCGCGCAGGAGCCCTTCGCGCCCCCGCCGATCGACGACGTGGTCGCCTCCATCCGCGCCGAGAAGCCGGCGCTCGTGCTCGCGCCGCACATCGAAACGGCGGCAGGCATGATCCTGCCGGACGACTACCTGCGCGCCGTCGCCGACGCCGTGCACCAGGGCGGCGGCATGCTGGTGCTCGACTGCATCGCCTCGGGCGCCATGTGGGTCGACATGAAGTCCACCGGCGTCGACGTACTCATCAGCGCCCCTCAAAAAGGCTGGAGCGGATCGCCCTGTTGCTCCTTTGTGATGCTCTCGGATCTTGCCCGCGCCCGGATCGACGGCACGACGAGCACCAGCTTCGCCGCCGACCTCAAGAAATGGCTGCAGGTCATGGAGGCGTACGAAGGGGGTTCACACCTCTACCACACGACGATGCCCACCGACGCCCTCGCGCGCACGCGCGATGCGATGCTCGAGACGCGCGCCCGCGGCTTCGCGAAGCTGCGCTTCGAGCAGGAGAAGCTCGGCGAGGCGGTGCGTGCCCTGCTCGAGGATCGCGGCTACGCGAGCGTCGCCGCCGCAGGCTTCAAGGCGCCTTGCGTGGTCGTGAGCTACACCGACGACGTCGGCCTGCACACCGGAAGGACCTTCATCGAGCTCGGTCTGCAGACAGCGGCCGGGGTGCCGCTGCAATGCGACGAAGGCGCCGACTTCAAGACCTTTCGCATCGGCCTGTTCGGCCTCGAGAAGCTCGGCCACGTCGAGCGCACCGTCAGCCACCTCGACAAGGCGCTGCGCGCGGTCGCAAGCGACCGGCAGCGCCTGACGGCCGCCGACTGATCACCGACCGGCGATCTCAAGGCGGACCGCTTGCCGCCGTTTGGCTTTGCCAAAGGCAGTCGGTCAAGTGTTCTGCCAACGACTGTGCCGCCGTCAATCGGCGCGCCGGGCACGCGTCATCTACTTCTTGGCCTTTTGCGGATCGTCGTCGGGGTTAATGTAAGTCACGTCGAAAGGCCCGTTGCCATTGATCTGGATGACCGACTCGCTCTTGGCGACCAGGTAATGGTGGTCTTTCCCGGAAAGGAAATGGAAGGCACCCGCCGTGATCGTGGGTGCCTTGCTCGTGTCGACTTTGTCACCGGTCCCGAAATAGAACGAGCCCGAGATCACGGTAAGGCTCTCATCCTGGGTGTGCCAGTGCGGCGGGATCTTGTACCCGGGGGGGACCATCAGGCGAATAACGAACGGCCCGGCTTTGCCCGGATCGCCCTGCAAGACGGCGATCTTGGCGCCCTTGGGTATCGAAGGCGGCGCGGGGCCCCATTTGATGTCCTTCGGATTGACAAAGCCCTCGCCCTCACCTGCTGCTGCGGAACCTGCAAAAGTCCCCAGGACAACCGCGACCATCGACACGGCGATCATCGTCGCTGACGTTTTCATTTTGCGTTTCTCCAAAGAGGTTGAACTACTCGCTTCTGCGCGTTCGCAACACCGCTCGCGCACGCCTTTGGCCATTTCCTTGGGTGACCCTGTAGACGGCGTCTGATGCGCTTTCACTCTAGCATGCCGCGGATGGTGCGCATACACGCGCCATTCTCGGCGCTCGGCTCAGGCGCCACTTGCACACTACGCGCTTCATCGGTAGCCATGTCGAAAGTTGTCTCGACAGAGGGAGAATGAAGCAGCGTCTGCCCCACGACACAGCTCCGCTGCGACGCGGTCCGGAGCTTTTCCAGCAAATGTGGATTCGTGCCCTTGGCGGCCCTTAGCCGAACTACACAGCGCATCGTCTGGAAGCCGACGGGCACCTGCGCATCCATTGCCATCGTTCCCCGGACATCGGCATCACCGGTGACTTCCACCTCCAAAAATTCGAGCGCAATGCCGAGAATGTTCGCAACCATTCGCACCGACGAATCCTGACATGCCGCGAAGGCGGCGCAAAGGAGGTCGCCGGGCGTGGGCGCATCATGCAATCCGCCGAGGGCGCGATGAACGCCGACCGGAACTGCACTCCCGCTTCCTGGCATCGGCATCACGATGGAATGGAACGGATCGTCGGCGATACTGCCCTGCGCGAGGCCGCGGTCGGTAACCAGTGCTGCTTTGGGATCGGCTTTGTAGCGGCGTCTTAACGGAATCTGGATCTCGAAGACGTTGGCTCGACTCATCGTTGCCTCCTACGCCTAGTGGTTTCGGTGGAACGGAACAGCCACGCTCTGCGCACCGTCCCGAGTCACAATCGACCTGAGGTAATATTAGCGGCGCCGAAGCGGCACAGCGCTGCGCGGTTATGATCAGCTTTCCGAAAGAGTTGATCGCTTTACCGCCCGGGCCGCCTGCCAAAGTGCTTTTGCTTCTCTCGAAGGGACATTTTGCTCGGTATGGATGCACTCTCCGAGATTCTGAGCGGAATCCGCCTTACCGGCTCGGCCTTCGTCGACGCGGAGCTGACTGCGCCATGGTCGGTGCAAACGCCCTCGGCCGCGGACATAGCAAAGCGCCTCGCGCCCGGCGCCGCCCGAGTCATTCCATACCATCTGGTCGTCGAGGGAGCCTGCAAAGTTCGCATCGGCGACGGGCCGCTTCTGACCGTCGAAGCGCCGGAGATCGTGTGTTTTCCGCACGGCGACGTTCATCAACTCGCCAGCAGCGCCGATGTCAAGCCCGAGCCGATCACGGCGCAGGCGATGGTCGCTCTCACCCGTGCAGACGAGGTTTCGCGCGTGAGATACGGTGGCGGAGGAACCAGGACGCGGATCGTCTGCGGCTTCTTCGCCTGCGACAGCGCGCTCTCCGATCGCATCGTTACGCCGCTCCCGCGCGTGCTCAAGTTCCGGGTCGGCGCCGACAGCGCCGCGATGCTGCTTCCCAACGCAGCGAGCGAAGCGCGATCGCATGGCGAGCGCGGCGCGAGGCCCGGCACCCATGCGGTGCTTTGCAAGCTGTCCGAATTGCTTTTCGTGGAGGCGGTGCGCTCGTACGTCGACACGCTCGGAGACTCGGCGGGCGGGTGGCTGGCGGCTCTCAACGATCGGCACGTCAGCGCAGCCCTGGCGCTCATGCACGGCCACCCCGAGCGGCCGTGGACCCTCGACCTCCTTGCCGAGCGCATCGGCGCGTCGCGGTCCATGCTCGCCGAGCGCTTCGTGCGCCTCATGGGTCAGGCGCCGATGCAATACCTTTCGCAGTGGCGCCTGCACCTCGCAGCCGACGCGCTTGCCTCGTCCGATAGCGCCACGAAAAGGATCGCGAGCGATGCCGGCTTCGGCTCCACCGCGGCGTTCAGTCGAGCATTCAAGCGAGAATTCGGTGTACCCCCTGCCCGCTGGCGAGCTGCGGCACCCCGGTCCGAGGCTCGCCCATAGGCGCGCCGTTTCTTTGGCGCCCTGCCGACCGAGCTCAGGGGCTCGAGGGTTCGGGCAAAGGCGTCAGCACTGACGTCTGCAGCTTCCGCGACATCAGTTCGGAATGATCTTGGGAAAGAATGTCGGCGCTGCCCGGGCTGCCCGCGTCTAACAAAGGCTGCTCCTTCGCGAAGAGCTCCGACCGGTTTCGGCGAACAACAACGATGCCCTGCCCATTCGGGTCGAACAAAACCTGCTCCTCCTGCTTCTGTGGGCCCACGAGTGTCGTTGCGGCGGTTCGCGATTCCGCCTCCTCCCAGTCCGTCGACACCAGAATCGCGGCCGCAATCGCAACCGCCAGCACGCCAATGGCCGCTGCAGCGAGGCGAGTTCGCCGGCTGATCACCCAGAACCGCTCATTGCAGTCGAGGCAGCGATAGGGTGATTTCAACGGATGCAGGCGTGCTTCCGACGGATGCAAACCCGAACGGCGCACGTGAAAGCTCCCACAGCCGCGACAGCGCTTCACGGCCAAGCCTCCGACCCGGTACGCGTCGGCGCCGCGCCGACCACGCCCTCCCAGCATCGCCGCCACCTCGCCGGCGAATGTCCCATCCGCGGCAAATCGGCCATGGTTGTATCGGCCGGTCGATGGCGTTGCCAACATATTGTATACCACTTATTGGCTAATGGGTCTAAGGATCGTTATCGGGCTCGACCTTTCCAGAACATCGTAGGCGCCAGTGACCGGGTGATAACGGACGGTGTCCCGATCCTGGGTCCTCATAAAGATGTGGTCTTCCGAGATTGGGGCCTTAACCTGCCTGAGTCTCTTTGAGGTACTGAAGCGCCGCCAGACAAACCTGCAGATCGGAGCGGAGCTCACCGTCGTCGACGATGTTGCCTGACTCCCAGTTGGGCTTCAGTTCATCCAACAGCTTCTCAATGATGTACAGCAGAGTTCCCGTGTGTGTCGGGCCCTCGAGGTCCGCAACAAGGCCTTTAAGAAACTTCGTTTGCTTTTCTGTAAACGTCGCAGTGTTGATCATCTAAGTCTCCTCGGTTCCCTTGCGTTTGTTTGGCCCCCAGTCGACCAGTCTTCGGTTGCCACCTGACAGTCCTGGGTGGGTCCGCGCGGCACGTCCGCATCGCGGCGGAATTGCAAAGAATGGTCTCGAGCCTCCGAGCTGCGAGTCAAGCAACGTACCTTGGTGCCTGCCCACAACTACTGCATCGGGAGTTTGCTCGTCGTCACTTGCAGATCGCTGCGCATTCGACGAAGCATGTCATCCTTCGCCGGCGTGGAGCCGTGGCCGTGATACGCGAAGTAATCCGCAACGACGTCGGTGACGATCTGGGCAAGGACCCACGTTCCGGCGGCAAGCAGCGGCGTCAGATTCGGAAACTCGCCATAGCGGGCGGCGAGATAGCGGAACTGGTCATCTCGATGATGGGGCGCGATGACTCGAATCGCTCGAACGACATCGACCGGCGGTGGCGGCAGATCGCGGGCGAGCGCTTCCTCCAGCGCCTCGACCAGCGAATGACCAATCCTCGCGCTCAGCTCCTCCGGCGTCAGTCCTTTCGCACGCAAATACGATTTCAGCGCGAACTCGATCCCCTGTGCGGCAAGATGGTATAGGGCCTGCGACTCGTTGCAGGCGACCCGATCTTTCTCGCCCAGGATCTGTGCCGCCTTCAGGTAATCATGGCCGTAGCGCCATAGCGCCAGCGCAGCGGTGCGCCTCGCTTCGTCAATGGGGGTTTGCATCATGATCCTCCTCCAGGCGGCGGGCACCGACAGGTCGACGAGACAAGCCTTGGGCCGCAGCACGCATCTGTGGCACACAATTAGGTGGGCACTTCGACGGCGAAGTTCCCCTGACCCGGGGAGAGAACCGTCGCACGGTCTTCCGCGGCGCGTGGGCTCGACCCGTCCGCGACCCCTGGTTTCCGCCAGCAGCCCTACAGGAACTCGCGCAACGCGTCGAGCGCCGCATCCGGGCTCTCGACCATCAAGCTGTGTCCCGTGTCGGCCATGGTGACGACGCGCTTATCGGCCAGCGCTGCGATCAGCTCTCGCGCGTTCCTGGCCGGCGCCATCCGGTCTCGATCGCCGAGGACCACTAGGACCGGGCAGCGAACCCCGCGTGCGGCCGCGAGACCGTCGCGGTAGTCGTTGCACGCCGACAGATCCACGTGCAGCACCCCGGGACGCAGGCGCTCCATCAGGCGCAGGGCGTTCCCCGTCATCCAGACGCCCGGCTGCCGATTGCCGCCGGTCTGATGGGCGGGTGCAAAACTCCATTCCGTGATCAGCTCATAGGCAGCGTGATCGTTGGCCCGCGCCGCGGCGAGCAGAGCCTCCGACACGGGCATCGGAACGGAGGGCGCGAGCAGCGCGAGCCGGGTCGCCCGCTCCGGATGGCGTCCCGCTGCGTCGAGAGTCGCCAGCGATCCCATGCTGTGTCCGACCAGCGCTGCACGCGCGATTCCGGCCGCGTCCATGACCCGCATCGTCCAGTCGGCGATCGAGGAAATCGAGGTGAGCGCTTGACCGCCGCTGCGACCGTGCCCCGGCAGATCCAGCGCCAGCGCGTTCCACCCGTGATGCGCGAAGTAGCGCGATTGCAGCGCCCACACGCTGTGGTCGAGCCCCGCGCCGTGCACGAAGAGAACCGCCGGCAGAGCGGGATCGAATCGGCGCGACGCCGAGTACGCGTAGACGCCGTTGCCGTCGACGATGAGCTGCACGTGCCGCGTCAGCCCTTGCTTGCCGCGTGCAGCGCCCGCGACAAGTCTTCGATGAGATCGTCGGCGTCTTCCAGCCCGACCGACAGCCGGATGGTGCCTTCGGTGATGCCCTGCGCCTTGAGATCCTCCGCCGAGACGCGGAAATGCGTCGTGCTCGCCGGATGAATGACCAGCGATTTCGCGTCGCCGACATTGGCGAGGTGCGAGAAGACGCGCAGCGACTCGATGAAGCGGCGCCCTTGCTCGCGCGTGCCGCGGATGGAGAAGGTGAACACCGCGCCGCAGCCCTCGGGGAGCAGCGCTTGCGCGAGCGCATGATCGCGGTGCTCGGGAAGCTCGGGATACACCACCTGCTCGACGAGCGGATGAGCCGCGAGGAACGTCACGACCTTTCGCGTGTTCTCGACGTGGCGCGCCATCCGCAGCGGCAGCGTCTCGATGCCCTGCAGGATCTGGAATGCGGTCATCGGCGCCATGCAGGCGCCGAAGTCGCGGACGCCCTCGCGCCGGGCGCGCAGCAGAAACGCGGCCGTCGTCGACTCCTCCGCGAACACCATGCCGTGAAAGCCCGCATAAGCTTCCGTCAACGTTGGAAACTTGCCCGATCGTTCCCAAGCGAAGGCGCCTCCGTCCACCAGCAGCCCGCCGATCACCACGCCGTGACCGGAGAGGAACTTGGTGGCCGAGTGGTAGACCAGATCGGCGCCATGCTCGAAAGGCCGCATCAGGTACGGTGTCGTGAACGTCGAATCGACCAGCAGCGGCAAGCCGTGCTCGTGCGCGAGCGCCGCCACGCGCGGAATGTCGAGCACGTCGAGGCCGGGGTTGCCGAGTGTCTCGCCGAAGATCAGGCGCGTGTTAGGTCGGATCGCGGCGCGCCAGGCATCGATCGAATGCGGGTCGACGAAGGTCGTCTCGATGCCGAAGCGGGGCAAGGTGAAGTGCAGCAGGTTGTGCGATCCGCCGTAGAGCGCGCGCGAAGCGACGATGTGCGAGCCCGCTCCCAGGAGCGTCGCAATCGCCAGATGCAGCGCCGCCTGTCCGCTCGCCACGGCGATCGCGCCCACGCCGCCCTCGAGCGCGCTGATCCTCTCTTCGAGGACCGCGCAAGTCGGGTTGGAGATGCGCGAATACATGTGGCCTGCGCGTTCCATGTTGAACAGCGCCGCGGCGTGATCGGTGTCGGGGAACACGAACGACGTCGATTGGTAGATGGGCGTCGCGCGCGCACCGGTCGCCGGATCGGGACGCGAGCCCGCGTGCAGGGTCAGCGTGTCGAAGTGCGTCGTCTTGGGCTTGGCCATGGGCGCGTGTGGCGGGGAGGAGCCGCCTGTATGGTAGCGCATCGCCGGAGCGGCATTGGGCGCACCGCGCTGCATCGCGCTCGGGCCTTTCGAAGCCCTCGATGCCATCGTTGTCTCTCACTTGGCCTTCGGCGCGCGTCGGCATAAACTGCGGCTGGGAGGCAATCGCTAATCGGGGGATGACCATGCAACGCAAAGCTTCCGCTCGCTGGCAGGGCACCGCAAAGGAGGGAACCGGCTCGCTCAGCACGCAGAGCGGCACGCTCAAGGATGTGCCGTATTCCTTCGTCGCTCGGTTCGGCGACGGCAAGGGAACGAACCCCGAGGAGCTGCTGGCGGCTTCTCACGCCGGGTGTTTCACCATGGCCCTGTCGTTCTCGCTGAACAACGCTGGCTTCACCGCGGAGGCGATAGACACCGAGGCGGCGGCGACCTTCGATCAGGTCAACGGCGCTTGGACTGTTACTGCGATCCACTTGACGACCCGCGCTCGCGTGCCCAAGGTCGATGCCGCCAAGTTCGCCGAGATCGCCGGCGACGCCAAGGCCAACTGCCCCATCTCACGTGTGCTCAGAGCGACCATCACCATGGACGCGAAACTGGTGGGTTGAGCTGCATGAGAACTCCGACGCCTCCGGCTAAGGGCAGCGGCGCGAGCAGCGAGCCGGGTCCCGCTCGAGAAGCGAGCGCGCAAAGAGGCCGCGGCGCAACCCTCAACCCGGCGAACCGCTACCGGCGCAATGCACGCCAGGCGGTCGACGACGGATGGGCGCAGCCCGCCGAAGCAGTCTCCCACGATCCGCCGCCGCTGAAAACGTTCGTGGCCATCCAGCCGGCGCGGACGATCATCGCGCGCAACGATTCGCCCGATGTTCCCTTCACGCAGTCGATCAACCCCTACCAGGGCTGCGAGCACGGCTGCGTGTATTGCTACGCCAGGCCGACGCACGCCTACCTCGACCTTTCGCCCGGGCTCGACTTCGAGACCAAGCTCTTCGCCAAGCCGAACGCGACAGCGCTGCTTGCGGCAGAGCTCTCGAAGCCCGGTTACGTCTGCGATCCGATCGCCATGGGCACCAACACCGATCCCTACCAGCCGATCGAGCGCGAATGGAGGATCACGCGACAGATTCTCGAGCTTCTGGCTGCGTGCGAGCATCCTGTGGGGATCGTGACCAAATCGTCACTGGTCGAGCGCGACATCGACGTGCTTGGGCCGATGGCCGCGAAGAATCTAGCCCGCGTCCACGTCTCGATCACCACGCTCGACCGCGAGCTCGCGCGCAAGCTCGAGCCTCGTGCTGCGGCGCCACACAGGCGGCTGGAGACCGTCAAGACGCTTGCTCGGGCCGGCATTCCGGTCGGCGTCATGGTTGCCCCGATCATTCCGCAACTCACCGACAAGGATCTCGAGGCAATCCTCGAGGCGGCGGCGGCAAGCGGCGCTCGATGGGCGGGCTGGACCATGCTGCGGCTGCCCTACGAGGTGAAGGAGCTGTTCCGCGACTGGCTTGCGCAGCACTATCCGCTGCGCGCCGCTCACGTGATGAGCATCGTCCAGCAGGTGCGCGGCGGCCGCGACAACGATCCGAATTTCGGCTCGCGCATGTGCGGCACCGGGCTTTTCGCCGATCTCATCGCCCGCCGCTTCGAGCTCGCCTGCAAGCGACTCGAGTTCAATCCGACGCGCGCGCCGCTGGACACGTCGCGCTTCCGTCCGCCGCGGAACGAGGCGCAACTCTCGCTGTTCTGAATCCACGCGCTAGCGATGTTAGGGACCCACGACATCGCGCTGTTCGTCGTCTCGGGATTGCTTCTGAATTTCACGCCCGGGGTCGATACGCTCTACATCGTCGGCCGCAGCACGCTGCAGGGCGCACGCGCCGGCGCGGTCGCCGCCCT
>Ga0187779_10002106_pt1 | contig 12300 bp, 10 predicted proteins | sample 1015_Q2_SP10_10__FD_132435 | JGI IMG/M metagenome (GOLD analysis project Ga0187779, IMG submission 132435) | Tropical peat soil microbial communities from peatlands in Department of Meta, Colombia - 1015_Q2_SP10_10_MG | ecosystem: Environmental > Terrestrial > Soil > Wetlands > Peat | place... | reverse complement strand
GCCGAAGGGGCCGAGAAGACGGCCGAGCGCAAGGCCTCCACCGGCTGGGCCATCCCCGGGGTGCGTGTGCGGGTCGTCGATCCCACGGGTCAGGACGTGCGCGCCGACGGCGAGCAGCTGGGTGAGATCGTGGCCCGCAGCAACGTCGTGATGGCCGGCTACTACCGCGACGATGCGGCCACCGCGACGGCCATCCGCGATGGCTGGTTCCACACCGGCGACATGGCCACCATCGATCCCGAGGGCTACGTCACGATCAAGGACCGCAGCAAGGACGTCATCATCCGCGGCGGCGAGAACATCTCCTCGGTGGAGATCGAGAACGCCCTCGCCGCCCACCCGGCGGTGCTGGAGGCGGCGGTCGTCGCCGTCCCCGACGAGCAATGGGGCGAGTGTCCCGTCGGGATCGTCGTGCTCAAGGAGGGGGCCAAGGCGACCCCCGACGAGTTGCTGGCCCACTGTCGCTCACAGCTCGCGGGCTTCAAGGTGCCTCGCGAGATCCAGGTCCGCGAGGCCCTCCCCAAGGGCGGCACGGGCAAGATCCTCAAGGGCGAGCTGCGCGAGCCCTTCTGGGCCGGCATGGACAAGCGCGTGGGGTAGAGCAGCGGGGTCACCGGGCCCGATCGTCCCTGTGAACATCACGGGTTCACTACGGCGGAGGCGGAGGCGTGCCTTCTGTACGGTGAACCCGTGGGGTTCGATACGGCCACGGAGCCGCCCGATCCGAGGGTCCTACCGGCTCCGCTCCGCTGTTACGAACGTCAGATGTCCATGCAGGCGGCGAAGCTCGGCCCGACCGGCGAGGGCGCAGCCGCGTCCTACGCGGCCCCGACCGGCCGGAGGTGTTACGCCGCATCCTACGCGGCCCCGATGGCCGCCGCCAGGAACGCCTTCTGGACGTGGAGGCGGTTCTCCGCCTGGTCGAAGACGACGCTCCGCGGGCCGTCGATGACGTCGTCGGTCACCTCCTCGCCGCGGTGCGCCGGCAGGCAGTGCATGAAGATCGCGTCGGGCGAGGCGGCGGCCATGAGCGCGGCGTCGACGCGGTAGTTGGCGAAGGCGCGCCGGCGGGCGACGGCCTGGTCCTCGCTGCCCATGCTGACCCACGTATCGGTGTAGACGCAGTCCGCGCCCTCCACAGCCGTGCGCGGGTCGTGCGTCAGCATGAGCCGCCCGCCCGAAGCCTGACCGCGGGCAGTGACGGCGCCCATACGATCCAGGTCCGGCCCGTAGCCGGGCGGGCAGGCCAGGCGGATGTGGATGCCAAGCGCGGCGCACCCCAGGGCCAGCGAATGGAAGACGTTGTTGCCCTCGCCCACGAAGGCGACGGTCAGGCCCTCCAGCCGACCGAACCGCTCCTGCAGCGTCAACAGGTCGGCCAGGGCCTGGCACGGATGTTCGAGGTCGCTCAGGGCGTTGATCACGGGCACCGTCATCGCCGACGCGAGCTCCTGGACCGTGGCTTGGGCGAAGGTGCGCGCCACCAGCGCATCCACCCAGCGGTCAAGCGTGCGGGCGATGTCGTCGGCGCTCTCGCGCCTGCCCAGGCCCACGTCCGCGTCGGACAGATACAGCGACCGGCCGCCGAGCTGCTGCGCGGCCAGCTCGAAGGAGACCCGCGTACGCAGGCTCGGTTTCTGGAAGATCAGCACGACGGACCGCCCGGCGAGCGGCTGCTCGCGGTGGGCCCGGGCGAGCGCCCACTCGGCCTTCAGGGCGGCCGCCGACTCGAGCAGGGACGCCAGCTCGGCGGGGGTCAGGTCGCCGATGCCGAGCAGGTCGCGACCGCGAAGGCTCGGCGTGGCGGCCACGGGTCCCGCGTCAGCAGCCGGAGGCACGGCCGTGGCCGCCGGCGCGCTCACGCCACCTTCGCAGCGCCGTCCACGACGGTCGTCGGAAGGTCCGCGAGCAGCGGCTCGGTCCAGGCCCACGCCGCGCCATGGTGCTTGCCGATCGCGCCGTGGCGGGCCGCCTCGGTGCGCAGCGGCAGGCCGAAGATCTCGATGAAGCCGACCGCCGCCGCATGGTCGAAGGCGTCGCCGGTGTCGTACGTGGCGAGGCGCTTCTCGTACAGCGACAGGGGCGAGCGGCGGCCCACGAGCACGGCCGAACCGTGGTCCAGCCGCAGGCGCACCTCGCCCGAAACGACGCGCTGGCTGGAGGCGACATATCCACGCAGGTCGCGGTGCAGCGCGCTGAACCAGAGGCCGTCGTACGTCAGGCGCGCCAGCTCGTCGGAGACGAGGCGGCCGAAGCGCAGCGTGTCCTTGGTCAGGCAGAGGCTCTCGAGCGCGCGGTGCGCGGTATGGAGCACGGTCGCGGCCGGCGCCTCGTAGATCTCGCGGCTCTTGATCCCGACCAGGCGATCCTCCACGTGGTCCACCCGACCGACCCCGTGGGCGCCGGCGAGGGCGCTCAGGCGATCCACCAGCTCGACCGGGTCCACCGGGGCCCCGTCCAGCTCGACCGGCAGCCCGCCTTCGAAGCTGATCGTGACCTCCACCGGCGCGGGTGCGGCATCCGGATCCACGGTCCACTCGAACACGTCGGCCGGCGGCGCGATCCACGGGTCCTCCAGCACGCCCGTCTCGATGGAGCGGCCCCACAGGTTGACGTCGATCGAGTAGGGCGAGGCCTTCGTGATGGGCACCTCGATGCCGCGCGCGGCGGCGTAGTCGATCTCCTCCTCGCGCGACAGGCCCATCCCCACGCGCATGGGCGCGACCACCTCCAGGCCCGGGTCCAGGGCGTGGACGGCGACGTCGAAGCGCACCTGGTCGTTGCCCTTGCCGGTGCACCCGTGGGCCACGGCGTCGGCCCCTTCGCGGGCCGCGACCTCCACGAGTAGCTGGGCGATGAGCGGCCTGGCCAGGGCCGTCGCCAGCGGGTACACACCCTGGTAGAGCGCGTCCGCCTGGAGGTGCGGCCAGACGAACGAGCGGACGAAGCGCTCGCGGGCATCCACGACATAGGCGCGAGACGCGCCGGCCGACATGGCCCGCCCTTCGACGCCCGGACGCAGCGAGCCGCCTCCGAGGTCGACAGTCAGGGTCACGACCTCGGCGTCGAACTGCTCGCGCAGCCAGGCCACCGCGACCGACGTGTCGAGGCCCCCCGAATAGGCCAGCACCACCTTCTTCACGCGGGTACCTCCACGGTCGGCAGGCCCTGGAGGGCCCGGAAGCGAGCCAGCCAGCGTTCCAGGCGGGCCTCGTCGGCGAACAGCACGAGCACGGTATTGTCGCCCGCGAGCGTGCCTTCCTGTTCCGCAGGGCGCGCTTCGTCGATGGCCTGGGCGATCACGTTCGCCGTGCCCGGTGCGCCGGTCAGGACCAGGATCAGGCCGCTGCGGCCGACGGTCACGGGGATGTCGGCGAGGATGCGCCGGAGGCGCTCCTCGGACGACGCCGGACGCGGCGCCGGCGCCAGATCCTCCGGCGCGAGGTAGACGTGGCGCCCGCCGCGGGCGACCTTGACCAGGCCCAGGTCGGCCACGTCGCGGCTGACGGTCGCCTGGGTGGCCACGATGCCCCGCGCGGCCAGCTCGCGGACGAGCTGGTCCTGGCTGCTCACCGGCACCCGGGCGATGAGCTCGCGGATGGCCCGCTGGCGGACGTCACGGGCGATGACCGGGGCGGTCACGCCGCGACCGCCCGACCGGCCACGACGTGCGTGCCGAAATCCTTGTCCTCCAGGGCGCGGTGCACGGCCCCAGGGACCGAGGCGTTGGCGATGATCGCCTCGGCCCCGCTCGCACTCAGGGCCCCCAGGGCGGCGCGAACCTTGGGCACCATGCCGCCGGCGATGGTGCCGTCGGCGATGAGCGCCTCGGCCTCGTCGGGCGCGATGGTCGCGAGGCGATGGCCATCGGCGCCGTGCACCCCGTCGACATCCGTCAGCAGCACGAACTGGCGGGCGCCCAGGTCCGCGGCGATGCCGGCCGCGGCGTCGTCGGCGTTGACGTTGCAGACCAGGCCCTGCTCGTCGCGCGCGAGGGGCGCGATCACCGGCACCTGCCCGGCCACCAGCAACGCGTCAAGGAGGTCGCGGCGGACGCCGATGACGTGGGCCACCAGGCCCAGCTCAGGGATGCGCTGGCCGATCAGGAGGCCCCCATCCACGCCGGAGAGCCCCACCGCATCCACGCCCAGGTCACGCAGGGCCGCCACCAGCTCGCTGTTGACGACGCCGCGCAGGACGGCCGCGGCCACCTCCAACGCGGCCGGGTCGGTCACCCGCAGGCCGCCCTCGAAGCGGGTCGTCACGCCCAGGCGCTCCAGCCAGTCGGTCATGCGCCGGCCGCCGCCGTGGACGATGACCACCGGGCGGCGACGAGCCAGCACGGCCACGTCGGCCAGCATGTGCTGTTGCTCGGCAAGGGTCGTGCCGCCCAGCTTCAGGACGAGGACCTCGCTCACGGCCGGCGCCCGTTCATGTCGTGTACTCCGCGTTCTCGCGCACATACGCCTCCGTGAGGTCGCAGCCGAATGCTTCACCCGTGCCCGGCCCGAGGCCCAGGTCCAGCCGGATGAGCAGCTCCGACGCATCCATGGCCGCCCGCGCAGCCGATCGATCGAAGGGCAGGGGGCCGCCCTCCCGGCCATCGAAGACGGGGAAGCCGGCGATGGCGATCCGCAGCAGATCGGGGTCCAGGGCCACGGGCTGGCCGGCTCGCGCGGCCGCCTCGGTCGGCGCGAGGCCGCCGTTCTCCAGCAGGGGCGCCGCAGGCAGGGTCGCGTTGCCGGCCGCACCGGCGATGCGGCCCCAGTTGGGGTCGCCGCCGTGGGCGGCGGCCTTGACGAGGCTGCTCGCCACGACCGCCCGCGCCACCGCGCGCGCCTCCGGATCGTCGACGGCGCCGGAGACCTGGCAGGTGATGAGGGTCCCCGCGCCTTCGCCGTCGGCGGCCTGCTGGCGGGCCAGGTCGCGCGCCACGGCCGTCACCGCGTCGCCCAGGAGCGCTGCCGCGGGCGAGCCGGGCTGCACGGTTGCGGCCCCCGCGGCCCCGGACGCGAGCAGGAACACGGTGTCGTTGGTGCTCGTGTCGCCGTCGACCGTGAGCTGGTTCCAGGTCCGCGCCGCGGCCGGGCGGAGCAGGGCCTCCAGCATCGCCGGATCGGCGTTCGCATCGGTCATCAGGACGGCCAGCATCGTGGCCATGCCGGGGTGGATCATGCCCACCCCCTTGGCCACGCCCGAGACCCGCACGGTCACCAGCGACCCGTCGGCCGCGGGCAGTTCGACGGTGGTCGTGGCCACCTTGGCGGTCGAGTCGGTCGTGCGGAGCGCATTCGCGGCGGCCAGGAGCGCCTCCGGCCGGTCGCCGAGTGCGGGCACCAGGCGGGCGAGCCCGTCGGTCACGCGCGCCACGGGGAGGCGCGCGCCGATGACCCCGGTAGAGAGCGTGAGCGTCTGGTGCGGCTCGATCCCCAGGGCCGCGGCCAGGGCGGCCGCGATCTCCGCCTGGTCGGCCTCGCCGGCGGGACCGGTGGCGGCGTTGGCGCTGCCGCTCGTGCTGATCACGGCACGCGCCCAGCCGCGTCGGCCCCGGCCGGCGGGCTCGGTGGCCAGGAGGTGCTGCTGCGACAGGTGGACCGGCGCGGCCGCCATGCGGTTACGGGTGAACACGGCGGCGACGGCGGCCGGCCGGCCGGTGTCCACGGCGAAGATGGCCAGGTCCGGCCGCCCGCTGGCCTTGATGCCGGCGCTCAGCCCGCCGGCGACGAATCCGCCCGGCAGGACCGGCTCGCGCTCCACGGCCGGGAGGCCGGACGGCAGGGCGGCCGTCAGGTCCGGGGGCGCCGACGCGACCGGGGCGGCGGTCATGGGGCGACCGGCAGGGCCGACAGGCCGGTGCGCTCGTCCAGGCCGTACAGGACGTTGAAGGCCTGCACGGCCTGGCTGGCAGCGCCCTTGGCCAGGTTGTCCAGGGCCGCCAGCACGACGATGCGGCCGCTGCGGGGCTGCCATTTCACGTGGATGCGGGCCTCGTTGCTGGCCAGCACGTGCTTGGTCGCGGGCGGTTCATCGACCATGTGCACGAAGGGTTCGTCGGCGTAGGCCGCCCGGTACAGGTCGTCGAGTTCGGCCTGGTCCACCGATCGCCCCGGCCGGACGTGGCAGGTGGCCAGGATGCCGCGAGTCATCGGCACCAGATGGGGCACGAATGTGACCGGGTCGGGCGCGTCCCGGCCACCTTCCGCGGCGACCGCGCCCAGCTCCTGCTCCATCTCCGCCGTGTGGCGGTGCCCGTCGAGCCCGTAGGCCGTGACGTTCTCGTTGACTTCGCCATACGTGAGGTCGGGGCGTGGCTCCCGACCGGCGCCCGACACGCCGCTCTTGCCGTCGACCACGACGTCGCCCAGCAGGCCCGCGCGAGCGAGTGGGGCGAGCGCCAGGATGGCCGCCGTGGCGTAGCAGCCGGGGGCGGCGATGATCGGCCCGGCGGTCGCCCCGGCCGCGGCCAGCTGGGCGCGGTGGAGCTCCGGGAGGCCGTACACCGCGCTCGCCAGGAGCTCCGGCGCGGGATGCTCGAAGTGGTACCAGCGCGGGTAGTCGGCCGGGTCGCGGAGGCGGAAGTCTGCCCCGAGGTCGATGACCGCCAGGCCCGCGGCCGCAAGGCCGGGCACGACGGCAGCCGCCTGGCCATGCGGCAGGGCGACGAAGACGGCGTCCGTCTCGGGCAGGGCCGCGTCGATGAGCAGCTCCGTCCGCGCGAGATGCGGTCGCGTCCGGGCGATCGGCTCGGCATCACGGTCGCGTCCCACGAGGCCTACGATGGCGACGGCCGGATGGCCGGCCAGCCAGCGCACCAGCTCGCCGCCGACGTAGCCGGTGGCCCCGATGATGGCCACCCGCACGCGGCCGTTCGCCGCGACGTGACGCGGCGGGACGGTCGTGGCCGCCAGCGGGGTGGCGTGCAGGGTGACGCTCATTGGATGCATGAATATACAGCAGGCTGTATGCTCATGCAACCCATCACTTGTCGCGACCGCAGGAGACCGTGATGACCGCCACGACGACGCGCTCCGCGACCGGCACCCGCGCGCTGTCGCCGGTGCTGGGTCGCTACTTCGAACGCACCTGGGTCCGCGGTGAAGGCCACCACCTCTGGGACGACCAGGGCAAGCGGTACCTGGACTTCGCCTGCGGCATCGCCACGACGGGCCTGGGCCACGGCCACCCCGCGGTCAACGCGGCGATCCACGCGCAGGTGGACCGCCTGGTGCACGTCTCGAGCGGCCTGGGCTACGTCGAGTCGGTGAACCTGCTGGCGGAGCGGCTCGCGGCGACGTGCCCGGCACCCCTCGACACGGTCTTCCTGGGCAACTCCGGGGCGGAGGCCATCGAGGCGGCCATGAAGCTGAGCCGGCGGGTCACCGGACGGCCCGGCTACATCGCCTTCCGTAACGCGTTCCACGGCCGCACCTTCGGGGCGGCCAGCCTGACGAGCAGCAACCTCAACTACCGGACGGGCTACGAGCCACTCCTGCCCGGCGTGGTGCTGGCGCCCTTCCCCGATGTCCATCGGGGCCCGGCGGAGGCGACGGACGAGGCGCTCGGGGCGCTGGACTCCATCTTCGAGGGCGTCATGCCGCCCGCGGAGGTCGCGGCCATCGTCGTCGAGCCCGTCCAGGGGGAAGGCGGCATCAATCCGGCGCCGGCAGCCTTCCTGCGCGGCCTGCGCGAGCGGTGCGACCGCCACGGCATCCTGCTCGTCATCGACGAGATCCAGACCGGCCTGGCGCGGACCGGACGCATGTGGGCGTTCGAGGCGGCCGACATCGTGCCCGACGTCGTGTGCTTCGGGAAGGCCATCGCCAACGGCCTGCCGCTGGGCGGCATCGTCTCCGCCCGGTCGCTCCAGGAGCGCTGGGGGGTGGGGGCGCATGGCACGACCTTCGGCGGCAACCCGGTGGCGTGCGCCGCCGCTGTGGCCGTGCTGGAGACCATCCAGGGGCAGGGCCTCGTGGCCAACGCCGCGGCCCAGGGGGCGACGCTGAGGCAGGGCCTGCTGGCCCTGGCGGCTCGGGACCCGCGGCTGATCCAGGTCCGCGGCGAGGGCCTGATGATCGGCGTGGAGGCCGGGGCCGAGCTGGCGCCACGGCTCATGGATGCCTGCGCCGACGCCGGCCTGGTCGTGCTGCTCGCCGGCGGCGCGCATGACGTCGTGCGCTGGCTGCCGCCGCTGGATGTGACGGCGGATGAGATCCACGAGGCGCTGGCGATCTTCGCGGGGGCCCTGACCGCCGTGTAGGCGTCGCGGGCCCCGCTAGCGGACGGGCAGCGTGAACCAGAACCGCGTCCAGCCCGCGGCCGACTCCGCCCCGACCTGGCCACCGCTGGCCTCCACGAGACGCCGCACGATGGCCAGGCCGATGCCGGCCCCGCCACTGGCCCGGTCCCGCGACTTGTCGACACGGTAGAAACGCTCGAAGACATGCGGCAGGTCGACGGCCGGGATCCCCGCGCCGGTGTTGCTGACGGTGACGCGGGCGAAGGCCGGGCCCGACTCGGCCTGCACGGCCACCGCACCGCCGGACGGCGTGTAGCGGGTCGCGTTCTGCAGGAGGTTGCCCATCACCTGGGCCACCGCGTCCGGCTCGCTGCGGGCGCGCACGTCGGATGGGACCTCGACGGCGACCGTGATGCCGGCCCGTTCCAGGCCCGGTCGCGCCAGGTCGACCGCGGTACGGACCGCCGCCGCCAGGTCGAGCTCGGTCGACGCGCCGGCAGCCATGACACCCAGGTCACCGGTGGCCAGGGTGTCGAGCGAGCGAGAGAGGCGCATCAGGCGTTCGACCTCCTCCAGGAGTGACTCGAACGCCGCTCGATCCGGCTCGACGACGCCGTCCCGCATCGCCTCCAGGTAGCCCTGCAGGTTGGTGAGCGGCGTGCGCAGCTCGTGGCTCGCGTTGGCCACGAAGTCGCGGCGGACCTGCTCCTGGGCCTCGAGCTGCATCGCCATCTGGTTGAAGGAGCCGGCCAGGCTGGCCACCTCGGCCGGGCCGGTGACGTCCACACGCGCCGCGTAGTCACCCTCGGCGAGGCGGCTGGCGGCCGCGCTGACCGCCCGCAGGGGCGCGGTGAGCCGGCGCGCGATGGCCACGCTCAGGACGACCGCCGCGCCGCCCGCCAGCACGAGCGCGGCGACGATCACCAGGCTGACCGACCGGTCGAACATGTCGTTGGCGGCGGTGGTGCTCACGCCGTGCTCGGCCATCAGCGCCGCGAACGTGTCACGGCCGACGGCGATGACGCCGACCGCCACGATGGCCAGGCTGACGGCGGTGGTGGCCAGCACCAGGACGGCCACCTGCGCCCCGATGCCACGCCACGGTCCCTTCACGACGCCACCTCCGAGCCCGTCCCTGCGCGGTAGCCCACGCCGCGCACCGTGACGACGTACCGCGAGCTGACCGCCGGATCGCCCAGCTTCTCCCGCAGGCGGCCGATGTGGACGTCGATGGTGCGGTCCATCACTTCGTCCTCCAGGGCGCCGTAGACGAGGTCCAGCAGGCGCGCCCGGGTCAGGACGTGGCCGCCGGCTTCGATGAGGGCAGCCAGCAGCCGGAATTCGGTGGCGGTGAGCTCGACCGGCCGGCCGGCGATCGTGACCCGGTGGCGAGCCGTATCCACTTCGAGGTCGCCCAGCCGCACCGGCTCCGACCCCCGCGCGCCTCCCCGCCGCGCCCGGTCGAGCACGCGGGTGACGCGCAGCACCAGCTCCGCGGGCGAGAACGGCTTGGCCACGTAGTCATCCGCACCGCCGGCCAGGCCGGCGATACGGTCGTCGGCCGTGCCGCGCGCCGACAGCATCACGACCGGCGTGTCGGCGGCGCGACGGATCGCCTCGAGCACGGTCAGGCCGTCGAGCCCGGGCAGCATCACATCCAGGACGACCAGCACCGGGCGGTGCCGTGCGACGGCTTCCAGGGCGCTGCGTCCGTCGCCGGCGCCGATCACCCGGAAGCCGGCCCGCTCCAGGTACAAGGTCACCAGCCGCACGATCTTGGGATCGTCGTCCACGACCAGGATCGGCCCGTCGGAGCGGGCCCTCACGACGAGGTCGGCGCTCAGCTGACGGTGACCGAGATGCGCATGTGGCCACGCGCGCCGTCTGGGGCGGGTGGCGTCTCGTCGGCCGTCTGGACGGTGCCGGTCCCGTCGGTCGCCCGAACCTCGATGACGTGCTGGCCGGCGGCGGCCTGCCAGGTCAGCATCCACTGCACCCAGGTAGTCTTGGAGATGGCGCGGGCGAGCTGGGCCGGTTGCCAGGCGCCGCCGTCGACGCTGATCTCCACCCCCTGGATGCCGCGATCCGGTGCCCACGCGATGCCGTCGATGACCACCGGTCCGGCCGCCAGGTCGGCACCGTCCTGCGGGTGGTCGATGCGCGACTGGGTGAGGATGGGTCCGTCCTTGGCCCAGCCGAGCGGCACCCAGTAGCCGTCGAAGGCCTCGCGCGTCGTGAGGTTGATCTCCGCCAGCCACTTGGTGGCCGAGACATAGCCATAGAGGCCGGGCACGATGAGGCGGGCCGGGTAGCCGTGGACGGGGGGCAGCGGCGCGCCGTTCATGCCGACGGCGATCATGGGCTCGCGCGAGGGATCCATGGCCCACGACGTGGGGAAGCCGACGGTGAAGCCGTCGGTGGATTTGCCCACGATCTGCGTCGCCCCGGTCTGGACGCCGGCCTGGGCCAGGACGCTCTTGAGGTGCACGCCGGTCCACAGCGCGTTACCCACGAGGTCTCCGCCGACCTCGTTGCTGACGCACGCGATCGTGACGTACTGGTCGAAGAGGGGCATCGTCAGCAGCTGGGCGTAGGTGAAGGTCAGGGGGTGGTCGACCATGCCGGTCACGCTCAGCTGCCACGTGGAGGCGTCGACCTGGGGGATCAGCAACTCCGTGTCGGTCCGGTAGAACGTGGCTGCCGGCGTCACGAGCGGGCTGATGTCGGGCGCGTCCAGGCTCTGGTCGGCCGCGAGGGCGGCGACCGTCTGGTGCGTGGGGATCGCCGGGACCGAGCCCGGCGCCTGGGCCGGATGCTGCCGATCCAGCAAGAGGCGGCCGATCCCGCCGCCGATGGCCGCGGCCCCCAGGAGGCCGCCGCTGCCGATCAGGAAGCGCCGCCGCGTCCACGGGATCGGGCCCGGGGCGGACCGGGCGGCCGTGCGACCGAGGGCCGGCGGCTGCTCGTCCAGCCGCGCCAGGGTGATCAGCGCACTCAGGGCACCGTACGCCACGCCCGCGGCCAGCAGGGCGCTCGCCAGGGCCACGGAGACCGTCACGTCCGACTCCTCGGCCGCGGCAGCGAAGCCCACGATCCCGAAGCCGACGATCACCATTGTCGCCGCGCCGCCATGCCGGCGAGCCAGCAAGCCCACGCCGGCCGCCACGATCAGGGCGACGGCCACGATGAAGACGTTGAGGGCCAGCTTGTCGTTGGTGCCGAACAGGGTGACCATGAAGTCCTTGGCGCCCGGCGGCTGGAGGGCGATGACCTGCGTGCCGACGGCGATGACCAGCGAGGGGAAGCCGGGCAGGAGCCCGGCCGCGAGCTCGCTGGCCGCGATGCCGGCCGCGCCCGCGGCCACGCCGGCCAACGCCCACGCGATCCACATCGGGCGATCACCCCGGCTCGAGGGCGGCTGGACCTTCGTCATCGGGTCAATCTAGCGCGCCTTCGTGACGCTCCCGTGACAGCGGGCCTTCGCGGGGAGTGGCCCCCCAAGGGCAGTGGCCCCTCGCGGCCTGCGCCGCCGCGCCCCACCGCATCACGAAGGCCACCCATCGTGAACGTGGAAGGTTGCCAACGACCGACGAACCGCGGTTCCTTCGCCGGAGCGAGCATCTGACGTTCGAGCCGGCGGCGGAGCGAGCGCTTTCGCAGCCTGCATCGACCTACGGACGTCGTTACGAACCTACGGCGCACATGCGGGGCGGAGATATCCGCAAGCCACGTTCCGCGGGCCGAAGCCCGGTGCCGCCGCGAGCCGTCAGCCCGGGTCGCCCAGTCGCTCGCGTGCCCGCGCCAGTTCGGCCGCCACCCGGGCCGGCGCGGTGCCCCCGATCACGTCGGCGCGGGCGAGCGCTGCTTCCACGGTCGCCGCACGCCGCAAGCGCTCGGGCACGTCGGCATCGGCGGCCAGGGCGGTCGCGACCGGGTCGTCGGCCGCCGCAAGCGCCGCTCGCCAGACCTCGTCGGGCGTCGCCTCCAGGCTGGTCGCGTCGGCCGACTCCTGCTCGCGCACGACCGCGCCGACGACGCGGTGGGCCACGCGGAACGGCACGCCG
>Ga0187779_10002105_pt1 | contig 12300 bp, 10 predicted proteins | sample 1015_Q2_SP10_10__FD_132435 | JGI IMG/M metagenome (GOLD analysis project Ga0187779, IMG submission 132435) | Tropical peat soil microbial communities from peatlands in Department of Meta, Colombia - 1015_Q2_SP10_10_MG | ecosystem: Environmental > Terrestrial > Soil > Wetlands > Peat | place... | reverse complement strand
TAGCCGCCGGAAATGCTTCGCATTTCCGGCGGCTAAAGATGTTGTGCTCCGCAGAGCGCCCGGCGGCGAAGCCGCCGGGCTCTTGTGTGACCAGGGGCGGACGGGCCGGGCAGCACGGCCGGTGGCGGCTACGCCGTCCCCGTCCCCGTGGATCCGCCTGCGACCAACGCGCCTGCGGCCGCGTTCGCCTCCGGCCTGGACCGCTCGACGAGCGACGGATTCAACCTCCTCCCAGCCGACGGTCCAGGGCCGGAGCGAACGCGGAGCGTTCGTGCAGGCCGGATCCACGCGCGCGGCGAAGGCGTAGCCGCCACCGCGCGCGCATCAGGACCGTTCGCTCACGTCAGACAAGAGGACGCCGGCTCAGCCGGCGTCCGCTCTGCGGAGCACAACATCACTCCGCGGGAAACGCGAAGCGTTTCCCGCGGAAAGTGGACGCCAGAGCCGGGCGGCGACGCCCACGGTCCACGCGAAGAGGGCCGCGGCGACGCTCACGTGGACGAGGACGAGCCACCAGGGCAGGTTGGTGCGGAACTGCACCTCGCCGATCGTCATCTGCACGACCAGGATGGCGAGCAGGCCGGCGCATCCCCGCACGAGCCAGGGGAAGCGCTCACGGTTCCGCCACGCCCAGACGGCGAGCACGAGGAAGACGAGCCCGAACGCCGCCACCGCGCGCACGTGCAGGGCGACCGCCGGATCGAACGAGCCGATCCGGCGCACGGAGGTCGTGCCGCTGCTGCCTGGATGAGGCCCGGCCGCCGTGGCGAGCGTGCCGCTGACGACGAGCAGCCCGACGCTGACGAGGAGCGCGACGCCGCCTGCACGCGCGACGGCGGGCACCGCCTCGGAGCTGCCGCGGCGCAGGCGCGTCGCTTCGAGCAGGACGAGCACGACGAGCCCGAGCACGACGAGCGAGAGCAGCATGTGCGAGATCACGAGGTACGGGTTCAGGTGGAAGTGGACGGTGATCGCACCGAGCGGCGCCTGGGCGAGGGTGCCGGTGAAGACGGCGGCGGCGAGCAGCTTCACGTTCCGTGAGAGCCCCGGTGTCCGCAGGGCCCCGAGCGCGAGCACGAGCGTGGCGGCAACGGTCAGGGAAGCGACGATTCGGTTCGAGAACTCGACGTCGGAGTGGTAGCCCCGCTCCGGAAAGAAGACGTTCGGCTGGCAGCCGGGCCAGTGCTCGCAGCCGAGGCCCGAGCCGGTGAGGCGAACCGTCGCGCCGGTGGCGACGATGAGCACGAGCATCCCCGTCGCAGCGAGCGCGAGCCGGCGGAACCCCTCCGGCGAGAGCTCCAGCGCGCGGCGCCGCGGCAGCGCCTGCGGGGCCGATTCCACATGCACAGGCCCGAGTGTAGTGCGGCGGACGCGAGCCGGGTGCGCCTTGCTAAGCTGACGTTCACGTAAGAATGAGCTTTCTTCGGAGTCGCAGGCACAGCAGCCGGTTCAAGTGGTGGGTGCTCTCGTGCACCAGCCTCGGAATGCTGCTCGCGACCGTGAACTCGGGCACGCTGATCATCGCGCTGCCCGACCTCGAGCGAAGCCTCCACACGACGTTGCTCCAGCTCGTGTGGGTGATCCTCGTCTACATGATCGTCTCGACCGTGCTCGTGCTGACGGCGGGCCGGCTCTCCGATCTGTTCGGCCGCAAGAACGCGTACGTGCTCGGCTTTCTCCTCTTCTCCGCCGCTTCCCTCGGTGCCGGGTTCTCCGGCAGCGGCACGCAGCTCATCCTCTGGCGCGTCCTCCAGGGCGTCGGCGGCGCGTTCCTCTTCGCGAACGCCGTCGCCCTCGTCACCGACGTCTTCCCGAAGGCGCAGCTCGGTCTCGCGATGGGCACGAACACGATGGTGGCCGCGGTCGGGTTCGTGATCGGGCCGGTGCTCGGCGGCGCGCTCGTCGCGATCGGCTGGCCCTGGGTGTTCTGGTTCAACGTCCCCCTCGGGCTCACCGGCTGCGCCTGGGCGTTCCTCGTCCTGCACGAGGTGTCCGGCCGCAACGAGGAGCGCGGTCTCGACCTCGGCGGCACAGCCGTCTACGTCGTCGGCCTCACCGGGCTCGTGCTCGCCCTCTCGAAGGGCGGGCTCTCCGGTTGGGGCGGGCCGCTCGTCATCGGCGGCTTCGCCGCGGCCGCGGTGCTCCTGCCCGTGTTCGTCCTGATCGAGCGCCGTGGACGCTCGCCGATGCTCGACCTGAGCCTGTTCGGGAACCGGCTGTTCAGCGCGGCGTCCGCGGCTGCGTTCATCGGCGGCCTCTCGCGCTTCGCGCTGATCTTCCTCTTCGTCTTCTACTTCCAGGGCCCGCAGGGGGCATCGCCGATCCTGGCCGGCCTCGAGCTGTCGCCGATGGCGATCGGGCTCCTCGTCGCCTCGCCGATCGCCGGCGTGATCGCCGATCGCCGCGGCTCGCGCGGGCTCGCGGCACTCGGGATGGTCGTGACCGCGACCGGCACCGCCGGGATGACGATGCTCGAGGCGCATTCGGCGTACTGGTGGAGCGCGCTCTGGCTGGCGCTCGTCGGAATCGGCGGCGGCATGTTCAACAGCCCCAACACGGCGGCGATGATGGGTGTCGTCCCCATCCACCGGCGCGGTATCGCCGCCGGAGCGCGCGTGATGCTCCAGAACACCGGAGCGGTGATCTCGATCGCGTTCGTCATGGCGGTGATCACGACCTCGGTCCCGTCGAGCGTGCTGTTCAAGATCTTCTCCGGGGTCGCATCGGGCCTCTCGCCGGCCCAGCTCGACCCGTTCATCGCCCACATGCACCTGGCGCTGTGGACGCTCGCGGCGGTCTCGCTGCTCGGCGGCGCCGTCTCCCTGCTTCGCCCGGCGCACGTCCCCGCGCACGCGGAGCGATTCGTTCCGGCAGCGGTCGAGGACACCGTATGAGCACCGCCGAGCAGCGGGTGCTGCGTATCGGCGAGCTCGCCGAGCGTGCGGGCGTGACCCCGCGCACGATCCGCTACTACGAAGAGATCGGCCTGCTCGCGCGCGGCGAGCGGCGCAAGGGCTCCCACCGCGCCTACGACGAGGCCGACGTCGAACGGGTGCGCGAGCTGACGCGGCTGCGCGACCTGCTCAACCTGTCGCTCGACGAGCTCAAGCGGCTCGTCGAGGCGGAGGAGGCACGCGCCGTCCTGCGCCGCCGCTTCCACGAGACGGACTCCGACGAGGAGCGGCTGCGCATCGTCGAGGAAGCGCTGCCGCACGTCGAGACGCAGCTGGAGCTCGTCCGGCGTCGTGGGCAGGAGCTCGCGCGGCTCGAGGACGAGCTCGCCGTGAAACGGAGGTCGCTGCTCGCGCGAAAGAGACAGCTCGGCGGCTAGGGCCCGCTAACGAACGACGACGCCGGCGCCGGCGACGACGGAGCCGATGCGCCGGATGAAGAGGTCCCGCACGCCGAACTCTGCCGTGAGCGAGAGCGCCTTGTCGGCCGGCAGCGACACGAGCAGGCCGCCGGCCGTCTGCGCGTCGTATCCGAGCGTGACGAGCTCGTCCGCAATGCCGGCCGCGTCGACGTGCGCTCCGGCGAACTCGCGGTTGCGTGGATCGCCGCCCGTCTTGACCCCGCGCCGCGCGATGTCGAGCGCGGCGCCGAGCGCGGGGAGCGCCGCCGCCTCGATGCGGATCTGCACCCCGCTGCGGTCGGCCATCTCGTATGCGTGCCCGAACAGCCCGAACCCGGTGACGTCGGTGACCGCATTCGGCGAGAACGGCCGCAGCACATCGGCTGCACCCGCGTTCAGCGTCGTCATCCAGTGCACCGCCTCGGTCCGGTCGGCCTTGCCGGCGAGGACGAGTCCCGTGCCGAGCGGCTTCGTCAGGAAGAGCGCGTCACCGGGCCGTGCGCCGCTCTTCGGCCAGATCCCGTCCGGGTGCACCGTGCCGACGACCGCGAGGCCGTACTTCGGCTCGGCGTCGCGGATGGTGTGCCCGCCGGCGAGCAACGCGCCGGCTGCGCGCACCTGCTCGTCCGCGCCCGCGAACACCGCGGCGAGCACCTCGGTCGGCAGCTCCTCCGGGAAGGCTGCGATCGAGAGCGCGAGCAGCGGTACGCCGCCCATGGCGAAGACGTCGTTGAGCGCGTTCGTGGCCGCGATGCGGCCGAACTCGGCGGGATCGTCCACGAGCGGTGGGAAGAAGTCGACCGTGAAGACGATCGCGCGCTCGTCGTCGAGCCGGTAGACGGCGGCGTCGTCTGCGGGCGACAACCCGACGAGGAGGTTCTCGGCCTCGGCCGGGACGAACCCCCTGAGCAGCTCCTCGAGCCGGGCGGCCGGATACTTCGCGGCACAGCCGCCGCCGGCGGTCAGCCCGGTGAGCGTGGTCGACTCCACGCCCGTAACTGTACGGGGAAGGGCGAAGACGGCGGCCGAAGCCGCCGTCTTCTGGGGAGAGGAGGGCACATTGCGGCACCCTCGCGCATGTTGTTCGCTGCGCGTCCCGCTTGACCTTCTGCCGCACCGGCCTGTAGACAGAGGACGATGGAGCGGGCGGCGCTCATCACCGGCGGCTCGTCGGGCATCGGCCTGGCGATCGCGCGCATGCTGCGCGAGGAGGGGTTCGGGCTCACCCTCGCCTCGCGACGGCCGGAGCGAGTCGAGGCCGCCGCGGCAGAGCTCGGAGCGGCAGCGGTCGCGGCGGACGTGTCGAGCGCCGAGGCTTGCGAGCGGCTCGTCGCCGGGCACCGCGAGCGGTTCGGCCGCCTCGACGTGCTCGTCAACTCGGCGGGGATCGGGATCGCCGGCCGGATCGAGGACCTGCCCGTGAAGCACGTCGACCTCCAGCTCGGCGTGAACGTGCGCGGGCTCTTCCTCGTCACGCAGGCGGCGATCCCGCTGCTGCGGGAGTCCCGCGGCTGGATCGTCAACCTCGCCTCCATCGCCGGCACGATCCCCGCGCCCGGGCTCGCCGTCTACGGCGCGACGAAGGCGGCCGTGATCTCGCTCACGCGCTCGCTGAACGCGGAGCTGGAGGGCGACGGCGTGCGGGCGGCGGCGATCTGCCCCGGCTTCGTCGACACCCCGATGGCCGCCTGGACGGGCCTGACGAGCGAGCAGATGATCCAGCCCGGGGATTGCGCCGAGATCGTGCGGATGCTGCTGCGCCTCTCACCGAGGGCGCGGATCCCCCAGGTCGTGGTCGAGCAGGTCGGCTCGACCGGGGGCGTGCTGCTCGGCGGCGCCTGATCGGTCCACGAGGACAGGCACGGGACTGGACGCCCGCGCCGCCTCGGAGCGTTCACACAGACCGCCGGACCGGGCGCTGCGGATCCCGCCGCGGAGGAGCTGCCGCCGCGCGCGTTGCCGCGCCGCGGCGGCGGCGGGATCAGCACGCAGTCCGTCCCACCGCCTACAGGTAACCGCCGTCGCTCATTCCGCCCGTCTTCGTCGCAAGCACGAAGCGAGCGACGAACACGGCGATGATCGAAGCAGTGATCAAGAGAGAGATCAGCCGCGCTCTGTTCACGATGACACCCCCTTTCCCACTAGAAGCGAACGTCCTGGAGTGCCTCTGCCGCGGTGCGGTAGAGGTGTGCTGCAAGCCTGTCGTCGCCCCGCCGCGCCGCGAGGTCGCCCCGGGCGACCCAGACGGTTGCGCGGTGGCTGGCCGAGCCGAGCTGGTCGAAGCTCGCCTCGGCGTTGGCGAACGCCGTCTCCGCCTCGTCGAGGCGGCCCTGCTCGAGCAGCGCGCGGCCGAGCACGAGCTCGGCGTTGCCGGCCTCGTCGAGGTAGTCCTCGTGTCCCTCGAGCAGCTGCAGCGCGTGCCGCGCCTGCCCTTCGGCCTGCTCGATGTTGCCGGTGCGCAGGTGAATCTGGGCCAGGGAGGACACGGCCTGCGCGGCGTCGGCCTCGCGGCCGGTGTCGAGCGCGATGGCGAACGCCTCCTTGAGCAGCCCAATCGCCTCGTCGGTCTTGCCGAGGAGGAAGTTCAGGCCGCCGAGGTTGTTCGTCAGCTGGCCGACGTGAACGCGGTCCGCGAGCTGCTCGTACGCCGCACGCGCCTTCTCCGCGTACGTGCGTGCGAGCACCCAGTGTCCTTCGCGGTCGGCGACGAGCGACGCCTGGAAGTACGCGGCGCCGATCGTGCGCGGGTCGTTCGCGTCCTCCGCGAGCTGGAGGGCCCGCTCGATGTCCTCGCGGGCGGCCTCGTAGTCCCGCTGGCGGCGCCAGCAGCGCGAGCGCCACGAGAGGATGTTCGAGCGCAGCGAGTCGCACGGGAGGCCGGAGCGCTCCGCGAGCGAAAGAGCCTCGTTCAGGAGGCCGAGCGAGGTCTGGATGCTGTTGAGCTGGTAGCGGCAGACGCCGAGGGCGTGGAGGACCTCGGCGCGCTCGAGATCGGAGAAGCTGCCGGCCTCGACGATGCCGCGTGCCTCGTTCAAGAGGTCGAACGCCTGGCGCAGTGCGCCGAGGCGCATCTGGGCGCGGCCGGCGCCGAGGAGCGCACGCGCCTCGAGCTCGGGCAGCCCGGTCGTCCGCGCGGCCGGGACGAGCAGGTCGTACTCGGCGGCGCCCTCGTCGTTGTGGCCCGCCTCGAGCAGCGCCTCCGCGCGTGTCAGGGCTGCCTCGAGGCGCCCCCGCTCGTCGGTCGCGACGCCGTTGGCGAGAAAGCCCGGGTCGACTCCCAGCCGCGCCGCGAGCCACTCGACGGTCTCGCGCGTGGGCCGCGTCTTGCCGCGCTCGATCTGGGAGACGTACTCCTTCGAGAACCGCTCGCCCGCGAGCTCGCTCTGGGTCAGACCCGCGGCGACGCGGAGCTGGCGGAGGCGCTCGCCGAGCCGGAGCCCGCTCGGGGCGGCGGCACGGCTGGCGCGGAGGGCGGTGTCCTGTGTCATGTCCGGCGGCTGGTTCGAAGTGAACCCTACGCTTCACCAAACTGCAAGAGGTCCCGATCGGCCATCCCCCAAAAAGGGCATGTTCTAGCGAAAACCCTGTGAAGTAAAGGGATCAAAGATCACTTGACTGAGCTACTTGACTGGCACGGACATGGCTCCTATAGTGAGGCCACCTTGCAACCAGGCCGGACGCCAGGCTCGGAATTGCAGGGGGCGCGCCAACGCATCTGGCGGCGGGACGGAGGATCGGCTGGGCCGCAGAGCCGGGCCTCCGGAAGTCGCAAAGGATGGACGCGCCTCTCGAAAGAGGCCCCGGAGCCGCAGCCGGGGCCTCTTTCTTACCGCGGCGAACCCCGGTTCGCCGCGGTGAGGGTTGTGCTCCGCAGAGCGCGCGGCGGCTGAGCCGCCGCGCTCTTCACGAGGAGGGGCCGGGGGATCTGGGGGCGCGGGCGGTGGGGCTTCACCTCCCCGCCCGCGTGGATCCGCCTTCGGCGAACGCGCTTGCAGCCGCGTTCGCCTCCGGCCCCCGCCTCGGTGACGGGCGAAGGGCTATGACCCTTTCCTTCTAGGCGCTCAGCCAGTCCAGCCGGGCCCTGCGGATGCTCGCGATCTCGGGCTCGCCGAGCAGGCCGACGCGGCGGCCCACCATGCCGAGGATGCCGCCGGCGAGGAAGATCCACGCTTCGGCGTCGGGGTCGCGGTCGCGATGGAGGACGCCCTGCTCCTGCCCGCGCCGGATCACGCCCGCCATGAAGTCGTGCACCTCTCGCATGTGGCGGCGCAGGTGCCTGCGCAGCTCCGGGTCCTCCGAGGCCTCGCTCAGGGCCTGCACCCACAACTCGGCGAGCTGGAGCTTGCAGTCCCGCACCGAGTAGTGGCCGCGGCCCATCCGCTCGAGCGCTTCGTGGACGTCGCTCGTGTCGGCGAGGGACGCCTCCCACGACGCGCGGGCTCTGTCCCAGACGTGGTCGAGCGCGGCGAGGTAGAGGTCGCGCTTCGAGGCGAAGTGGCGGTAGAGGATCGGCTCGGAGACGCCCGCGGCGCGGGCGATCTCTGCCGTCGTCGTCCCGCGGTAGCTCCCCTCCGTGAACACGCGCAGCGCGGTCTGGATGAGCTCGAGACGCCGCTCGGCCGCGGTCAGGCGGGGTGTGGCGGTCGGCGTCATGCCGTCACTTCGACGGCCTCCGCCGCCGCGTGCGCCCGCCCGGGGTGCGGCGCGGTCCGGACGACCGCGACCGCGACGCCGGCGCCGGCGAAGGCCAGCCCGGCGCTGACGAGCAGCGCCGCGTGCAGGCCGCTGACGAACTGCTGCTCGCCGAGCAGCGTGTGCGATCCGGTGTGGACGTACGAGGCGACGATCGCGCCCATCACTGCGACGCCCATCGCGCCGCCGACCTGGCGGAAGCTGTTCAGCACGCCGGAGCCGACGCCGGCCTTGTCGACCGGCACGGCGCCCATCGCGGCCGCGGTCATCGGCGACATCGTCAGGGCCATGCCGACGCCGCCGAGCAGCATCGCCGGCAGCAGTGTCCAGAAGTCCGAGTGCACGCCGACCCGCTGATAGAGGAGCAGCGACGCCCCGAGGAGGCTCATCCCCGCGCCCATCAACCAGCGCGAGCCGACGCGGTCGGACAGGCGGCCCGCGACCGGTGCGACGAGGATGATCAGGATCGTCATCGGCAGGAACGACGCGCCCGCCTTCGTCGGCGAGAAGCCGAGGATGTTCTGGAGGTAGAGCGAGATGTAGAAGAAGACGCCGAACATCCCGAGCGAGACGAGCAGAGCGACGAAGTTCGCGCCCGCGAACGCGCCGCTGCGGAAGAGCGACAGGTCGAACATCGGCAGCCGCTGGCGACGCTCGAGGAGCACGAAGCCGGCGAGCAGCACCGCGGCTGCCACGAACAGGCCGACGATCTCCGCGGACGCCCAGCCGTGCCGGTTCCCCTCGATCAGCCCGTACGTGAGCGCGAAAAGGCCGAGGCCCGACGTGATGAGGCCCGGCAGGTCGATGCTCTGCTCGTGCGAGGTGTCGCGCGACTCCTTGATCACGATCCGGGAGACGACGATCCCCAGCACGCCGACGGGCACGTTGATGAAGAAGATCCAGTTCCAGTTGATGTTGTCGACGATCAGGCCGCCGGCGAGCGGGCCGATCGCGAGTGCGAGCGCGGAGACGCCCGCCCAGATGCCGATCGCCTGGCCGCGCTCCTTCGGCGGGAACGTCGCCGTGATGATCGAGAGCGTGGCCGGGTTCATCAGCGCCGCACCGATCCCCTGCACCGCGCGCGCGCCGATCAGGAAGCCGGCGCTCGGCGCGAGTCCGCAGGCGAGCGAGGAGAGCGTGAAGACGGCGATGCCGACGACGAAGATCCGCCGGCGCCCGAACATGTCGGCGAGCTTGCCGCCGGTGACCAGCAGCGCCGCGAACGTGAGCGCGTACGCGGTGACGATCCATTCCAGCGAGGCGATCGAGACGTGCAGGTCGCGCTCGATCGACGGCAGCGCGACGTTCACGACGGTGTTGTCGAGCATGATCATGAACAGGCCGAACGCCACCGCCGCGAGCGTCCACCACTTCCTGTTCTCCTCCGCGAGGATCCGAGCCTTCATTCCGTTCTCCCTGGCACGTGTGGTTAGTGCTCACTAAGTTAGCAACCACTAGGGTGCCTCCGTCGAAGTAGGCTCCCGGCGGTGAACGACGGCTTCATCTGGCGCCCCTCACCCGAGCTCGTCGAGCGCGCGAACGTGACGCGGCTCGCGCGGAGGCTCGGCGCGGGCGGCTACCCCGAGCTGCACCGGATCTCGGTCGAGGAGCCGGAGCGCTTCTGGCCGGCCGTCGTCGAGGACCTCGAGATCGAGTTCTCGCGGCCGTGGGACGCCGTGCTGGACGTCTCGCGCGGGCCCGAGTGGGCGACGTGGTTCGTCGGCGGCCGCGTCAACGTCGCCCGCGCCTGCGTCCACCGCTGGGCGGCAGAGCGGCCGGACGAGGAGGCGCTCGTCTGGGAGAGCGAGGACGGCCGGCGCGAGGCGCTCACCTGGGCGGAGACGTCGCGCGCGGTGACGCAGCTGGCGGAGGCGCTCGTCCAGCTGGGCGTCGGCCCCGGCGACCGCGTCGCCGTCTTCATGCCGATGTGCCCTGCCGTCGCGGTCGCCTCGCACGCCTGCGCGCATGTCGGCGCCGTCCAGGTGCCGGTCTTCTCCGGCTTCGCCGCACCGGCGATCGCGACCAGGCTCGAGGACTCGCAGGCGAAGGTCGTGCTCTGCGCGGACTGGTCGCTGCGGCGCGGCAAGCGCGTCGAGATGCGACAGACGCTCGACGACGCCGGCCGCTTCGCCGTCGAGCACGTCGTCGCGTGGAGCCGGGAGAGCGGCGAGTGGCCGGAGCTCGTGACGGGACAGCCGGGGACGCTGCCGCCGCTCGAGGTGGACTCCGAGGCCCCGTATCTGCTCGCCTACACGTCCGGCACGACCGGGCGGCCGAAGGGAGCGCTCCACGTCCAGGGCGGCTTCCTCGTCTCGATCGCCCGCGAGGCCGCCTACCAGACCGACGTCAAGGCGGGCGACCGCATCCACTTCGCGACGGACATGGGCTGGATCATGGGCCCGTGGACGCTCGTCGGCGGCGGCGCGGCCGGCGCGACGGTCGTGTTCGCCGAGGGCGCGCCCGACCGGCCGGCGGACCGCCTCTGGCGGCTCGTCGAGTCGGAGCGCGTGACGATGCTCGGCCTGTCGCCGACGCTCGTGCGCGCGCTGATCCCGCACGGTGAGCCCGATGCCGACCTGTCGTCGCTGAAGGCGATGTGCACGACCGGCGAGCCGTGGAACCCGGATCCGTACATGTGGCTGTTCGAGCACGTCGGCGGGTCACGCACGCCGATCGTGAACATCTCCGGCGGCACCGAGGTCGGCGCGTGCTTCCTGGCGACGTGCATCACGGAGCCGATCAAGCCCGTGGCCCTCGGCTTCCCGGCGCTGGGCAACGACATGGACGTCGTCGACGCGGAGGGGGATCCGGTGCGCGGCGAGGTCGGCGAGCTCGTCTGTCGGCGGCCGTGGCCCGGGATGACGCGCGGGGTCTGGGGCGACGACGAGCGCTACCTCGAGACGTACTGGCGGCGCTTCCCCGGCATCTGGACCCACGGCGACTGGGCCTCGATCGACGAGGACGGCTACTGGTTCCTGCACGGCCGCAGCGACGACACCCTCAACATCGCGGGAAAGCGGATCGGGCCTGCGGAGCTCGAGTCGGCGGCGATCGGAAGCGGGGTCGTCGCCGAGGCGGCGGCGATCGGCGTCCCGCACGAGGTGAAGGGGGAGGTGGCCTGGCTCTTCTGCGTGCCCACGCCCGGCACGGAGCCCGACGAGGGGCGCGTCACGGCCGCGGTCGCCGCCGCGCTCGGAAGGGCGTTCGCCCCCGAGCGGATCGTCTGGGTCGCCGCGCTGCCGAAGACGCGCTCGGCGAAGATCGTGCGCCGTGCCGTCCGCGCCAGCGCGCTGGGACAGGATCCGGGCGATCTCTCGTCGCTCGAAAACCCCGAGTCGCTGGAGGAGATCGCGCATGCCGTCGAGTGAGCTGAACGGACAGGTCGCCCTCGTCACCGGCGGCGGCCGCGGCATCGGCGCGAACATCGCGCGCGAGCTCGCGGGCGCCGGAATGGACGTGTGGGTCACCGGTCGCACGGCGGGCCGGGTCGAGTCCGTCGCCGCCGAGATCGGGGGCCACGGGCTCGTCGGCGACGTGTCGAAGCGCGCAGACGTCGAGCGGTGGACGCGCGAGGCGGGAGCGCTCGACCTGCTCGTCTGCAACGCCGGCATCAGCGGCCCGGGCGACGTGTTCGCCGAGCCGGACGACTGGTGGCGGACGTTCGAGGTGAACGTCCTCGGCGTCTATCTCTGCTGCCACGCCTTCGCGCCGGGGATGGTCGAGCGCGGCGGCGGGCGCATCGTGAACGTCGCGAGCGGCGCGGCGTATCTCCCGGCGCGGTTCGCGAACCTGACCGCGAACACCGCATACCCGGCGAGCAAGGCCGCCGTGCACCGCTTCTCGGAGGTGCTCGCCACGGAGCTCTCGCCGAGCAATGTCTTCGTCTTCTCGATCAGCCCGGGGCTCGTCAAGACGGAGATGACGAGCGACATGCCCGACGACGCGCCGTGGACGCCGCCGGAGTGCGCGCCGCGGCTCGTCCACGCGCTGGCGACAGGCGAGTTCGACGCGCTCGCCGGCCGCTACCTCCACGCGGAGCACGACCCGCCGGATCGGCTGCGCGGGCGGATCGCCGAGATACAGGCGGACGACCTGAACGTCATCCGCCTCCGCCGCTGAGGGTTTTCGCCTGGTAGTCTTAAACTGATGCGCCTGGCCCTCGTCCAGACCGATCCGGTCGTCGGCGACCTCGACGGCAACCGCGCGCTGATCCTCGATCGGCTCGAGGAGGCGACACGCGCCGGCGCCGACCTCGT
>Ga0187779_10002104_pt1 | contig 12308 bp, 12 predicted proteins | sample 1015_Q2_SP10_10__FD_132435 | JGI IMG/M metagenome (GOLD analysis project Ga0187779, IMG submission 132435) | Tropical peat soil microbial communities from peatlands in Department of Meta, Colombia - 1015_Q2_SP10_10_MG | ecosystem: Environmental > Terrestrial > Soil > Wetlands > Peat | place... | reverse complement strand
GCTGTCACCCTCTTAGCCCAGATCGAGGTCGCAGGTGATGGCGATGTCAGGAGCGAGGGAATGGATGACCGAGCAGTAATTCTCGAGGGAAAGGCCGATGTCGCGCCGGGCACGGGTCTCGTCCACGCCTTTGCCGGCCCGCCGGAAGGGGCAGTGCAGGGCGGTGTATCGGCGCGGGTCCTCCTCGCGACGAGTGCCTCGCACATCGATCCGAAACGAGGAAATCGAGGCCCGCATCTTCTGGAGGATGAGCACCACATCCGCTCCGCTGCAGGCCGCCGCCGCAAGCATGAGGGATACCACCGGGCTCGGCCCCTCCTTCCCATCCCCGTCGATCGTGATGGTCGGCCCGTCGGGCCCGCATCCCTCGAAGACCAGGTCGTGGGTCCATTGAACCGAGGCGTAGCGCAGGTTGGAGGACATAGCCGGGGCGGAGAGGAAAAGTGGTGGCTCGGATGCGGAAGATATAGCGGGAAAGGCGGCCCTGTCTGGTTAGCGTGTGGGCCTCCTCCCGAGCTCAGTGTTCGCCACGTACGCCGAACACTTTCTCGAGCCAGCGCACCACGGTCGGCTTGCCGGCGATGATGCCGAATTCCTGATTCGGCCCGCTGCCGAGGCGGCGCGCCATCACGAAGCGGCCGCCCGCCTCCTCGACAAGCAGCGGCGTGACCGCGATATCCCAACGCTTCACCCCGTAGTCCACGACTGCGCCGATCGATCCCTCGGCGGCATACGCATGCCCGATGCAGTCGTAGTATCCGCGCACATGGCGGTGTTCGCGGAGAAGACGATCGAACATCCCGGCCGAGCGAAACTGGGCAAAGCGGGTGCGGTCGGCGGCCGAGATGATCTCGTCGCCGAGGCGCGAGCGCGGGACGTCCCGGAGCCGGAGCCGGCGCCGGTTCCGCCACGCTCCCCGGCCGAGGCCGGCGTGGTACCGGTCCCCCAGCATCGGAAAGTCCATCGCTCCCGCGAGCGGGCGGCCGTGATACTGGATGCCGATGATGGTGCCGAAGAACGGCAGGCCGTGGGTGAGACTCAAGGTTCCGTCGATCGGATCCAGCAGCCACTGCAGCGGCGCCTCGGACCCGTACGCCGGAAACTCCTCGCCCACGATCCCATGCTCTGGAAAACGGCGGGTGATCAGGGTTCGGAGCCGGCGCTCGACGGCCAAATCGATGTCGGTGACCGGAGAGTGGTCCGCCTTGCGCCGCACCGTGCGCCCCTGCCGGAGCCGCGAGCGGACGATCCGACGGGCCTCGTCGGCGAGAAGATTGGCAAAGTGGTGGTAGCCCGCGATGTCGTTGGCCGAGATCCCCGCGGGCAGCGGTGCGCGCGTTCGGCTCATCCCGCCTCCCCTAGCGCCCGTTCGGCGTCCCGGATCTCCTGTTGTCGCTGCTGAATCATCACACCTCGAGGCGGCCCCTCGAAGCGCCGTCGCTCGATCCCGAACCAGATCAGTGCCGTCGCGGCGAGCGCTATCGCAAGTACCGAAAGCGCCTTGTCGTTGGGAGGCTGGACCCCCACGTAGATAATGCCGAGCGAGCCGAGCACCGCGAGCGCCGCCACGGGCCGGTACCACACACCGATGTTCCACGGCCCCATGGTCACCCAGCTCCGGCCAAAGGCGATCAGACCGGCGGCGATCGGCAGAACGTAGGACACGTAGAGGAAGATGACGCACACAACCACAATCGTGCTGTATACCGGGGTGTACACCGTGAAGAGGATACCCAATACTGCGGCGGTCCAGATCGCCACGGCCGGCACCCGGTGCCGAGCACTCACTCGACGGAGGGCACCCGAGAAGGGGAGGCCGCCGTCCCGCGCGAAGGCGAAGAACATCCGCGAGACACTGGTCACGATGGCTAAGCCGCAGAGCAAGTTGGCCGCCAGGATCCCCACGTAGAGCGCCAGTTTGAGCCAGGCGGGCAGCACCCGGTCCATGGTATAGAAGAAGACGTTCCACCCTTGGGTGAGCCCTTCCTTCATATCCGGAATCGCGAGCACCATCGCGATCAGCATCAGGTAACCGAACAGCGCCGACCAGAGCACGGCGCGGATCATCCCCTGGGGGACGCTCCGTGCGGCGCCGATAGTCTCCTCGGAGGTGTGCGCGGAGGCATCGAAGCCGGTGATCGTGTACGCTGGCAGCAGGAGCCCCACCGCGAACAGGTAGACCATGCTCTCCGAGCGGGGCCACACCCCGCCCCCGACATCCCCGCTGTAGTTGGTGAAGGTCCATAGCCGGGACCAATCGTGGCTGGGCGCGTAGACCATCAGGGAGATAGTCAGCGCAGTCGAGACCCCGAAGATCAGCCAGCCGCTGAAATCAGTGAGGCGAGTGGTGACCCCGATGCCGAGATGATTGAACAGCGCCTGCGCCGTAGTGACCACGACGACAAACCCGGTCTGCCACAGGATCGGGTGGTTCGAGGGGTTGAACCCGAGCACTGGCCCGAGGCACCCCACGAACAAATTGTAGGTCCCGACGTTCACGGCGGACATCACCGTGACCAGGCCGACCACGTTGAACCATGCAGTGAGCCAGCCCCAGCCCCTTCCGCCCAAAATGGAGCTCCAGTGGTACAGTCCTCCGGCGGTCGGAAAGGAGGATGCGATCTGCCCCATACCCATCGCGACGATGAGCGAGAAGAGGGCCCCGAGCGGCCAGCCCAGGCCGATCGCGCCCCCGCCCACGCTGGCAAGGCCCACCGGAAAGGAGGTGATCCCGCCAGCCAGGATGCAGATGATCGAAAATGAAATCGCGAAGTTCGAGAAACCCGGCATCCGCCGGAGCAGTTCCTGGGCGTACCCCATCTCGTGCAGGGTGCGCAGGTCCTCCTGGATCTGGCGCGCGACGTCGGGCGAGACGTCGCCTCGCTCGCGTCCTGTCTCGGGCGTGGTCACGGATGAATGGTATGGTGTGAAGAGGGAGGCTGGTTCGGGGCGGTCATTCCCCCAGCGGGCGCCGAGCCCGGGGGGCAGCCTGATTGTAGTCCCAGATCGCGTACAGCGCGATCGCCGCAGTGGCCCAGGCAAGCGGCCGGAGCAGCGGAGAATCCGTGAGGAACGCCACCAGGGTGAGTACCTGCGCCAGGGTGACCGCCTTGCCGCCAAGGCGAGCGGGGATGGCGCTGGGCCGGCCGGAAAGAGACGTCCCCACGAACGCAATGGTCGCGACCAAGTCCCGGAGCAGGACACCGGCGATCTCATACCAGGCCAGCTCGCCGGACAACGCGACTACCACAAAGGCCGCGAGCATGAACAACTTGTCGGCGACGGGATCGATGAAGGCGCCGAACCGCGAACTCCCCAGCCGCCGCGCCAGAACACCGTCGAGCAGGTCGGTGGCCGCGGCGACGGCCAGGATCGTCAGCCTCGCAAACGGCTGCGGCACCAGCAGAAACAGCACCGCCAGCGGAATCCTGAGCAGTGTGAGCAGATCGGCGGCGGTGACACGCCACGGCACCGATGACGGTCCACCTTGCCGCCCCTCTGTCCGAGGGCTAGCTTGGGACTCCGGCGCCGCGCCCCCACTGCCCACCGCTCACCCCCACGGGTTATGGATCTCCAACTCCTCAAGAAGACCGCAATCTTCGCTGACCTTGACGAGGGGGAACTTGCGCGGGTCGCGGAAATCTGCAAGGAGCAGAACTATCAGGGCGGACAGTGCGTGTTCAAGGAAGGCGAGCCCGGCAACCGGTTCTACATCATCGTGAAGGGCGAGGTCCGCATCAGCCGCAACATCCCCGGCTCCGGAGAGGAAGCGCTCGCGGTTCTGCAGCCCGGCGCCTGCTTCGGCGAGATGGCGGTCTTCGACCGGTCGGAGCGCAGCACTGATGCGATCGCCAACGGGCCGGTCACGCTGATGACGATCTCCCGCCCTGATTTCGAAATCCTGCTCGACTTCAATCGCGACATGGCCTACAAGATCCTCTGGTCCATGGTGCGGCTGTTGTCCTCGCGCCTCCGGGTCACTAACGACAACCTCCGCTCCCTGCTCGCGATTTCGATGTTCTAGGGGGCGGCCGCTCGCCGGCTTCCGCCAGCCGGTCAGCGACGATCGGGCCGCAAATTGCCGGACATGCGCCTCCCCGCCGCCTACCCTGATTGCCGATAACGCCTCGCCGGCACCATGTCCTCCCACGCTCTCGCCGAGCTCAGCGGCATCACCGCCCCAACTCTGTCGGATGAACATGCGCTGGCCGCCCTGACGATCGCGGCCGCCGGTGCCATTGGATTGACCCCGCACGGTCCTCCGATCACCCGGGCCGGACCGCAGGGGATCGCCGTAGGCCTGCTGGGGCACGGCGGCCACGTCGTGCTCCACGCACGCCCCACCAGTGGCGCCTGCCTGGTGGACGTGGTCACGCCAAACCAGCTCCCACCGGCGCGCGCCATCGAGGTCATCGCCCGGCGCCTCGGCGTGGCCGTGCCTGCCTGACAACCTCTCTCCATACGACCGATCATGCTGAAAGAATCTCCCGACCATTTCGACGCCAATCTGGTACTCAAGATCTACGACCTCCGCCGCGAGGAAGTCATGCGCGAGTCGCGCAACGCCATCAATCGCGACTACTGGCCGCGCAACGCCGACGAGGCCGTCGATGTGCTCCGCTCGGATCACCCGCTGAACCGCGCCTGGCGCCAGGTCACCACCTATTGGGAGATGGTCTACGGCATGGCGCGCCATGGGATCATCCATGGCGATTTCCTGGTCGAAAACAACGGGGAAGGACTGTTCCTCTTCGCGCGGGCGGAGCCTTATCTGGCGCAGCTTCGCGCCGCAACCAGTCCCCGCACCCTCCGGAACACCGAGTGGATCGCAACTGAGACCGAGATGGGGCGCACCATGGCCGCGGGCTTCCGGGCGCGGGTGACGAAGGCCCTCGCCCAGAAGTGACCGGCAGCGATTCATGTTCAAGGCGATCTTCCTGAGTCGGGAGCAGGAGCAGTTCCGCGCCGTGCTTCGGGATGTCTCCGACGCCGAGCTCGTGGCCGGGACGCCGGAGGCGGACGTGACCGTCGCCGTCGAGTACTCCACGATCAACTATAAGGATGCGCTGGCGCTCACCGACCGTTCCCCGGTGGTGCGGCGCTGGCCCATGATTCCGGGCATCGACGCGGCGGGGACGGTGATCGCCAGCGACCATCCGGCCTGGAAGGCCGGAGATCGCGCGATCATCAATGGCTGGGGTGCGGGAGAATCCCAGTTCGGCGGGCTGGCTCAGCGCGCCCGCTTCAAGGGCGACTGCCTGGTGCGAGTTCCCGACGGCATGAGCCCCCGTCAGGCGATGAGCATCGGCACGGCCGGCTTTACCGCCATGCTCTGCTGCCTCGCCCTTCGCGATCAGGGCGTCGAACCCGGGGCCGGGGAGATCCTGGTCACCGGCGCGACCGGGGGTGTGGGATCCATCGCCATCCTGATTCTCACCCGATGGGGCTATCGGGTGGTCGCCTCTACCGGAAAGCTCGCCGAGGCGGAGTATCTGCGATCGCTCGGTGCCGCCGAAATCATGGATCGCGACCTGCTCGCCGTGCCCGGCAAGCCGCTCCAGAAGGAGCGTTGGGCCGGTGTCGTCGACACGGTCGGGAGCCATACCCTCGTCAACGCGTGCGCCCAGACCCGCTTCGAGGGCACCGTGACCGCCTGCGGTCTGGCCCAGGGCATGGACTTTCCCGCGACCGTCGCGCCGTTCATCCTGCGCGGGGTGAAGCTGATCGGGATCATCTCGGTGATGTGTCCCCAGGCTCGACGCGAGCGGGCCTGGAACGCGCTCGCCCAGGACGTGGACCGCAGTCGATTGGAAGGATTGGTGCGCGAGGTGCCGCTGGGAGAAAGCTTCGATGTGGCCCGCGAGATCCTCGCCGGAAAGGTTCGGGGCCGCGTGGTAATCGATGTGAATCGCTGAAGTTCAGTTCCCCGTCGGATGCGTTTGGCCGGAACGGCTGAGCCAGGCGACCACAGCGGCCAGCGCCGCGCTTGCCAGCAGCGGGTCTCGTATGGCCCAGATCGCAGCGACGATCATGGCCAGTGCCATCCACCCGAGACGGCGGGTGCTCGACCCGCGATCCGCGGTCTCCGGATCCCGCCGGCGCTCCGCTGGCGAAGGCAGGATTGCGCGCTCAGGCTCTGCGCTGCCGCGCGGAAAGAGCAACGCATAGCCCGCGAGCAGCGCCGCCATTGGGGATGGGATGTCGGCGGGCGGTGCCGCCGGGACAGCAAGCTCGGCGAGCGCGTTGGCTGCCGATTCTGCTTCTCTCCGGTGGAATATCGCGGTGAGTAGGGCCTCGGGCGCTTCGTGTCCAGGCAGAATCGCGGTAGCCCTGAGCGCGGACTCCAGCGCCACCTCGAGGTCACCAGCCACCGACTCCAGCACCGCGTGCACAAAGGCCACTGCCGCGGACCCCGGCATCGTGGCGATGGTGACACGGGCCACCTCGAGCGCGTCCTCGATTCGACGCTCGCCCACAAGAGCCCAAAGCCGGAGAAACGCGGTCAGTTCATCGGCCTTGCCGGGGTGCCAGACGGAGTCCAGCAACTCCAGCGCTCGGCCGGTCTGACCGGCGCGAAGCATCGCCTCGACCAGCGCCAGGTGGTCATCCGAGGCCCGCATCGGGAGTCGGATCGGCATCGCGGATGGCGCGGTCACGCCGTGGCGCAACGGCAGCCATCCGGTTCTGGGACCGGCGCCGGTTCCGATAGGGGCTGTCATTCGGACGACTATCGGCGCACCCAGGGATTTTCTTGAGGCGGCTACTTCCCGCCACCGCTCCCGCGAATCACCCCTTCGGCGCGGATCAGCGAGTCGGTGAACACCGAGGCGGCCACCTCGCGCACCTGATCCGCGGTCACAGCGCGGTAGCAGGCCGCCGGGTCGACGATGTCCTCGAGCCCTTCCCCGGCCAGCCACGCTTCCAGGATCTCCCCGGCGACCGCGGACCCGCTCTGCCGCACCACTTCCGTCTGGCCAGCGAGATAGCCCGTCGCCTGAGCGAGCTCCTCGGGCGTCACCCGCTCGGATGCGAAACGGCGGAGTTCCTTGAGCATCTCGCTTCGCGCCTCCGCCTCCCGCTCCGGAGAGGTGGCGATGTAGGCGAGTATTGCGCCGCTACGCGCCTTCTGCCAGGACGAGGCCATGACCGTGTAGGCCAGCGAGCGCCGGTCACGGAGCGCCTCGAACAGCCTCCCCCCCAAACCGCTAGCCACCGCACTCCACACGTCGGCGGCGTAGCGCGAGGCATCCCGGCGCGACGGCCCCGGGAAGGCCATGGCGAACGCGGATTGCGCCTTCTCTCGCGGTACCACTCGGGTGACCGTCTCGCCCCGGAGCACCCAGTCGACCGGGCGCCGCAGCGCGGCGTCCGGTCTCGCCGCGTGGACTCCGAACACCGCCGCGAGTTCCGCGAGGGCCGCTTCCGGCTCCAGGTCTCCGACCGCGACCACCACGCCCCGATTCTCCAGGAGCGCCTGGCGATGCCACAGGCGAACGTCCTCCGGGCTGAGTCCGGCGAGTTGTTCCGGAAGCCCCAGCGCGGGCACGCCGTATCCTTCGTCGCCGAAGGCGGCGCGCAACGCGAGCTGAAAGGGGAAGCGGAACATGTCATCAGCGATCTGCGTCGTCTCCTCGACCAGCAGCTGGCGCTCCGCCCGCACCTGGGTCTCGTCGTACCGCGGGCAGCTCAGCGTGAGGTCGAGCAGCGTTGCCGCACTGGTGAGGTTGCTCGAGAGGACCGTGGTCCCCAGTCCGAGCCAATCGTGCCCGACGGTTGACGCGAGGGTGCCGCCGAGCCGCTCGATGGCAAAGGCGAGGCCGGCGGCGTCGAGGTCCCCAGCGCCTCGGATGGCGCTCCGGATCGCGAGTGCACTCACCCCGGCCTTGCCCGCGGGATCGAAGCGGACCCGGGGCTGATAGATGCCGAGGGAGATCATCGGCACCCCGGGCTTGCGGCGAACCAACAGGTCGAACGCCGGGAGCGCCAGCCGGTGTACGCCCGCGGTAACTTCGGCAGCACCCGAGGTGCGTGGCTGTGGCTGGAGCGGGCGGTTGAGCGAGGCGCGTGGAGGAGTCGTCGAAGGGGCGAGCGGTGTCACCGCGAACATCTCGGCGAGGCGGGAGTCCGGCAGATCCCGCCCCCGATCACGCGGCAGATAGATCACCGCCGACACCGATTCCGGGTCGAGGAATCGTGCCGTCACCTCCCTTACCTGACCGGCGGTCGTTTCAGCCAGGCGCTCGAAGTCGCGATCGAGCAGGTGATAGTCGCCCAGTGCTTCCGCGGCCGCGAGCGACGCGGCCCGGCCGTCCATCTCTTCCATCCGGCGAGACCAGCGCGCCAGGAGGAGAGTGCGGCCGCGCTCGAGATCGTCAGGACCGGGTCCGGAGAGGGCGAGGCGCGCGGTCGCTTCGGCAATCCCACCGAGGACCGCGTCCACCCGCTCAGCATCGCAGTCGGCGCCGATGCTGAACACCCCCAGCTCGGTCGGCGAGTAGTGATGCGCGCTGACCGAGGTGGCGAGTCCCGATTCGCGGAGCGCGCGGTAGAGCCAGCTGCCACGGCCCGCGCCGAGGATTCCCGCGGCGAGATCGAGCGGGACGGCCAACGGATCCAGCGCCGCGACCCCGCGCCATCCCAAGGCCAGCTCGGCCTGGGTGACATCACCTCGCAGGGTCCTGGCACGCACCTCGCGCCGAGGCGGCTCGGCGGGTGAAGGATCCACCGCGCCCTCGGCCGCAGGCCAGCCGCCATAGACGCCCCGCGCCAGTGCCAGGGTGGCATCTTCGTCGAGGTCTCCGACGATGGCCACGATGGTCCGCGACGGTACGTACCGCGACCGGTAGTAGCCCACCAGGTCGTCGCGGGTGAGGCGGGCCAGGTCGGCTTCGTAACCGATGCGCCACCGGCGGATTCGATGGCGATCGTACATCACCTCGTGAAGGGTCTCCTGGGTGAGCGCCGCCGGATTGTCGAGCTTGCGCTTGGCCTCCTGGATGATCACCTGCAGTTCCCGGCGCAGCTCCTCACCATCGATCGCCGCCCCCATCAGCGCGTCGGCCTGGATGACCAGGGCGTCGCGGATCCGGGCGGCTGGCAGCACCGCGAAATAGCTGGTGTGATCGTAGCTGGTGCTGGCGTTGAGGTAGCCCCCCGCGGCCTTGGTCTCGCGGGCGATCTGCCCCGGCCCGCGAGTCGCAGTCCCCTTGAAGAACATGTGTTCGAGGACGTGGGAGATACCCACCCAGCGGTCGGGCTCGTCGAAAAATCCCGCCTTCACATGGGTGACCACCGCGGCCACAGGCGCGGAGCGATCGCGCTGCACCAGCAGAGTGAGGCCGTTCGGAAGCACCTCCCGACGGACACCGGCGGTCCAGGAGGGAATAGAGGGGATCGGCATCGCCGAAAGATAGTCGTCACGGGGAGACCGCCCGCCCAATGCAAAGGCGACCTCCCGGTCCGCCGGGAGGTCGCCTCGAATGTCCACGTCGTCGACGCCTACTGGATAATGCGAACCACCCCGGCGCGAGCGCTGCCACGCATGAAAGCTTCGGCATCGGTCGTCGGAATCACCACGCCGGTCTCGGCGGCGCCCCGGCGGGCCAGGTCGGCCATGAACTCATGCAGCGACGCCGCCGCCCACTCCCGGTCGGCGCTCTTCATCTGGTCGAGGATCTCCTCCCAGGTCCCGCGGATCATCTTCCCGGTGAGTGTGGCGACGGTGTGCACGCCGATCGGGACGTAGCGCTTCTGCATCGCCTGCAGCTCGGTGAGCAGAGTGCCGAACAGCTCCAGCTGGGTCGGATCCTTGGTGGAGCCGTCGGGCTGGGTTGCCTCCACCTCGGCCAGGATCGCATCCACCGGGTCGGGCTCGCCGGCCACCTCGCCCAGTCTGGCGAACCAGGGACGAAGTTCGGGATCGTCGTCGGGGAGGCGGTAGATCGTCTTCTTGAGCTCGATGTAGCGCCAGATCCCCAGCTCGTCGAAGTGGTCCTCGGGCACGGTCTGGTGCAGGTGATGCATCGCGGCCTCGGACTCGCTCCGATCGTAGAGCATGTTCGCGAGATAGATCCGGGCTTCGCTGTAGTGCGGGTCGATCTGCAGCGCGCGACGCAGCCAGTACAGCGCGCCGCTGTCATCGTTGCGGCGGTGGCAGGCGTACCCGACGCAGGCGGCCGCCTCGGGGCAGTCCGGCTGGGCGGTGACGGCGTATTCGAAAAAGCTCTGCGCGGCGGTCAGCAGGTTCTCCCGGAAGAGCGCCCGTCCGACCTGTAGCATCAGCTCATGATCTTCCCGGAAGCCGAGGGAGAGGATCCGGTCGAAGGCGGCCATGGCGCCCGAGCGCTCGCCCAGCTTGAGCAGGACTTCACCGTAGCCCGCGAGGGTATCCTCGTGGTCGGGGTCCAGGGCCAGGGCGCGCTCGAAGCTCTGCCGAGCCCAGGCGTAGTCCTCTCGCGCGAGGTAGGCGTAGGCCATGCCCACGTGGAGTTCCACGGCGTTGGGGTAGAGCTGGATGCCTTCGTGGAGAAGATCGAGCGCTTCGTCGAAGCGGCCTTCGTTGTAGAGCTGGTGAGCGTGTTCGTCGTAGTCGTCGGAGCTGAGGAACCGTTCCGGCATCAGGCGAGACCTCCGGCGGTGATTGAGCCTAAAGTACTACGACCCGCGGTCGGCCAGCAAGAGTGTGGGTCCGCGTGGCGGTGGTGGTGGTCCCGGCGCCGACAAGGGGGAGTTGACAGATCGGAGATCAAAAATATATTACTGACTAGTCAGTTACTTAATCGGAGTTCCGAATGCCCCGATCCAGCCGCAAGACCACGCGCCGGCCCCGCTGGCGCCGCCGCCCCGATGCCCGGCCCGAGGAGATTCTCACGGCGGCGCTCGAGGTCTTCGGCGAGCGCGGCTTCGCAGGCACCCGCTGCGAGGAAGTCGCGCGGCGCGCCGGGGTGAGCAAGGGGACGCTGTACCTCTATTTCGAGTCGAAGGACGTCCTCTTTCGCGAGATGGTCCGCGCCAAGATCGAAAGCGCGGTGGCCTCCACCGAGGAGTTCGTGAAAAACTGGGAGGGCAGCACCGAGGACCTGCTCCGAGCGCTCATCGAGCGGCAATGGGAGAAGGTCAATCGCCCCGAGCACCTGCGGCTCTCCCGGCTGGTCCTCTCGGAACTCGGCAGCTTCCCCGAGCTGGCCCGCTTCTACTATCAGACCGTCATCCTGCGGGCTCGGCGGGTTATCGAGTCGGTCATCGAACGGGGAATCGCGAGCGGCGAGTTTCGTCGCGTCGCCCCGGACTTCGCCGCCCGGGCGCTGCAAACCCTGTGCGTGCAGTTGGCCCAGTACCGCCACTGCTTCCTGGCGTACGATCCTGCGCCGCTCTCATCCGAACAGACTCTGGCCGGTCTCACCGACCTGTACGTTCATGCCCTGCTCCGCCAACCGGCTCAGGAGAAGTAAGATGCGTGTCCCGGTTGTCCTGCTTTCGTCCGCGCTCATCTCGGCACCGCTCACCGCCCAGACCCCTGCGCCGATCTCCCTGACCCTCGCCGACGCCATCCGGATGGGCCGAGAGCACGGCGTGACAGCCGCCCTCGCCCGCTACAACGAGCGCATCGCCGAGGCACGCGTGGGTCAGCGCCGGGCGGACCTGCTGCCCACCTTCACCGCGGCGGCCGGCCCGACCCGGCAGACCTTGAACCTCGACGAGTTCGGCATCCCCAACTTCACCGGCGTCACCGATCCCTTCACCGTATGGCGCATCGGCTTCCGCGCCACTCAGACGGTGTTCGACGCCAGCCTGCTGACCCGCTACCGCGCGGCCCGAGACTCCGCCATCGCGAGCGGGGCCGACGCCCGCGCGGTGGGTGAGTTGAGCGCGGCGAGCGCGGGGTTCGCCTATCTCCGCGCCGTTTCCGCGCGGGAGACGGTCGCCGCGCGGGAGGCGGACAGCGCCATCGCGGCCTCACTCCTCGACCAGGCGACCCAGATGGTGACCGCCGGCGTAAGTGCGGCTATCGATGGCACCCGGAGCGAGGTGGAGCTCGCCTCGGTCCGCACCCAGCTCGAGATCGCGCGCAATCAGCTGGACCGGAGCCGCCTCGACCTCGCACGCGCACTCGACCTGCCGCCCGAGACGCCGCTGATCCTCACCGATTCACTCGCTGGCCAGGACCCTTCGCTCCCGAGGGACCCGGCCGCGGCGGTCGCCTTCGCGCTCGATCATCGTGCGGAGATCGAGGCCGAACGGGGGCGCACCAAGGTGCTCGAGGGTTCCCTCAAGGCGATTGGCCGGGAGTACCTGCCCGACCTGTCACT
>Ga0187779_10002103_pt1 | contig 12308 bp, 9 predicted proteins | sample 1015_Q2_SP10_10__FD_132435 | JGI IMG/M metagenome (GOLD analysis project Ga0187779, IMG submission 132435) | Tropical peat soil microbial communities from peatlands in Department of Meta, Colombia - 1015_Q2_SP10_10_MG | ecosystem: Environmental > Terrestrial > Soil > Wetlands > Peat | place... | reverse complement strand
CGCACCGATCGCACCCCCAATCGGATCGACGAGGATATAGCCGTAGCGCTCGCCCCACTGATCGAGCCCGCGGAAGATCGTCGCTGGCCACTGGCTCGTCCCGCCGATGCACATGATGTCTCCGCGGAGCTCCGGATCGGGGTGGATCATCTTCGAAAGCGCGTTGTACGCCGGATAGACCGAGATCTCCATCGCCTGGATGGGCGCGGTGGAGACCGACGCCGGGAAATCGGCGCAATTGAACGTTCCGGGCGTGGGAGCGAACTCGACGTGCCGCAGCGCGCCGCCGATGCAGAAGTACTGGTCCCAGCACAGGAGCTCGTTCAGCGCCACCATGATCGCGCCGCGCCAGCCCGAATAGGTGGCGTTCATCGCGCCGCCCTGCGGCGCCGTGCCCTCGTTCTCGAAGACGAGCCTCGTGCCCTTCTTGCGCAAGGTGAGCATCACCCGATACGTGCCGCGATCGCCGGGCCGGCAGCATTCGACGTAGGAGCGCTCGCGCCACACGCCGTCGGGCAGCCGCTTCAGCTTGCGCAGGAACGCCGCCTCGGCGTTGTCGATGACCCTCTTCATCACGGCCTTGACCACGCCGGGTCCGTAACGGCGCACGAGGGCGAGGATGCGATCGCGGGCGGTGATGTTGCCCGCGAGCTGGGCCCGGAAGTCGAGCGCGACGGCCTCGGGCTTGCGCGAGGCGCGCAGATAAACCTCCTCGATGTCGCGCCGGATCGTGTTGTTCTCGACGATCTTCACCGGCGGAATGCAGATGCCTTCCTCGAACGCGTTCTCGGCCGAGCCGCAGAACGAGGACGGCGTGATGCCGCCGATGTCGTACTGATGCAGGCAATTGGTGACCCAGCAGAAGAGCTCGCCCTTCCAGAACACCGGGCAGATGAGCATCACGTCCTGCTGGTGCGCGGCGCCCACCCACGGATCGTTGGCGAGGAACATGTCACCGTCGCGGATGCCGGGATTGTCGCTGCGGTATTCCAGGATCCACTTCACCTGCGTGTCGGTGACGCCGGACATGTACTGCATGTAGGGGCCGAAGTACACGAATTCGCCGTCCTCCGTGAGGATCGACGGATTGAGATCGAGCGCGTACATCGCGACCGGCGAGCCCGAGAGGCGCTGGATCGTCGCGCCGTGCTCCTCGTTCACGTGCCAGAGCGCGTGCCGGATGACCTCGTAGGTGATTGGATCGACGCCGCGCGCGAGCGTGCGGTGCAGGCGCAGCCTGGGCGAGATCGAGAGCTTCTTCGGCGGCACGTAGCCGTGCTTGCGGCCGTCGAAGATTCGATCGGACGTACTTCCGGGCACGATACGGTTCTCGTCGTCCCCGCCCCGGGCTTTCGCGGGGGCAAGGTCGTGGGGACCCGGCGCCGTCGGGTGACGAACGGCGCTGGATTCCCGCTTGCGCGGGAATGACGAATCACTCGCCTGCTCGTGGTCCTTCACCGAAACCTCAGCTCGAAATTGCCGAATGCGTCGACGGCGAGCGTGCGGCGCGGCTGCACGACGACGGTCGTGTCGGTCGTCTCTACCACGGCCGGCCCGCGCAGGCGGTTGCCGGGCGCGAGCAGCGCGCCGTCGTAGATCGGCGTCGGCGCGGCGCGACTCAACTCCGCCCAGTAGATGCTGCGCTTGCCCAGGCTCGCCTTGGGCGCGATGCGCGAGCGCTTCGCGGCCAAAGCGAGCTTCGGCCGCGGCGTGGCCGCCGACGCGCGCAGTCGCAGCGTGACGATCTCGGTGCGGGCCTCGCCGTAGGACGAGCCTCGGCCGTAGAGCTGCTCGTAGCGTGCCGCGAAGCGCCGGCGAAGCGCGGGCTCGAACGCGCCTTCGAGGCGCCTCTCGGGCAGCGCCACCTCGACCTCGTTGATCTGGCCCCGATGACGCAGGTCGAGCGAAAAGTGAAAGCGGCGGCGCGCCCGCGCGATCCCGTCGCGATTCATCTGCGCGTGCGCTTTTCTCTCCAGCGCTTCGAGAGCCTTGTTGACGCGCGCCGCGTCGAACGGGCTCGCCTGGATGTCGACCTGCTCGTAAACGTGCAGGATGTCGGCCGAGGCCGCGCCGAACGCGCACCAGCAGGACGCGATCTCCTTCTGCGGCACGATCACGCGTCGCACGCCCAGCTCGTAGGCGAACACGCCCGCGTGCGCGGGTCCGGCGCCGCCGAAGGCGAAGAGCACGAAGTCCCGCGGATCGAAGCCCTTCTCGACCGTCATCTTGCGGATGATGTCCGACATCCTGAACTCGGCGATGCGGGCGACGCCGCTCGCGGCTTCCATGACCGAGAGCCCGAGCGCCGCCGCGATGTCCCGGATGGCGTCGAGGGCCTTTGCGCGATCGAGCTTGATCCGTCCGCCGAGAAAATTGTCCGGGTTGATCGTGCCGAGCACCACGTCGGCGTCGGTCACCGTGGCCGTCGTGCCGCCCTTGCCGTAGCACGCCGGACCGGGATCCGCCCCCGCCGATTCGGGCCCCACCGAGAGCGTCTTCGAGGCGCGATCGACGCGGGCCAGCGAGCCGCCGCCCGACCCGATCGCATGGATGTCGACCTTGGGCAGGAAGTATTCGTACTGCGCCACGTTGGACACGAAGGAATACGCCGGCTCGTTCGCGAAAATGATGCCGACGTCGAACGACGTGCCGCCCATGTCGGTGGTGATGATGTTCGGGCAATCCATGAGCCGCCCGAGGTATTGCGTCCCGGTCACGCCGGATACGGGACCCGAGTCCAGCGTCAGCAGCGGCGACTCCATCGCCTTGTCGATCGAGATCGATCCACCCGCGCATTGCGTGATCTGCAGCGGCTGCGCGTAGCCGGCGGCCTTGAGCCGGCGGTCGAGATTGCCGAGGTAGCTCGCCATCACCGGCCCGATGTAGGCGTTGAGCGCGGTGGCGGTGATCCGCTCGTACTCGCCCCACTTGGGCGCGAGATCCACCGAGCAGGAGACGAACGCGCGCGGAGCGAGATCTCGGATCATCTCTTTCAGCCGGAGCTCGTGACGCGGCTGCTTGAACGACCATAGGAAGCACACGCCGATCGCCTCCACGCCTTGCTCGACGAGGCGTTCGATCGCCGCCTCGGCTTCCGCCTCGTTGAGCGGCACGACGACCTCGCCGAAGCAATCCACGCGCTCCGACACGCCCTCGATGAAGCGCTTGGGCACGATCGGCTGCGGCTTCCGGCTCTCCGGAAAGTGCACCACCTTGCGGATGTCGCGCGCGGTCACGCCGCGCGAGCCGCGCATGATGTGGATCGCGTCCTCGTGGCCGCGAGTGGTGATCAGCCCGACGCGCGCGCCCTTGCGTTGCAGCAGCGCGTTGGTGCCGACGGTGGTCCCGTGCGTGAGCACCGCGACGCGGCTGCAGAACGCCTCGAGCGAAAGGCCGAGGCGCTCGGCGGCGAGCCGCAGCGCCGCGAGCATACCCTCGGCGAAATCGCCGGGCGTCGACGGCGCCTTGGCCGCGGTGATGTGCCCTCCTGCGTCGAGGACGACGCAGTCGGTGAACGTACCGCCGATGTCGACACCGACGAGAAGATTGCGCGACGAGGCTCGATCCCTCGAGAGCGTTTGTCGTCCCCGCTTGTTTGCGCCACTAAGCGGGGACCCGGCGTCTTTGGCAATGTTCCGTGGCAATTGTGCGAACGTCGCTGGGTCCCGGGTCTCGCGCTCGAGCGCTCGCTCGGGACGACGACTCATCGGCCGAATTCGTACGCGTCGTGCGAATTCGTGTTGACCTCGATGCCCGTTCCCGCCGACTGTACCGAGCCGCTGACCATGTGCAGGCGGTTGCCGACCACCGCGCCGGCGAGACCGTGGCGCGACACCGGCATCGACGGCAGCACGGTCCAGGCGTTGCTCGCCGGATCGTAGGCTTCGAGCGCGCGGAACGTGTACATGCGCTGCGTGTCCTGGCCCTCGCCGCCGGTGACGTAGATGCGGCCTTCGTACACGCCGGAGGCCATCGCGCTCCGCGCGGAGGGCATGCGGGCGCGCGCGCTGCCCCAGGTGTCGGTCGCGGGATCGTATTCCTCCACGACGTCGAGGTTGCTGCTGCCCGAGCTCACGAAGGCTGTGCCGGTGCGCCCGCCGATGACGTAGATCTTGCCGTTCACCGCGCCGGCGGTGGCGTGATTGCGCGGCGTCGGCATCGATGCGCGCGCGCGCCAGCTGTTCGTCGCCGGATCGTATTCCTCGACCGTGCCGACCGAGAGGTGCGGGCGCGCCGGGTGCACCGCGGTCTCCTTCGACCCGGGCGGCAGCGTCGCGCCGCCGATAACGTAAATCTTGTCGCCGACCGCCACGGCGACGGGCGAGCCGCGCCGGGTCGGCATGGGCGCGAGTGCCTTCCAGGCGTCGGTGACAGGGTCGTATTCCCACGCGTTGTCGATCGGCACCCAGGCCGCCGGCCCCGATGACGGGTACGCGAAGCCGCCGAAGGCGTAGATCCTGCCCTTGTACTCGGTGAACGCGACGTGATGCGAGAGGAGCGGCATCGGCTTCTTCTGCGTCCACTTGTCGCTCGCCGGATCGTATTCGTACACCATGCCGATCGGCTTCCAGCCCGGCGCGAGTCCGCAGAACACGTACATCTTGCCGCCCGCCGCGGCGCCGAGAAGCTCCTCGGCCGGCTCGGGGAAGGCGGCAAGCTTGGTCCACTTGCCCTGCGCCTGCGCGGTCGCGGAGAGACACAAGGCGAGCGCGAACGCCGCGAGGGCGAGACGAATCGGCTGCGCGGGGTTCATCGTTTCTCCTGGCAATCGGTGGATGCGCCGAGCGGGCGCGTTCTCGCTCGAGTCAGCCCGCCAAGCTTAAGCCGGCGCTTCGACGAGCGCCAAATCGCGGCGGCGTATCCGAGGCATAACAGGCCGGCATGGGTCGACGCGGCCGAGCGGCATCCGAGGTATGCGCGCCGATCCCGCGCCTTCCCCGATCCGTCACGCGGGCGGCTGGCCTGCCGCAGCCGCTCGCCGCGACTGCAGGAAGAAGGAGATGATCTGCCACACGATGATGATGCCGATTAGGGCGAACAAGGTGCCGCTGATCGGCCGCGTGACGAAGATCGTGAAGCTGCCGCGGGAGAGCAGAAGCGCACGCCGGAAGTTCTCCTCCAGCATGGGCCCGAGAATGAATCCCAGGATCAGCGGCGGCGGGTCGAGGTCGAGGCGGCTGAAGGCGTAGCCCGTCAAGCCGAACACGGCCGTAATGAGCACGTCGTCGAGGCTGTTGTTGACGCTGTAGGTGCCGATGCAGATGAAGAACAGGATCGCCGGAAAGAGCACGTTGTACGGAATCTTGAACACCGACAGCCAGTAGCGAACCATCGGCACGTTCAGAATGATGAGGAAGCAGTTGCCGACCCACATGCTCGCCACCAGGCCCCAGAAGAGATCCGGATGGCCCGCGATCATGTTGGGGCCCGGCTGGATGCCCTTGATGATGAAGGCGGCCATCATCAGCGCCATCACCGCGTTCTCGGGAATGCCGATGCTCATGAGCGGGATGAAGCTCGTGCGCGCGGCGGCCTCGTCGGCGGCCGCCTGGCCGGCCACGCCTTCGATGGCGCCGGTGCCGATCTCGTCCCGGTACTTGCTCACCTTCTTGTCGAAGGCGTAGGCGGCGAACTGCGCGATCACCGGTCCGCCGCCGGGCAGGATCCCGAGAAATGAGCCCACCGCGCTGCCGCGCAAGGCGCTGGGAATGATGCGCTTGAACTCGGCCCAGGTCGGGATCAGATGGATCTTGCCCTTGAACGGCGAGCGGTCCTCGTGGCTGTCGAGGTTCTTGGTGATCTCCGCGATGCCGAAGCAGCCGAGCGCAATGCTGACGAGGCCGATGCCGTCGGCGAGGTCCGGCAGCCCCAGCGTGTAGCGCTGCATGCCGCTGTTGACGTCGGTGCCGATCTGGCCGAGCAGCACGCCGACCAGGCACATCGCCAGGCCGCTCAAGAGGCTTCCGGTGGTGACGAAGCTGACGCAGACGAAGCCGAGCACCATCAGCGAGCAATATTCCGTCGGTCCGAACTTCAGCGCCACCTCGCCCAGCAGCGGGGCGAGCGCCGCGAGCACGATGATCGCCACGGTGCCGCCGATGAAGCTGGAGACGCCGGCAGTGAACAGGGCGAGCCCGGTCTTGCCCTTGACCGTGAGTTGATAGCCGTCGATGCAGGCCACGATGCTGCTCGCGTGCGGAATGCGCATCGTGATCGCGCTCACGCTGTCGCCGTATTGAGCGCCGTAGTAGATGCCGGCCAGCATGATCAGCGCGCCGCCCACGGGAATCGAATAGGTGAGCGGCAGCAGCAGGCTGATCGTGGCGAGCGGCCCAAGTCCCGGCAGCAGTCCCACGAGCGTGCCCACCACGCAGCCGAGCGCGCAGAACATGAGGTTCTGCAGCGTCAGCGCGTGCTCGAAGCCGAAGGCGAGGTTGTGGAGTATTTCCATCAGATCAGTACAGCGGCAGCTGCAGGCCGAGGAATCGCTGGAAGACGAAGGCCACCGCGATCAGGACGCCGGCGATCTTGAGGTTGCGCACGACCGAATAGTCCGTGCCCGCGACCGCGGCGCAGAACACCATGAACAGGATTCCGGCGATCATGTTCAGGTGCTCCGAGATGAGCGCGAAGCCGACGAGGCTTGTGAGGATCAGCGCGATGTTCCTCACGTGGAAGCCCATGCGCTCGGGCTCGCTCAGGAGCGCGCGCACCACGACTGCCGCACCCACCAGGAGAAGAAGCGAGCTCACCAGCAGCGGAAAGAGCCCAGGGCCCGCGCGGGCGAACGATCCCATCGGGTAGCGGAACGATCCCAGGCCGAAGGCGAGCGAGATCGCGACCAGGAACAGACCCTTGAGCAGGTTTCGATTATTCATGTCTCACGTCCGCCCGGATTTGCGCTGCGCGGTGCGGCGGATTCCGAGCAGCCGCGCCGCGTTTCCCCCTTCGATCGAGGCGCGCTCGTCGCGTCCGAGCCTCGGCACCCGGCCGATGAAGCCCACCGGATCGTCCACCCCCATATCGTACGGATAATCGGTGCCGAGCAGCACGTGATCCGCGCCGTAGCGGTCGATCATGTGTCGCAGCATCGTCGGGTCGAAGGCGATGGTATCGAAATACATCCTCGCGAGATAGATCGACGGGGCGCGCTCGAGCACGGTGCGGCAGTCGGGCCGCGCCCGGTACGCGTGGTCCATCCGGGCCGGATAGTGGGCGAGGTAGCCGCCAGCGTGCGGCAGGATCACTTTGAGCTTCGGATGGCGCTGCAACACGCCGTCGAAGATGAGATGGCTCGCGGCGATGGTGGTCTCCATCGGATTGCCGATCACGTTGTTGAAGTAGTGATCGGCGAGCCTGCGGCCTTCGGTGAAGCCGGTCGGGTGCATGAAGATCACGGCGCCCAGCTCTTCGACCTTGGCGAAGAAGCGCTCGAGATCGAGCCGGGCGTCGGTGAGATCCATGCCGTTGACCGACGGATTGATCTCCACGCCGCGGAAGCCCAGGCGTTTCACGCAGCGGACGAGCTCGGCGACCGCGAGCTCCGCGTTCTGCAGCGGCACGGTGCCGAGGGCGACGAAGCGCGCGGGCCAGGTCGCGACGATCTCCGCCAGCCGGTCGTTGACGGCGCGCGCGAGCTCGACCCCGAGATCCGGCTCGGTCCAGTAGTAGGTCTGGTTGGGCGCGGGCGAAACCGCCTGGATGTCGATGCCCATGCGATCCATGTCCGCGAGCCGCGTCTCGATGGTCGAGAGCTTGGCGGCTCGATCGCGCATCTGCCTCGCGTTGACTTCGCGCGTTGCCGCGTTGGCGAACTGCACCAGAGGATCGTACTGGCCGGGATTGAGATCGGCGACGCGCGCCGCCACCGCCGGGTTGAGATAGTGGCAATGGATGTCGACGCGAAAGCCTCTGCCGCTCGCCTTCCGCACCGTCGCCGTCGACCGCGGCTTCGCTTTGACCGCGGCGCGCGCGCGGCCTCGCGGCGCGGCGTGGCCGTGCAGCGGATCGGCGCACGGCGATGTTGCGCAGGTGAACATCATCGGTTCGGTCCCTCCGGAATGCCGGTTCGAGCCGGCATCACGAGATCCCGAGATGCTGGCTGATCAGCGCGTGGTCGCCGCGCACGGCCGTAGCCGCGCCGTCGAACACCACGCGGCCCGTATTGAGAATGACCGCGTCGTCGGCCAGATCGAGCGCGAGATTCACGTTCTGCTCGACCAGCAGAATCGACTGGCCTTCGTCCTTGAGCCTGGCGATGGTTCGGCCGAGCTCGGCGACGATCACCGGGGCGAGGCCCTCGGAAGGCTCGTCCATCAGCAGCACGCGCGGATTGCCCATCAGCGCGCGGCCGATGGCGAGCATCTGCTGCTCGCCGCCGGAGAGCGAGCCGGCCTGCTGCCGCTGCCGCCGCTCGAGCGAAGGAAAGAGCGCCAGCACGCGCTCGATCGTCCAGCGCTCTGCCGCGCCGGCGCGCGAGCGTCGCGCCACCACGAGGTGCTCGCGCACCGTGAGACTCGGGAAGACGCGGCGTCCCTGCGGCACGAAGCCCACACCCTTGCGGGCGATCGCTTCCGGGGCAAGCCGCGAAACGAGCTCGCCGGCGAGCCTGATCTCGCCGGCCCGCGGGGCGAGGAAGCCGACGATGCTGTTGAGGCACGTCGTCTTGCCGGCGCCGTTGCGGCCGAGGAGCGCGAGCACGCGGCCCGCTCGCAGCGCGAAGGAGACGCCGTGCAGCACGTGACTCTCGCCGTAGAGCGCGTCGACCCCGGAAAGCGCGAGCGCCGGCACCGAATCGGTGACGGGTACGGCGCTGGAGAGGGTCGCGGTCATCGCCGTGGGTGAATGTCGCGATCGGAGTCCGCGGTTTCGGTGTGGGTCGCGCTTTGGTTGCCGAGATACACTTCGCGCGTTCTCGGATCCGCGACCACTTCGCCGCGCGTGCCCTCGACGATCACGTTGCCGTAGTGCAGCACCGTGACGCGCTCGGCGAGATCGAGCGCGATGTCCATGTCGTGCTCGATCATCACCACCGTGACGTCGCGCGGAATCCCCTTGATCAGGGCCCGGATCCCGGAGCGCTCCTCGCGCGACAAGCCCGCGAGCGGCTCGTCGAGAAGAAGCAGCCTCGGCTTCTGCGCCAGCGCCATCGCGATCTCCACGCGGCGCTTTTCGCCGTACGATACCTCGCCGATCGCCCGGCCGGCGCGCGCCTCGAGCCCGACGAGCCCGAGGATGCGCCGCGCTTCGGCGTGCAAGGCCGCTTCGCCCGCGAGCGCCCGGAACGTGTTCCAGCGCGCATTCGACAGCCCCAGGAGCGAAAGCACCACGTTGTGCTCGAGCGAATCGCGGGGGAAGAGCGTGATGATCTGATAGGTGCGGGCGAGACCGCGGTGCGCGCGCTGGTGCGGCTTGAGCCTGGAGATGTCTTCGCCGAAAAGCCGCACGGTTCCCGCATCCGCCTTGAGCGCGCCGGTGACGAGATTGAAGAGCGTCGTTTTCCCCGCGCCGTTGGGGCCGATGATGAGGCGCCGCTCGCCCGGGGGAACCGCGAGCGACACGTCGTTCGTCGCCGGCAGCCCGCCGAAGGCCTTCTTCAATCCCCGAAGCTCGAGCGCCGGCGTCATCGTCTTTGCCAGCGCGCCCACGCTCGCCGCACGCCGGGCACCACGCCATCGGGCATGAAGATCACGATCAGGACGAACACGAGGCCCAGCAGCATGTTCCAGCGCTCGAGGTACGCCGACACGTAGTTCTTCAGAATGAGCACGATCGCGGCGCCGACCACCGGTCCCGCCAGCGTGCCCGCGCCGCCGGCGATGACGCCGAGCAGCGCTTCCGCCGACGAGGTGAGCGAGAGCGTCGTGGGATGCACGTATTTGTGATAGTAGACGAAGAGCAGGCCCGCCACCGCGCCCCAGAAGCCCGAATACACGAACGCGATCCAGCGCACCAGCCACACGTTGTGGCCGAGCGCGGCCATGCGCCGCGGCTCGTCGCGCGTGCCGCGGAGCGCGGCGCCGAACGGCGAAGCGACGAATCTCGCCATCAGCCACAAGGCGACGGTCGCGATCGCGAGCGCGAAATAGTAGAACGCGGCCGGGCGGTCGAGGCTGATGCCGAACGGCGCGGGACGCGTGAGCCCCGAGAGCCCGTTGTCGCCGTTGGTGACCGCGGCCCAGCGATATGCGGTGCCCCACAGCACCTGCGCCAGGGCGAGCGTGATCATGAGGAAGCCCAGGCCCGACGCGTGCAGCGCGATCCAGCCGAAGAGCGCCGCCATCGCGATGGCGAGCGCGAGCGCGAGCGGCGCGCTCGCGAGATGGCTCAAGCCCAGGCGCAAGGAGAGCCACGCCGAGGCGTACGCCGCGAGACCGATCCACGCGGCGTGCCCGAGCGAGACGAGCCCGCCGTAGCCCACGAGAAGATTGAGGCTCGAGGCGAACAGCGCCGCGATGAAGATCTGGCTCGCGAGATTGACGTAGAAATCGCCGCCGAGCAGCGGAAACGCGGCCAGCGAGAGCGCCAGCGCTGCCCACGCGAGCCACCTCACGATGCCTGGCGTCCGAAGAGGCCGCGCGGGCGATAGGCGATCACCGCGATCATCGGCAGGAACAGGATCACGTACGCGAGATCGGGCAGCAGCACCGAGCCGAACGTGTAGATGATCGCGATGATGAAGCTGCCGACGAAGGCGCCGATGAGGCTGCCCACGCCGCCCAGGATGACGACGATAAGCGCGAGCGGCAGCATGTCGGCGTCGAGGCCGGGGTACGCCGACATGATCGGCCCCGCGATCACGCCGCCGGCCCCGGCGAGCGCGGCGCCGAGGCAGAACACGAACGTGAAAAGCCGCGACACGGGAATCCCGACCGCGCGCGCCATGGGCATGTCGTCGACGCCGGCGCGGATCATCGCCCCGAGGCGCGTCCTTTCCATCAGCGCGTGGAGCGCGATCGCCGTCACGATCGCGATGCCCAGTACGGCGAGGCGATACGCGGGGAACGCGATGCTGCCCAGAACGAGCGGCTTCTGTAGATACGGCGGCGCCGCCAGCGGTATCGGGTCGCCGCCCCAGACGATGAGGCAGAAGTCGGCGACGATGAACGACACGCCGAGCGTCACGAGAACCTGGCCGAGCGCATTGCCGGCCAGCCGCCGCAGGATCAGCCGCTCGAACAGCCCCCCGAAGACGGCGACCGCCAATCCTGCGACGAGCGCCGCGGTCCACAGGTCGGAGACGAGCTTGAGGACCGTCGCGCCCACATAGGCGCCGATCATGAACAGCGACCCGTGCGTGAGGTTGGCGATCCGCATCAACCCGAAGATGAGCGAGAAGCCGGCGGCGAGCAGAAAAAGCAACCCGCCCAGCGCGAGGCTGTTCAGCGTCTGGATGATCCAGAATTGCATGCGAGCGTAGCCGGGGAATTGGATCCCGGCTCAGTTACCAAAACAAGCCGGGATGATGGCAACCTTTCGATCGTCGCCCCGGCTCATTTGCCAACTGAGGCCGGGGCCCAATTTGCTCGGGGACGATGTACGCACTCAATTCTCCAGGTTCTTCGCCGGCGGCCAGTCGCGTGAGTACACCGGGTTCTTGAGGAATTCCTTCTCGTCGTACGTCCAGAACTGGCTCACGTTCGGATAGGTGTAGATGACCGAGTTCACGAGCCGGCCTTCCTTGCGCTCGACCTTGCGGATGTACACGTTGCCGACGACGTTGCCGTACAGGTCGAAAGCGACCGGCCCTCGCGCCGTGTCCACCCGGATCGAGCGCAGCGCCTTCGTGAACGCGTGCTTGTCGTCGATCTTGCCGTTCACCGCCTGCAGCCCGGCGTCGAGCACGGCGCCCTCGACGTAGGTGGCGGCGGCGTAGAAGCCGGGATCGTACTTCCAGTCGCTGCGAAACGCGGCGGTGAATTTCCTGTTGATCGGATTGTCGAGCTCGGCCGAATACCAGCACGAGGTGACAATGCCGAGCGCCTCATCGCCCATGTTGCGCAGCACCGCCTCGTCGAACGCGGTCATGCCGCCGACCACGTTGATCTTGCCCTTGAGCCCGTATTCGTTGAACTGCTTGTACCAACGAAAGCCGTTCGAACCGGCGAAGCCGAGGAAAATCGCATCGATGTTGGTCTTGAGCTGCGCCAGGTAGGTGGCGTAGTCGGGCACGGTGAGCGGAGGCAGCATCTTCTGCACGATCTTGCCGCCGGCGTCCTCGAACACGCGCTGGAAGCCCGCGACCATCTCGTGGCCGTACGCGAAGTCGTCGGCGATGGTCGCCATGCGCCGGTACTTGAGCGTCTTCG
>Ga0187779_10002102_pt1 | contig 12311 bp, 4 predicted proteins | sample 1015_Q2_SP10_10__FD_132435 | JGI IMG/M metagenome (GOLD analysis project Ga0187779, IMG submission 132435) | Tropical peat soil microbial communities from peatlands in Department of Meta, Colombia - 1015_Q2_SP10_10_MG | ecosystem: Environmental > Terrestrial > Soil > Wetlands > Peat | place... | reverse complement strand
TTCCTGCGTAATTAACCTTGTGACATTCAAAAGGTGAGTCTCTGGCTTCTTGACCTCCCTTTGATAAAGCGGATGCTCCTGATTGATATAGATCACCGTGCCCTCGGTGAAACACTCCGGCTCATTCTCTCCGAAATCATCGATGCAGACCGAAACTCCCATCTCCCCGAATTTCACCCTCCGGACGACTGCATTAGGTGTCAAGCGCTTGATCTTCGGGGATTTCTTTTTTAGCTTTTTCTGTTGATGGGAGGGTTGAACACCTTCATCTCCTTTTCCACCCTCAGTGCTTTGAACCTCGATTTCTCCCTTCTGACCCGATTTCTTTGTGACGACGCCTGCTCCTCCCATGCCTCCCCCTTCTCCGGCTAGGGGAATGGCGCCGAAAGGAGAGAGATCGGGATTAAGGGCTAAGGCTCGATGCACCCTGTGGAGAGCTTCATTGAGTACTTTTCCTGCTTTCCTTTTTTCTCTGTGCCCTGCAAGACGTTTAAGGATGCCCTCCACTTCCTGAATGACCTTCTCCATAACCTTTTCGAAAGCTTGGCATTCTGGACTATCCAGAATGAAACCCGTTCGGTCCGTGGTAACCGGCAGAAAATTAGCATGCACTTCACCTTGAACTCTGGAAGCAGCCTTTCCCCAGCGTTCCAGACCAAAAAATTCTCTCTTGACAGTAACCTGCCTCACTTTCACTTCGATCCCCAACTCCTGTGGAGAAGGAGTGGAGGAGGGCAAAATGATGATTTCTCCGTGAACAGGTCCAAAGTCCGTACCCTCGAGAAAAGGAATTCGATGGCCCGTCAAGCTTCTCGGGGTAATTCTTAACCCGTTTAGGGTGACCACGAAATTCTGTGCTTTTAAGGGAGTCCCTTCCACTATCTTCCGGACAACTTCTTCCGGATCGAACCCTCTTTTCAGGCGGAGAAGCGTGACCGTGGTTCCATCTCCTCTTTCCCGGTCGGGAGGCAGCATTTGGAGCGGGAGATTCCATCGGTCCCCTTCCTTTTCCCATTCCATCTTGTCGAAGGTGACCTTGGCTGCGAAATCCCGTTTCTGAGTGCGGACCTCAAAACACTCGCAAGCAGAAAGGCTTGCAAATTTTCCGATTCCGAACTGACCGACGAGATCTCGATGGAAAACCTGGGACCTGCTTTTTAGGATCTTTTCCGGGGAACCGATATTGAAATACTGTCTAAGTCCCTCTCGATCCATTCCAGTACCGTTATCTTTCACTTCGATGGATTCATCCGTCATTTTGATATCGACCTCTGTCGCATCAGCATCATAAGCGTTGTTGACCAATTCACGGATGAGTTCGATACTCTCGGAATAGAGTCTCTCTCCGATGGTGATCAAATGACTCTTATCGACCGTAACAGGAAGGTATTCCACTTGCTAAGCCTTTTTCGACATATTCATTACATGAATTCAGGTGCTCCCTTGAATTCCTTACGGGGCCTTTTCCAAAACCCCAAAAATGCCGTTAGTACCCGCGTGAAACCAGTTCAAGCCGGGGATGCTCCGTTTCTCCGATTTATAAGAAAACTTTAAACTCTTTTCAACTTCTGTCAAGAAATTTTCGGGACTCTTCCGGGGCATTGTACCTCACGAGCCAAAGCCGAACGAGGAATCGATAGAGGGAAAACATTTCCCCTGGGTTTGCCTTCTTATGATACTACAATCGTTGGCCTTGGAAAGAACCACGAGCACCCCAAGAATTTAATTATTTACAAACCTCATTTGAAGTAGTCTAATGATAGGAGTACTGCAACTTTCAGAATTTCGCAAGAACTCCAAATGCCGCAAGGAGGCGACATGAAGCTAAGACCGTTTGGAATATTCGTGCTCATCAACATTCTACTTATCCCTTTGGTTTATGCGGAAGAGGGGTCGCAGGTTGAGTTCTTTGCCCCGCAAGGGACGGTCAAAACCGTTCGTCAGGTGACCGCTCGATTTTCTGAGCAGATGGTGCCCTTCGGCGATCCGAGAGGTGTGATCGAGCCTTTTGATATCGCCTGCCCTGAAAAGGGAACCAGTCGCTGGGCAGACGGAAAAAATTGGGTCTTCGATTTTGAAAAAGATCTTCCTGCGGGGATACGCTGCGAATTCAAACTAATACCTGGTTTGAAGGCCCTTTCCGGGAAAGAGATCGCAGGTCAAAAGGTCTTTTCCTTTTCCACAGGCGGCCCTGCTATTAAAAGTTCTTTCCCTTACGAGGGATCAATTTACGTTGATGAAGACCAGATATTCGTCCTGACCTTGGATGCGGAGCCTGACGAGGCCTCTGTCATTCAGAATGTCTCCTTCTCCATTGAAGGCATCCAGGACCGTGTGGGGATTAAACTTATTACGGGAAAGGAGAGGCAGGAGATCTTGAAGTCGCTGTTTAGAAATCGGAAACCTCCATTTCCTCCCATAGTTTTAGTCCAGTGCAAGCAACGGTTTCCCTCGGAGGCCAAGGTCAGCCTGGTCTGGGGAAAAGGAGTGATGACAAAAACTGAAGTGGCAACAGACCAGGACCAGGTCCTTCACTTCCAGGTCAGGAAACCCTTTGCTGCAGAGTTTCGTTGTGAAAGAGAACATAAAGGGGCGGGCTGCATTCCCATCTTACCCATGAACGTTTATTTCTCTGCCCCCATTTCCAAGAACCAGGCGAGCCGAATCGTATTGAGGGGACCTGACGGAAAGATATGGAAGCCGCAAATAGGGGAGGCGGAAGAAACTTACAATGTCTTGTTCAAGGGTCCCTTTCCGGAAGATACGAATTTCAGCGTTGAGATTCCATCGGGGCTCAAAGATGTATCAGACAGGCGGCTCATCAACGCAGATAAATTTCCTCTATCCGTTCGGACCGAGAAGTATCCTCCCTTAGCCAAGTTTTCCGCGAGATTCGGGATAATCGAGCTGAAGCCTGAGCCTGTGCTTCCCGTCGCGTTAAGGAACCTTGAGCCCGAGGTGAAGGGCAAAATGTTAAAAGCGGGCGAAGGGGTTGTTGGAAAGGTGACTGGGAAAGTCCTGAATGTCCAGGCTGGAAAAGGGGAGAGCCTTCAGTCCTGGCTGAGAAAAGTGGCCTGTGCGACGCGGGACAAGTCCGTTTTCGGCGACGGAGCCGGAGTGAAAGAGTTCAACATTCCCAAGCCAATGGGCGGCCGCGCCTTCGAGGTCGTGGGGATTCCGTTTAGAAAGCCCGGGCTGTACGTTGTTGAGCTTGAGAGTACTATCTTGGGAAACTCTCTTCTCGGTTCACCCAGACCCATGTACGTTCCGACCGCGGTTTTGGTGACCAATCTCTCCGTCCATTTTAAGTGGGGCCGGGAATCCTCTCTGGTATGGGTCACCTCTCTTGATACAGGAGATCCGGTAAAAGAGGCAACGGTGAGCATCAAGGACTGCCAGGAGAAGATCTTATGGCAGGGCAAAACCGATGCCAGCGGTATCGCACGGATCGATGGTTCATTGCCTTCCGGGCGAGCGCTTCCCCATTGCGATTATGAGATAAAAAATTATGATGACTATCCCCAGATGAGGGCACTCCAATCGCTCGGGACCGGTCTTTTCGTTACAGCACAGACGCCGGAGGATATGGCGTTTGTTCACTCCAGCTGGGACAACGGGATTGAACCGTGGAGGTTCAACCTTCCCAGCGAATCCTACTATGGTCCTTTCATTGCCCACACCATTTTTGACCGTACGTTGCTTCGCGCAGGCGAGACGGTTCATATGAAACATGTCTTTCGTCAGCATACGATGAAGGGATTTTCTGCGGTTCCAAAACCTCAGATGCCCGACTCGATTTCAATCGAACACGGGGGCAGCGGGCAGAAATACGAGTTTCCGTTGAAGTGGGATGCCAACGGGATTGCCGAGACAACCTGGGAGATTCCAAAGGAAGCAAAACTCGGGTTTTATGACGTAACGCTATCAAGGAAGTCCGAGGCGAAAGAGAAGAACGCATTCGATCAAAGGAATCCTCAGGAGTGGACTTCTGGAAGATTCAGAGTGGAGGAGTTTCGAGTTCCTCTCTTAAAGGGGATGATTCAGCCGCCTGCCGAGCCATTGATCAATGCGAAAGAAGTCACGCTTGATATGAACGTCCAGTATCTTGCAGGAGGCGGAGCCGGCCTTCTTCCCGTCAAATTGCGGGCGGAGATCAGACCCAAAGTGATCGCTCCGTTTGAGGGTTTTGACGATTTCTCATTTAGCAATGGTTCGGTGAAGGAAGGACTAGTTCGAAGAGGAGAGGCTGTAGAGGCTGAAGAGTTTGAGGAGGGGATGGAAAGAGAGGAAGCGACCCCGGAGAAGAAAGAGATCAAGCTTCCGACGGTCGATCTGGTCCTGGATCGATCAGGGTCTGCGCGGACCACCATCTCCAATTTGCCGAAGGTTGAGAACCCGAAGGAGATACTGGCTGAGATCGAATTCAAAGACCCTAACGGAGAGATCCAAACGGTCTCTTCCAGAATCCCCCTGTGGAATTCCAAGTATCTCATTGGGATCAAGCCCGATGCTTGGGCCCTGGCGAAGGATGCCTTTAAATTTCACGTCGCCGTGATCGATCTCTCGGGCAAGCCTGTTTCAGGGGCGCCCGTCAAGGTTGAGCTTTTTGAGAGAAAGATCTATTCCCATAGGAAGCGTCTTGTGGGAGGATTTTATGCCTATGAGCATACGACTGAAATAAAGAAGGTTATTACGCTTTGTGAAGGGAAGACGGACTCAAAGGGACTTTTAATCTGCGAGGCCAAATCGCCTATTTCCGGAAATGTGATCCTCCAAGCACAGAGTCTGGACGATCTTGGTAATAAGACGGTAGCCAACAGAGAGGTTTGGGTGGCGGGGAAAGACGAATGGTGGTTTGAGGTCGGAGATCATGACCGGATCGACCTGCTCCCCGAGAAAAAGCGATATGAGCCGGGCGAGAAGGCAATCTTTCAAGTCCGGATGCCGTTTCGGGATGCTACGGCGCTGGTCACTGTTGAAAGAGAAGGAGTGATGGAGGCATGGGTGAAGAAAATCTCGGGGAAGAAACCAGCGATTGAAGTCCCTATCAAAGGATCCTACGCTCCGAATATCTTTGTCTCTGCTCTGGTCGTCAGAGGCCGTGTCGCCGGCGTTAAGCCGACGGCCATGGTCGATCTTGGAAAGCCTGCTTACAAACTCGGCATCGCCGAGCTCAATGTCGGATGGAAAGATCACGAGCTGAAGGTGAACGTGTCTTCAGATCGGAAAGTATACAAGGTTCGACAAAAGGCAAAGATTCAAATCAAGGTGAAGACCTCAGATGGGAAGGCTCCTCCTCCAGGGAGTGAGATCGCGCTCGCCGCTGTGGACGAGGGCTTGCTCGAACTCATGCCCAATCACAGTTGGGATATCCTTTCTGCAATGATGGGAAGAAGAGAATATAGCGTTTATACCGCAACAGCCCAGATGCAGGTTGTTGGGAAGCGTCATTTCGGGTTGAAGGCGATACCTGCGGGAGGGGGTGGAGGGAAGCAATCCACACGAGAGTTATTCGATACCCTTCTTTTGTGGAAAGCCCGTCAGCCTCTGGATGTCCATGGAGAGGCAACGGTTGAAGTTCCTCTGAACGATTCCATCACTAGCTTCCGAATCGTGGCTGTCGCCACCGGAGACATTGGCCTCTTCGGAACAGGGTCCACCTCTATTCAATCTACTCAGGATTTAATGATCCTGTCCGGACTTCCTCCTCTTGTGAGGGAGGGGGATCAATTTAAGGCAGGGTTTACCCTTCGCAATACGACGAACCGGAGTATGGATGTGGATGTTTCGGCAAAGGTGGAAGGCATTTCACAGGCTCTAAACCCGATGGCGGTTTCTTTGACCCCTGGGGAAGCGAAAGAGATAGGATGGGATGCCCTGGTGCCACTCAACGTTGAAATGCTTCGATGGGAAGTGGAGGTGAAAGAGAAAGGTTCCGAGACAGGAGATCGAATCAAAGTGAGTCAAAAAGTAATTCCTGCCGTTCCGGTCAGAACCTTTCAAGCGACGATCGCACAAGTGGATAAAGAATTCGAGACCGCTGTGGAGCGGCCCAAGGATGGACTTCCGGGCCGTGGAGGCGTGAGCGTGACGCTGCGGCCCAAAATCAGCGATGGGCTAAGCGGTGTGCTCGAGTATATGAAGTGGTACCCTTATGGCTGCATGGAGCAGAAGATCTCAGTTGCCGTCGCACTGCGGGATGAGGGCCTTTGGAAGAAATGTATGATGGAGCTCCCTTCCCATCTCGACTCCGACGGTTTGGTGAAGTATTTCCCGCCGTGCCTCAATGGAAGTCCGACATTGACATCCTACATCATGGCCATCGGCCACGAAGCAGGCTGGACGATTCCGGATGAGACCAGAGAGAAAATGGAAACGGGCCTCAAGAAATTTATCGAAGGCTCGATCGTCCGCTATTCGCCCATCCCAACAGCAGACCTTTCCATTCGAAAATTAGCGGCCATCGAAGCTTTATCAAGAACGGGAAAGGCAGAGCCAAAGTTGTTGGGCTCTATCTCCATCGAGCCGAATCTCTGGCCGACCTCAGCTATCATCGATTGGTTCAATATCCTTCAGAATGTTCAGACCGTTCCAAATCGGGACGAGCGAAGAAAAGAGGCAGAGCAGATCATCCGATCCCGCCTCAACTTTCAAGGGACTGTCATGAATTTTTCAACGGAGGGGTCAGACGGTTTATGGTGGCTCATGGTCTCCAACGACGTCAATGCCATCCGTGTCATCCTATCGCTTCTCCGCTCAGAACAGTGGAGGGAGGATATGCCGAGATTGGTACAGGGGGCTCTGGCGCGACAGAAGCGAGGAAGATGGGACTTGACGCTAGCCAATGCTTGGGGTGTTCTGGCCATGGAGAAATTCTCAAAGGCTTTCGAGAGCGTCCCAGTGACTGGATCGACCCGTGCGACCTTATCCAGAGAGTCTTTTACAACCGACTGGAATGCCCTGCCCAAAGGGAAAACTTCCTTGCTCTCCTGGCCTGCAAAGAAAGAGGAACTATCCATCCGTCATCAAGGAACAGGAAAACCGTGGGCAACCATCCAGAGCCTTGCTGCCATTCCTCTCAAACAACCCTTCTCCAGCGGGTACAGGATTAAGAAGACGGTCACTCCTATCGAGCAGAAACAGCCAGGGGCATGGAACCGGGGGGACATTGTTCGAATCCGGTTGGAATTGGAGGCCCAGGCGGATCAGACCTGGGTTGTAGTAAGCGATCCGATTCCCGCGGGAAGCACCATCCTCGGAACAGGGCTTGGCAGAGACTCCGAGCTATTGATCAAAGAGGAAGAGCGGAAAGGGTGGGTTTGGCCCGCGTATGAGGAACGGTCTTTTGAGGCGTTCCGGGCCTACTATGAATACGTACCCAAAGGAAAGTGGACGGTTGAATATACTCTTCGTTTGAATCAGAACGGTGTTTTTCAACTTCCAACAACGAGGGTAGAAGCACTCTATTTCCCGGAGATGTTTGGAGAGATCCCGAACAGGACGGTGGAAGTGAAGCCGTGAGGAAATCCATAGTAATGGGAATTCGGAAGGACAACCCCAAAGAATCTCCCCTCCCCTGGTGGGAGGGGATGAAGGGGAGGGGGAACACTAGGACTCACCCCCACCCTCACCCTCCCCCGTCGACGGGGGAGGGGAATAAGGTCACCAGGGCCCTCCTCTTTCTTCTTCCTTTTATCTTTATTCTTCCGACCGAAATCGTACACGCTCTGCCTTCCTACCAGGAGGTTCGGCAGTCTTATGTCAAATCTGACTCTCTCTTGCTCGATCGCCGAGGAGAGATCCTCTATGAATTGAGGACGGATAAACACCGAAGAAGGCTCGATTGGACTTCCCTCCAAGATATTTCACCTGCCTTGAGAGAGGCGGTGGTCCAAGCTGAGGACAAAAGATTCTACGATCACGGGGGAGTGGACTACAGATCGATGGGTGCGGCCTTGATTCAGGGACTCACCTCTGAGACTCTCAGAGGTGCGAGCACCATCACGATGCAATTGGCTTCCTTGCTGGACAGAGAACTTCAATCGAAAGAACGAAGGCGATCGATCTGGCAAAAGGAGAGACAGATCTTAAATGCTTGGGAGATCGAAAAGAAATGGTCAAAGACAGAAATATTTGAAGCCTACCTCAACCTCGTCACATTCCGGGGAGAACTTCAAGGGATTGGAGCCGCATCGAGGGCGCTATTTGGAAAAGATCCCCATGGTCTCGATCAATCTGAGTCCCTGCCTCTGGCTTCCTTGATTCGATCACCCAATGCCTCATCTTCGGAGCTATTGAAGAGGATGGTCTATCTCAATAAGGCGATGGGTTGGAACATTGACGAAGAGGAGATTCATTCTAAGGTAAGGCAGATATTCTTAGGACCCAATTTCCCCCAGCCGCGGGTTAATCTTGCTCCCCATCTTGCCAGGCATTTATTGAAAGACGGATCTCCTGGATGCACCGTCACTTCTACTTTAGACAGCCGGATACAGCGATTTGTTCTCGATTGCCTGGTCCAGCATCTCCTTCCGCTCAGAATCCAGAATATGAAGGATGGCGCTGTTCTCGTTGTGGAAAACAAAACAGGGGATGTGCTTGCGTATGTGAGTTATAGTGGAGAACCTTTATCGGCGAGGTTTGTGGATGGGGTTCAGGCAAAGAGGCAAGCAGGTTCCACCCTGAAACCTTTTCTATATGGTTTGAGCTTCGAACAACGGATTCTTACCCCGGCTTCTCTCCTGGATGATTCGCCTCTTGATATCGCCGTATTAAGTGGGGTTTATCAGCCAAGAAACTATGACTCCCAATTTAAGGGACTGGTCACCTCAAGAATTGCCCTGGCATCTTCTCTCAACGTGCCTGCTGTCAAGACGTTGTCCCTGGTGGGTGTTGAGCCTTTCTTAAATAAGCTGAGGCAGCTAGGGATCAAAGGCCTCAATGAGTCGGGTGATTTCTATGGTCCCTCTCTCGCCCTTGGATCAGCGGATGTCAGCCTTTGGGAACTTACGAATGCCTATCGAAGTCTGGCGAATGAAGGGGTATGGAGCGCACTCCGTCTTATCCCTGGGCAGAATTCTTCATCACTGAAGAAGAGGGTATTTTCGAAAGAGTCGTCCTTTCTCATCTCGGATATACTTTCGGACCGGGAGGCTCGTAGTATCACCTTTGGACTTGAAAATTCCCTTGCCACCCGTTTCTGGACGGCCGTAAAGACCGGTACCAGCAAAGATATGAGGGATAACTGGTGTATCGGATTTTCAAAAAAGTATACGGTGGGTGTCTGGACAGGAAACTTCTCTGGAGAGTCCATGTGGAATGTAAGCGGCATCACAGGAGCCGCTCCCATCTGGATTGAGGTAATGAATTTTCTTCATCGGAATATGCCCAGTATCGAAAGAGAAGTGCTTCCCGGCCTCGTGCAAAAAAAGGTGGAATTCTCCCCGAACGTGGCAGCTTCGAGAGAAGAATGGTTTATTCGCGGGACAGAACCCAATTCAAAGAATCGGCCGACAGGGCAATTCAACCCGAGAATTATCTATCCTCCGACCGGAACGACCATTGCACTGGATCCGGACATTCCTCTTGAACTTCAAAAAATCTTCTTCATTGCTCAGACTACCGAAAACGACTTTCGATGGGTGCTGAATGGTGAACCCATGGAAACTGCAGGCAGAACGGTCCCGTGGACTGTAGAAGCTGGAAAATATTCCCTCGCTATTGCGGATGGGGATGGAAAAATTTTAGATTATGTGTATTTTGAAGTGCGGGGACCGGACGCGGGCCGAAATCTTTTGCCTGAAGAGGGGGAAGGGACTTTTAGGAATTGATCAGGGTTTACGTTGCGAGGCATGGAGAGACGACGTGGAATGTGCAAGGAAGGATTCAGGGCCGAAGCGACCCCGGCTTGAGTCCCGAGGGCTATGCCCAGAGCCTTGCATTGCTTGAGCAACTTAAAGACCGCAGCATCTCAACTATTTACACCAGTACTCTGAAGAGATCCATCCTCACCGCTCAACCGATTGCCGACCACTTTGGTCTTCCTCTCCAGGAACAACCTGAGTTGGATGAGATCGCCTTTGGCATCCTGGAAGGGAGGCAAATCCTTGGTTCCGACGGAGAAGTGAGACGTGAGTGGGAGAGGTTCAATGAGAACCGTATCACCTACCGCGTCCCTGGGGGTGAGAATTATACGGATGTTTTGAATCGAGTCAGGCCCTTTGTAGAGACGGTCCTTCAGAACCGTAAAGGAGAGGAGATATTGATCGTTGGTCACCGGGTTGTCAATCAAATGCTGATCGGGCTTTTGATGGATTGTCCGCCGGAGGAGATGTTGACCATGCAGCAAAGCAACGGGTGCTTTTATCTGGTCGAAAAGAATGGCGAGCCGAAGGTCTTTTATCCAGCGAATGGCGAGATGAGGGAAGGGTTTCTTTCGGGAGCACGATGAGAATGGAAGAAGAGCGTGTTCAAAAGCTCCAATCGAAAATTCGCTGTGTGATCTACGACTGCGACGGCGTCCTCTTCGATTCCTTTGAAGCCAACACAAAGTTATACAGCGATCTTTGTGTTTGGGTGGGAAGAGGCCCTCTCAGCAAAGAAGAGATGCATTACGTTCACATTCACACCGTCTTTGAGGCTATCCGTTTCATTTTCGGGAGAGGGACCGATTTGGAAAAGAAGGCATTAGAGATGTTGAACGAGAGACAGGTCGATTTGAGAAACTACGTCGAGTATTTGAAGATCGAACCCCATCTGTTTCAAACTTTGGAGAAACTGAAGGAAAAAGGGATCCTTCGAGCCATCAATACCAACCGGTCGACATCCATGAAACATGTGATAGAAAGGTTCAACCTCGGTCCTTATTTTGAGATGGTCGTGACTGCCCTTGATGTAAGCAACCCCAAGCCCCATCCGGAATCGATCGAGAAGATCATGGAAGCCTTTAAGCTGGAGAAAAAGGAGGCCGTTTTTATAGGAGATTCTGAGGTAGATAAACAGACGGCTGAGTCTTCGGGCGTGCGATTCATTGCTTACAAGAATAGGGAGATTGCCAATGATCTTTTTATAGAAGATCACCTCGACCTCTTAGATCTGATTTTGAATCATAAAGCTTCCTGAGGAATCCCTTCGTTATTTATATGCCATCCTATTCATAGCTTTTTGCGACTTCCGCGAAAGTGAAACCCCCTGGACTGACCATTTTGTTCCTCCTTTAAGCTATTGAGTTTCGCAAAATTAAAGGAACATATTAAAGATACAGCTGGGGTACGGGCGGCTTCAGTCGCCCTGATTTCGGGAGGCTAAAGCCTCCCCTACCCTAATGTAGATGAAAGAACTAATCCATTACTTATGCGAAACTCAATAAGAGAAGTACGAAAGAGTCTAAGTGAGGAGGGCGGGCAAGGATGTTGAGACGGAACGGAAAGCGAACCCGACGGGCCCAGAGCTTCCAAAGTTTTACAGCGACACCTCTTCACGTTGACTACCCACCATGGGAGATTCAGCCGCCATGGACGACTTGCCGGACCTTCAATAGCTTTACCCCTCAGGAAACCGCTTTTGTAAAACTTTAGAGATATTCTTGCCCGCCCGCTTTTTTCAAACCTTTGGGGGGATGAGGGGGGCCAAATACATTTTTTTCGGCCCCAAAATACTGGTTTTACAGTATTCACATTCAACCCCTGATCAAAGAGAATAGATAAGCAAGCAGAATCTAATAGCTTATACCGTCTTCTACTATCGAAAACGTGGGCTGGAGTTTGGCTCAAGGAATTAAACCAAATAGGGTCACCATGAGGTACTGCAAACCTCTTCTACCCATATTCATCGGGTTATTTTTGTCTGGATGCTTCAAAGTCGGACCGAATTACAGCCGTCCTCCCGTTGCAGTTTCAGAAGCCTGGCTGGATGTAGGTGACCAACGCGTGAAGCCAGAAGCGACCCAATACCGTAACTGGTGGCGGGTATTCGACGATCCGGTCCTCGACCGGCTCGTTGATCAGGCTTACAGGGAGAACCTTTCTCTCAAGATCGCGGGTGTCCGGGTGCTGGAAGCTCGTGCCCAACTCGGCATCGCCGTTGGAGAACTTTTCCCTCAAACACAGCAGGCCTCTGGTTCCCTTCAATACATCCGACCAAGCGAACAGTCCTCCCAATTGGTCTTGGCGTCTGCTTCCGGGTTGTCGCCTGCCTCCAGCACTATAAGTTTCTGGCAATCACAGATCGGTCTGGGGGCCAACTGGGAAATCGACTTCTGGGGGAAGTTCCGGCGGGCGGTCGAATCGGGCAATGCCGGCTGGCTGGCCTCG
>Ga0187779_10002101_pt1 | contig 12316 bp, 12 predicted proteins | sample 1015_Q2_SP10_10__FD_132435 | JGI IMG/M metagenome (GOLD analysis project Ga0187779, IMG submission 132435) | Tropical peat soil microbial communities from peatlands in Department of Meta, Colombia - 1015_Q2_SP10_10_MG | ecosystem: Environmental > Terrestrial > Soil > Wetlands > Peat | place... | reverse complement strand
GCCATCGTGCAGTACAGCAACGGCATCGTGGATTTCCACGAGGAGAACTGCATCGGATGCGGCTACTGCATCACCGGTTGTCCGTTCAACATCCCACGCCTGTCGAAGAAGGACAGTAAGGTTTACAAGTGTACCCTCTGCTCCGACCGGGTGGCCGTGGGCCTCGAGCCTGCCTGCGTCAAGACCTGTCCCACAGGAGCGATCGTGTTCGGCACGAAGGAGGATATGTTGCGTCATGTGGAGGAGCGCATAAGCGATTTGAAAAGCAGAGGCTTTGCGAACGCAGGGATCTATAACCCGCAAGCCGTCGGCGGCACGCATGTGATGTACGTCCTGCAGCATGCAGATAAACCCATGATCTACAATGGTCTCCCCAAGGATCCCTCTATCAGCGCGATGGTCTCCCTGTGGAAGGACGGCGCCAAGCCGCTGGCCTCATTTGCCCTTGCAGCTGGTGTCTTCGGCGCCTTTTTCCACTATGTGACCAAAGGCCCCAACAGGGTCTCAGAAGAGATTGAGAAGGAGTTTAAAGATGAAAAATGACCCGAACAAAATACTCAGGTACACGCCCATTGAGCGCGCCAACCACTGGTTGACCGCAATAACCTTCATTCTGCTTGCGCTGTCCGGACTTTGTTTCTTTCAGCCCCTCTACTTCCCGCTCAGTCAGCTGTTCGGAGGCGGTGTCTGGACCCGCATCCTGCATCCATTTATAGGAATCGTGATGACCGTTTCATTCGGGGTCATGTTCTTTAAGTACAGGCAGATGAATATCATTACGCCGACCGACCGGGAATGGCTGAGGCATGTCCGTGAAATGGCGAGCGGCGATGACCGGAACATGCCGGAATCTGGCAAGTTCAATGGCGGTCAGAAGCTCTTGTTCTGGCTGATGGCGGCTTGCCTGATGCTTCTCATCCTGTCCGGCATCGTCATCTGGCGAGCCTATTTTTCGTTCCTGTTCCCGGTCGGACTGATCCGCCTTGCTTCCGTGATTCATGCAGCATCAGCGGCCTTCATAATCGGCCTGATTATCTTCCACATCTATGCCGCCATCTGGACCAAGGAAAGCATCGACGCTATGCTATACGCCTGGGTAAGGCGCGCTTGGGCGAAACAGCATCACCCTGCATGGTTCAAGGAAATGACCGGGGGAGGCAAATGAACACAGAGAACCGAGTCCTTGAGCCCAGTCAGATGGCAGCCCCTGCGGGAGAGATCCGTTTTCTCTTCCTCCCCAGCCGAGATCTGTTTGCACTTCGTGCTAAACGCCTGCGGCTGCTTTCCAGAGATCATTCATTGGGGCATTACCTAGCATTTCTGGCATTACTCGCGGATGCACAACAGCATGCCTTGAACCAATTCCCTATTCAGTCTCTCCCTGATCCCCATGAACAGGCTTGCCGCCGGGCGCAAGGCATACCGCTCCTGGACTACAAGTCCTGGCCGCGAAGTCAGTCATGGTTAGGAGGACTGACAATGATTCTTCGGCAGATGAGCGAGGTCGCCCTGCCACCAGTTGCAAGTGAGACCGTAGCCAGATTGATGAAGGCGAGTGAACCGGGGTTGGAGGCTATCGCGGACAGGGTGTTGGAGGGTGATCTGGCCAATATTTTTCCTCAGGAGTTGCCGTTTATCGCCGCTGCCTTGCAGGTCTACTGGGTGCACATGGCATCATCTTTGAAGGAACATGCGTTCGGCAGGCTGAAACAGAGCGGTTTGTGCCCTGTGTGCGGGTCATACCCGAGCGTCGGAATCGTGCGCGGCGGCGGGCGTGATCAGGGACTACGCTACCTTTCCTGTTCCCTGTGCTCTTCTCTCTGGCACATGGTGCGGATAAAGTGCAGCACGTGCGAATCCACTGAGGGGATCGATCAATACACTTTGGAAGGATCGAACACTGCAGTCAAGGCAGAGAGTTGCAATAACTGTAACTCTTACCTGAAACTGCTGTACCTGGCAAAAGACTCGAGGATGGAAGTAATAGCGGATGACCTGGCCACACTTGCGCTGGATATGCTGATGGACAAAGAGGGCAAGATGCGCGGAGGACCGAGCCTGTTTCTCCACCCCGGGATGCTGCATTGATGAACTTGCTGATTGTCTCGCAGACATATAATAGGTGTCATAGCCGTTCCCCACTTGATGCTGCAGGGGCATTGACGCAGCCGTTATCCAGTGTTTATATGGACCCAACGGTGAATCTAGGGATGAGCAATAACTAGTGAGTGAGTTATGTTCCGATTGAATTTTGAGCCACTTCTCCAGGAATCGGTAAAAATGCATGGACATCTTTGCCCGGGTCAGGTACTTGGCGTCCGCATGTCCATGCGTGGCATGCGGGAAATCGGAATTTCAGATCCGAAAGGAAGCGACCGGAAGAACCTTATTGTCTTCGTCGAGATGGACCGATGCGCAACGGATGCAGTCCAATCTGTCACCGGGTGCAGCCTTGGGAAGCGGAGCATGAAGTACTTTGATTATGGCAAGATGGCGGCTACGTACGTGAACTTGAAAATGAACAAGGCGGTGCGGGTCGCTGCCAGGAGGGATTCGTGCGAAAAAGCAAAAGGTCTCTTTCCTGACATCGCGAACAAGTATACTGCGCAGCTTGAAGCATACAAAGTGATGTCGGACGACGAGCTCTTCGATGTGATGGACGTCTCCGTGAAAATAAAGCCTGAGGATATGCCGGGAAGACCGACGCGAAGAGTACAGTGCGACTCTTGCGGTGAGCATGTTCAGGATATGCGGGAAGTCTATCGGGACGGCAGGGTGCTGTGTGTTGCGTGCGCTGATGGCGGCTATTACGAAGTCAAGAATACTTTTTTGCCGCGCGTTATGCAGGAAATACATAACGGTCTTGATATTAAGTCAAAGATATGGATCGAAGTAGGGGGTGAACCGGTTTTCGGCCGCGGCAGGCGGTTTCTGTTGGAAGCCATAGACTCGTACGGGTCAATAAATCGGGCGGCGCAGAAAGTCGACATATCCTTCCGGAAGGCATGGGGACACATCAAGGCCATGGAGGACCGGCTTGGCGTGAGGCTGGTCGAGCGTCAAACCGGGGGAAGGAACGGGGGCGGAGCAACGCTGACGGATGACGCCAAGAAATTCTTGAAGAAGTACGAAGCGCTTGAAAAGGGCATACAGGAAATGGTAGATGAGCGATTCAGAAGTATATTCAAGGGAGGTTCTCATGTGTAATTTCCCTCACGAGGAACGACAGCAACGCGCGAAAACGATACCCGTCCATCAGGCGGTAGGCACAGTGCTCGCCCATGATATTACGGAGATCCGGCCCGGAGAGTTCAAGGGATGTGCCTTTAAGAAAGGCCACATAATCCGGGAAGAGGATGTCTGCCACCTTCAGCGGCTCGGCAAGGAGCATCTTTTCGTGCTGCACCTCTCCGAAGACGAGATGCACGAGGACGACGCCGCCTATGCGATTGCCAATGCTCTTATGGGCAGTGGCGTGGCGATCGAAGACGAACCCAGGGAAGGCAAGATCGGCATCATTGCCGAACATGACGGACTTCTGAAAATCGACAAAGAATCGCTTCTGGCATTCAATATGCTGGGCGAGGTGATGTGCGCGACGCTGCATGACAATACGGTAGTGAAAAAAGGGCAGCCTGTCGCGGGGACGCGGGCAATTCCGTTAGTAGTGAAGAAAGATGTGATCGATCAGGTTGTGAGCATCGCGGAAGCAGCCCGTCACGCTGGCGGAACAGGTGTCATTGCCGTAAAGAAAATCCGCAAACCGCGTGCAGGTGTGGTCATCACGGGAAACGAAGTTTATCACGGAAGGGTCAAGGACGCATTTGCGACGATTATTACGAAGAAGATTGAAGAAGTCGGTGGCGATCTTGTCGGCGTTTATTATGCGCCGGACAATAAGGCGTTCATCGTGGACAGGCTCAAAGAATTGCTGAACGCGGGAGCCAATCTGCTGATCACAACGGGCGGCATGTCGGTCGATCCCGATGATGTGACCCGGTTTGCCATAGGGGAACTGGGCGCAACAAACATAACATACGGGTCCGCAGTATTGCCCGGCGCGATGTTTCTGGTGGCCTCTATCGGCGGAGTGCCCGTTCTCGGCATTCCCGCATGCGGTATGTACGCGAAGACAACTATTTTCGACCTAATTCTTCCCCGGGTGCTGACCGGAGAAACGGTAGGCAGACGGGAACTGGCTGAGCTGGGTCACGGCGGACTTTGCATGAAGTGCAGCGTGTGCCGATACCCAGTATGTCCGTTCGGGAAATAACCGCGTGGATCGCCGATGGAAGCACTGCGGCGAGCGCGGCTCGACATCAGTCTGGTGCAGGCGAGCCAGATGCAATGATATTATCAAATCAATCCTAGGAGGGCACCATGAATTTCAACAGACGGGATTTTCTAAAGTTAATTGGTATGGGTGGCGCAGTTCTCGTATTGGGCCAGCGAGGTAGCGCAGACGCGGCCGAGATGCCTGCGGGAAAGGACGACTTCTTATTCGTTCAGCTATCGGACTCGCACTGGGGATTCAACGACCCGAAAATAAACCCCGATTTCGCGGGGACGTTGAAAAAAGCCATTGCAGCAGTCAACAGTATGAAAACGCAACCTGATTTCATTGTATTCACCGGAGATATAACTCATACTACGGACGATCCCAAGGAACGAAGAAAACGCATGGCCGAAGCACGCGATATAATCAGCGGCTTGAATAATAAGAACGTCAAGTTCATGGCGGGCGAGCATGACGCCGGGCTGGACAACGGCGAGGCATTTCAGGAATATTTTGGAAAGACGCACTACACTTTCGATCACAAGGGTGTGCATTTCATCGTCATTGACAATGTTTCCGATCCGACATCAAGCATCACGGACCCACAGCTACAATGGCTGAGCGAAGAACTGAAAAAACTTGACAAAGACTCACGAATCGTGGTTTTAACGCACCGGCCCCTCTTCGATTTATATCCAAATTGGGACTGGTGGACCCGCGATGGGGCAAAGGCCGTTGATCTCCTTATGCCATACCAGAACGTAACTGTCCTGTATGGGCACATTCATCAGGAGCATCACCATATGACCGGCCATATTCCCCATCATGCAGCTAAGGGCCTGATGCTCCCACTGCCCGTTGCAGGTTCCGTACCGAAGCGAATACCGATCCCCTGGGATCCTGCCGAGCCGTATAAGGGTCTGGGATACCGCAGCGTTAACGCGACTGTTGAAAAAGCGACGTATTCGCTTACCGAATATCCCATAGTGAAAGGATAGTATAATGAAACCCAGAAAAAATAATCTCAGGTACCTCCTTATCATGATTATGGTGCTCACATTTAGCTTGTCTGCCACTGGCCTGTTCGCAGGGGATCAGCCAGATCAAGTTATAAAAATCACGGCAAAAAAGTTTGAATACTCTCCAAATGAGGTCAGGATCAAGAAGGGTGTCCCAGTGGTCCTTGAGTTCACGTCGCTGGACCGGGTCCATGGATTCACAATCCCCGATTTGGGAGGGGTGCGCGCGACTATCGAGCCGGGGAAAGCCACAAGAGTAACTATCGTGGCACCAAAAGCCGGCACCTATGAATTTCATTGTGACCTCTTCTGCGGAGATGGCCATGAAGGGATGACGGGCAAAATCATAGTCGAAGATTAAAGCTGAAGTGTTGCGATGCTGACCACAAGTGTGCGTGCATCTCTGAGGACTACTGACGACCAGAGGTAGAGACACTGTTGCCCAGATTGGTGATCACCTGCGCGCTCGCCGGATTAACCGGACGTGAAAGATCACACGCAGATCTTCGAAGCTATCCTCCCGCCTCGCGATGCCGATCTATGTGAAGAAGCCCTTCCACTCGCGACCAACCAAGTAAGCGCGAAAATGAAGGTGAGAACACACGCCTCGGCAACCTCGATGTTGACATTGACGCTGTTCACAATTTTATGATTAAGCTCGCAGCCGCTGTCGATGATGCCACTCGCTTCACGGCTGACGAACTTTATGTAAGACCTACGTTTCCTGCTATGGCGTAGTGAAAATCCAGTGCATTGATTCTAGCGCGGCTTTTCTCGCGTCGATCCCTCCCCTACGACAAGGCTACAATAAACCATCGGTCATAGCCGGGGTAGAAAAGGATACTTTTCTCCTCCTGTTTAGCTCACAAGACATGATAGATTTCAAAACATATCTGAACGCCTACTGCGGATCAGGTTTGAAGTGGCGGGATGATGATTATCGCGATATCTTTAATTTTTATGGTATGCTAATTATAAGGAGAGCCAGCACGAGTGCCGCTGGAGGAAACGCATGTCGCGAAGAATCCTTATAATAGAAGACGATAAAGACATCGCCAAGCTCGTGGAGCTCCATCTGAAGGATGCGGGATATGAGGTTAGCCTGGCATATGATGGGAACGTTGGCCTCGAGCAGGCTCTCTCGAAGCCCCATGACCTAATCATTCTTGATCTGATGCTCCCGGGGGTTGACGGGTTGGAGATTTGCCGGCGCGTGAGGGCCGCATCGGCCTATACGCTCATCCTGATTTTGACCGCCAAGTCTGCAGAGCTTGATCGGGTCCTTGGCTTGGAAATCGGTGCTGATGACTACCTGACCAAGCCATTCAGCATCCGGGAGCTTCTGGCCCGGGTCAAAGCCCTGTTCCGTCGCGAGGAAGCGCTTACGTCGGAGACATCTCAGGAATCGCAGAAAGTAATCAAGGCGGGCGTCCTTGAAATCGATGTGGAAAAGCGGAAGGTAGCACTTAAGGGGAGAGCCGTGTCCCTGACAGCCAAAGAGTTCGATCTTCTGCTCCAGTTTGCCAAACACCCCGGCCGTGTCTATTCCCGCCTCGAGCTGCTGAATCTTGTCTGGGGGTACGGCTATGATGGCTACGAACACACGGTCAATTCCCATATCAACCGTCTCAGGGCCAAAATAGAGGAAAACCCAGCCCAACCGCGCTATATCCTGAGTGTGCGGGGGGTCGGCTACAAGTTCTTTGATCCTGAGGATTTCGAATAGGGAAGGCGTCATGTTCAAGAACCTCTATACCAGGCTGGCTGCGGTCCTGCTCAGTCTGTTCTTGCTGATCGGCGTCCTGTATATCCTGCTGACGCTCTACACCACCCGATTGTATTTCCAAGAAGTGAACCAGAAGCTTAACCGCATCCTCGCGCAGCACGTTGTCTCGGAAAAAATCCTTATGAAGGACGGCCGGGTCAATGAAGAGGCCTTAAAAAATATTTTTCACATGCTGATGGTTGTCAACCCCGCCATTGAGGTCTATCTTCTCGATCCGAATGGCAACATCCTAGCATTTTCCGCACCCCCCGGAAAGGTGAAACGGCAGTCGGTATCACTGGAGCCCATCGAACGGTTGCTGAGCGGGACCTCCTCGTTGCCCATACTGGGCGATGATCCGCGAGACCTTGCTCAGAAAAAGATATTCTCCGCTTCACCTATCACTCTCAATCGCCGGACCGAAGGCTATCTCTACATAATCTTGGGAGGCGAAGAATTTGAAACAGAGGCCCAGATGCTCCAGGGCAGTTACATCCTCCGGCTCAGCATGTGGGCCGCAGCAGGCGGTCTCCTGTTTGCCTTACTCGCCGCGCTTCTCCTGTTTAACCGGATGACGCGTCCACTCCGGCAGCTTACGACCGCGATGGAAGCGTTCCGGCAGAGTGATTTTTCGGAACCTCCCGGTTTCTCGCACGGGGACCATATTAAGTCAGGAAATGAAATCGATAGGCTCGGCGCCATCTTCATGCAAATGTCCGATCGCATCGTTCGCCAGATTAGAGCACTGAGAGATGCAGATACGCACCGGCGGGAGTTCATCGCAAATATCACGCACGACCTCCGAACGCCCCTGACCTCTCTCCAGGGCTATCTAGAGACCCTGCTCATGAAAGAAGGAGCGTTAACGCCGGAGGAACAGCGGAACTATCTCGCGATCACCATAAAACGTGCCGACCAGTTAGGAAAGCTTGTCTCTGAGCTCTTTGAGCTCGCCAAGCTGGATTCACCCGATGTCGTTGTCCGCTTCGAACCTTTCTCCCTGGGTGAACTCATCCAGGACATATTGCAGAAGTTCCAGCTCGCTGTTGAGAAAAAGAAGATCACTCTGCAGATTAACATGGCTGAACGTCTTCCCCTGGTTTTCGCTGACATCGGGCTTTGTGAACGGCTGATCGAAAATCTTATCGACAACGCCGTCAGATTCACCCCGGAAGATGGCACCATCAGCATTAATGCCATTCCCGAGAACGAACGAGTGGCGGTGAGCATTTCCGATACAGGCTCCGGCATCCGGCCCGAGGATATACCGCACCTCTTTGACCGTTTCTATCGAAGGGATCGAAGCCGTCTGGACGGCAGCCCGGGATCGGGGCTCGGACTGGCCATCGCTAAGAGAATCGTTGAGCTCCATGGGAGCGGTCTCGAGGTCAGCAGTGCGGTCAATATCGGCACCACTTTCGTGTTCACCCTCCCTATTAACAAGCCTCGGCCATCATAGCATGATCGATTCCGATAAATTCAGCCTTTAGTTCTACTCTTTACCGTGACCAACATTTTATGAATTCGTGATGATTTCGTGACCCTGGTGAGCTATCCTTCTATCAGAGTTAGCGCATAAGTATCGCTTGAAACACGGATTACCAAGATACAAGAGAAAGGAGATGCAATTATGGTCAATGATCATATTAGCCGGCTCATCAAGCCCTTGACATACGCTTTTCTTGCAGTTCTGTTGCTTTTTTGGGGAGGGGGACCCTCTGTTGCCCAGAAGCAAGGAACGGCGAAGGTAGTCTTCGTTGTTGCATGATATGATGTGGGAAAGGAGGCCCTGGAAGGGCTTAGAGGAGTGATGAAGGTCGAGAAAGGCATTCGTTACTCGAGAGAGATAAACACGGTTTACTATGACCCGGGGGCAATCACGATTGAGGAAATGGAAATGGCCTTGAAGAAGGCCGAAACGTATGTGGAAACGGTGAAATGACACATCAGGTTCTGCAGATTAAAATTTTTTTCTGGCAACATTGGCTCGTGTCACGTTGCCCGCAGGGTCTTCCACCCTCTGCAATCCATATGAGCTTAAGAAACGCTTACCACATGAAAACAAAATGGCGGCTTGCAGAGTTATAATATAAAGTAGAAAGAGAGGATGCAACAATGTTTGGAAAACTCGTTATAGGAACGCTGTTTATTCTGCCGCTCATTGCTACTCAAGTCAACGCAGGCAGTGCTCCGCACCTTGAAAAAGCCATCTTTGCAGGAGGTTGTTTCTGGTGCATGGTGCCGCCCTTTGAGAAAGTGGATGGGGTGAAAGAGGTCATATCCGGCTACACCGGTGGACGTAAGGCAAATCCCACGTATGAGGAAGTTTCTTCCGGGACCACCGGTCATATGGAGGCCGTGGAGGTCACCTACGATCCCACACAAGTGACCTACGAGAAACTCCTTGACGTATTTTGGAGGCAAATCAACCCCACTGATGCGGGAGGGCAGTTTGTGGACCGTGGATCGTCGTACAAGTCTGCGATCTTTTATAACAATGAGGGACAGAAGACAATAGCTGAAAAATCTAAGAAAGAACTCGAACAATCGGGGCGCTTCGACAAACCCATCGTCACAGAGATACGTCCTGCAGGGCCTTTTTATCGCGCCGAGGAATACCATCAGGACTACTGGAAGAAGAACCCGATCCGGTACAAGTTCTATCGCTACAATTCAGGACGCGACCAGTATCTTGCAAAGATCTGGGGAAAGGATGAGGCAATGCATACGGGGAAGACTGCGGAAACTACGAGCACCTATATGAAACCGTCGAGGGAAGAATTGATGAAAAAGCTGACTCCCATGCAGTTCAAGGTAACGCAGGAGAATGGTACAGAACCTGCCTTCCATAATGAATACTGGGACAACAAGAAACCGGGCATCTATATCGATATCGTCTCCGGCGAACCCCTGTTCAGTTCACTGGACAAATACGATTCCGGCACGGGATGGCCGAGCTTCACCAAACCCATGGAGCCCGGCAATATCGTGGAGAAAGAGGACCGGAGCTGGTTCTCGGTCCGGACCGAGGTGCGGAGCAAGCATGGCGATGCGCACTTGGGACATGTATTCAACGATGGTCCTCCGCCAACGGGCCTTCGCTACTGCATGAATTCAGCGGCGCTCAAGTTCATTCCCAAGGAGGATCTGGTAAAGGACGGCTACGGGAAGTATGTGAAGCTCTTCGAGAAATAGGCTTTGCTGAAGATAAATTTCTCAACGGGCATACAACTCTGGTGCTATCACTACGGCCTCCGGGAGTGAGGCAATCCCCTTAGAGACGCGGACTCTCCAAGATGCTGATTGCTGCCGGTGAATGCACCGGTAACACTTTCCCCTCAAGGGCTGAGCGCGGACTTTCATAGCATCCGGAAAAACGACGAGTCCCTTCATTATCGAAGGGACTCGTGCATTTTCATGGAACCTCCTCCCTTTGAATTCGTCACCTACATATTATACTGTACTGCAGTAGGATCCTTGAATTCGTAATTGGGATTCCCCTTCAGATTCTTCTCGCCCCGACTATCCAGATATTTATGTAGTTCAAGGTCGACCTTCACGCCCATCCATGCGTAATCAATTTAAGGCTATCAGACTTAATTTGTCAGGTGCCGATAATGCTGCTTTCCGGATTTCGTCTTTCACCACGTGAGAGATAAGGCAGGCCGCGGCCTGCCTTATCTCTGCTTCCCGATCTCAACTGGGTGGACCTTACATTTTTTCCTGGATGCCGGTCGGGTCCTTGAATTCAAAGCTCGGGTTCCCCTTGAGCTTCTTCTCCCCCCTGCTATCCAGGTATTTTTTTAACTCCAGGTTCACCTTCACAGGCACATCGATTCCTGCCTTTGTCAATGCCTGCCTCAGCAGCCCCTCTGCCTTTGTCGCATATGCCGTCGCGTCGCCGAGGATTCTCATCGCTTCGGTGGGGTTGTGGAAACCAACCGAATTTTCAGCACCGATAAATACACAACGATAGAATGCCTCTTCATAATAGTCCTTGGCCTTGTTATAGAGGTCCTTGTCGATCTTCTTTCCCGCCTCCTGAGCCTTGTTGGTCATTTCAAAAAGCTTCGCGACCGTGGCCGTAGCGTAACCTGATCGCAGCATGAGCGCCACTGTCCTGTCCTGAATGGTCGTTACCTGTCCCTTCAACCACTCGGCGCTCTCGGTATGGCACTGCGTGCACGCGCGCAGATCGTTCTTGAGAGGACTCGTCACACGGTGGTCGGAGACTTTATGCACTCCCACCTTTGTATACGGCATGTGGCAGTCCGCGCAGGAAGCTCCTGCCTTCCAATGGACGCTGTTGTTAGAGAACAGTTCAAACTCGGGGTGGCGGATGAATGCCATCTTGAAGCCGGTCACGTTCTGCTTCCATTCTCCATACGAAGCGTCACTGCGGAGTTTTTTGATGATATTTTCAATGGTAATATTCCCCCATGTGCTTCCCTGCCAAGGGAAGAAGACCCCTGTCGAATGCATATCTTTGTCCTTCGGTATGCTGTACGTAACATGGCATTGGGCGCAGACAACGCTCCTCATCTCCTGCCGCGATAGCTTATCTGGGTCAACGCCCATTTCCTTCAATGCTGCCGTCAGGGTAAAGCCCCTGGATATCTTGAGGGACATGTCCTTGTTGTCGTGGCAGTCGATGCAGGCAACGCCGAGGGTCCTGTTGTTCTCCGGGATATGGACAAGCACCTCCTTATAGGGGTTCTTGTAATAATCAATGGCCATTTCTTTTTCCAGCTTCGGCGCATAGGGGGTCTTGCAGGTGAGGCAGACGCCACCTGCCTTTACCCTCGATGGATCGACATTTAGCTGGTCGCGAAGCATGTACGCATGTCCCCGCGGTTCGTTATACTCGACACCGAATCCCCAACCGTTGAACAGGAGAGCCATGTACGGAAATTCAGCCAGTTTGTCGTAAGTGATTTTATCGGGGTTGAACCCCCTTTTATATTTGCTTTTTCCCGGAGGTATGGGCTTTTCCGTGTCCTTCCAGAGGCTGTATTCTTCGGGATATGCCTTGCCCCACTTTTCCGGACTGTATTCTCCGTCTTCAATTTTTACCGGTTTTACCTGCTCGGTTTTTGTTGGAGAGCACGCGTATGCAAGAAATGCCAGGACGGCGCTCAACAAAAGCATGATCAGTACTACATAATTTCCGCGCTTCATCGTAATCCTCCTTTAAAAATGTGATAGTTGCTCTCCCAAAACCTTCAGTGCGTTTCAATCAAACCGCTCCGCGTATGC
>Ga0187779_10002098_pt1 | contig 12327 bp, 15 predicted proteins | sample 1015_Q2_SP10_10__FD_132435 | JGI IMG/M metagenome (GOLD analysis project Ga0187779, IMG submission 132435) | Tropical peat soil microbial communities from peatlands in Department of Meta, Colombia - 1015_Q2_SP10_10_MG | ecosystem: Environmental > Terrestrial > Soil > Wetlands > Peat | place... | reverse complement strand
AGCGGTCCCACATGATCGCCCGCTGGCTTGCTGAGTAGTAGATCCGCGGCCTTTGCTTCATCTGCAACACTCCTCGCGCCCGAAAAGGCGCCTAGTGTGTTGCATCCATCAGTTGAATCCGCAACCCAAAGCAGCGAGAGGTTGTTGTGACCGGCTCCGCACTGATTACTGGCGCGAGCCGGGGCATTGGGCGGGAAGTCGCCCGAACGCTGCTTCGGGAGGGCTGGCAGGTCATATCGGCGGTCCGAGATCCAAAATCCGCACCCGCGGGGACTGAGACCAAGGTTGTCGATATGGCGGACGCTCGATCAATCGAGGCCTTGGCTGAACGGCTTTGTCGCGATGATCGGCGCCTGGATGCGCTGGTGAACAACGCCGCGATTTACGGCGGCACCTCGTCTCAGATCTGGAGCGTCAACGTGCTGGGCCCGCTGCGCCTCACGCGTGCCGTGCAATCCGTGCTCGCTCCCCATGCGCGCGTGGTGATGGTGACGAGCGGCCTCGGAAGATCGTCGGCGCAGCCAGTCCCATTGCGGGAGCGCCTCTCCGATCCGAAGCTGTCATTCGCGGATCTCGAGCGGCTCGCGCAGCAAGCGCCCGGCGGCTACGGGGCGAGCAAGGCGGCAGTCAATGCAATGGCGCGCCTGTTCGCCAAGGAGCTGAAGCCGCGTGGAATCCTCGTCAACGCGGTAAGTCCCGGATGGGTACGTACCGACATGGGCGGGCGGAACGCGCCGCGGTCAGTGGAGCAGGGTGCGGCCAGCATCCTGCGGGGCGTGCGATTGCCCGGTGGAGGTCCGACGGGCGGGGTCTTCGAAGACGGAAAACCGCTCGAACCATAGACAGACGTCAGTAGGCCTTACCGGAAGCAAAGAAAAACCGTCTATACATCCCGGCACCACCCCCCGCAGACTCGGACCCCGAAGTATTGCAGTACGCAGATCCGCCAATCATCAGAAAGAAAGGAAACTGCAATTGAACCGCGTGGTTAAGGCGGTAGCGTTCCTGGCATGCCTGTGCCTCTCACTTGCTTCCGCCGCCCAAGAATACCCAAGTCGACCCATCAAAATGCAGATCGCGTTTGCGACGGGAGGTGCCACTGATGTGCTTGCTCGCCTGGTCAGCGAGCAACTCGCCGTGCGACTAGGGCAGCCAGTGGTTTCTGAGAATCGCCCAGGCGCCGCGACTGCGGTAGCGGCTGCCTTCGTAGCCCGATCAAAGCCCGACGGCTACACGCTGCTATTCAGCTCGCAGTCGCATGCCGTTAAGGCAGCCACTGAACCAGACACCACGTTTGATGCGGTCGCAGACTTTTCCTTCGTTGGAAAAGTAGGACAAACCGGCTTGGTTCTGATGGCAAATCCAGACTTGAAGGTGCACGATCTTCAAGGATTGTTGGCGCTGGGACGCAGCGATCCTACAAAGCTCAAGTACGCTTCGTCGGGAACCAATACGTCCGGACACTTGTGGACTCAGTCGTTCTTTCAGTGAGCTCAGGTGCAAGCGCTGCATGTCCCATACAAGGGGGAAGGCCCTGCGACAATGGATCTGATGGCCGGCAACGTGGATCTGTTTCTTTGCACGTTCAACGCGTGTGGCGGGCGTCTGCATGACGGAACCATGACACCGCTGGTGGTAACGACCCTGCGACGGTATTCAGAAGCACCGGAAGTACCGACTCTGGCCGAGGCAGGATTCCCGGGTACTGAGATGACGTCGTGGTATTTCATTGCCGCTCCGAGAGGCACGCCGGCTCCGGTTGTTCAGAAGTTGAGTGCGGCACTCAATGACGTGCTGGCCGACGAGGCTCTGCGCAAACGCGCAGCCGCAATTGGCATTGAGCTGGAAACAAAGAGCTCGCCAACCGCTCTTCAATCCTTGGTTCAAACCGAGATTGAAAGGTGGCGAGCGGCTGCCGCAAGCGGTGACGGTGCAAGCAAATAGCGCTCGCCGAATCCGGCAGCCATTTCGCTATCACTGTTTCGCGCACTAGTGGTCGCTAGGCGTCCTGGTCAAGGCACCAGTTCGCTCACGAGTTCGTCTATCTTTGAGACGTTCTCCAGATGCATGATTCTTTCGATTGCCTTCGCCGCCTTCGTTGAATTCAGGGTTTCCGAAGCGTTGGCACGAAATTTATTCGCAAGGTCATCGTCTGTCGCGCGAAACGCGGGGTTGTCGATCGATAACCAGGAAGCGTGCTCGACTGTTTTCGTAAAGGTTCTTCCTCGTGCAGTCACATCGACCGAGCAAGGCCGACGCTCAATGTACGGCCTTCGTTCGACCACCAATTCCTGATGTCGAGTTTCCTCCGCCCGCGCATACGGCTCGATGGTGACCTTCTTCATGAATGCATGAATGCGCGGATCTTTGAGGTTTCTCTCACTTTGCCAGGCTGCCGATACGGGTACCCGGTATGCCGCTAATGCGATGTTGTATTCGAGATTGGTTGCCGCGTCGACGTTGTGATGGATCTCACCATAACGAAATCGAGGCAGGTGTCCGTGCTCCTCATTCTTGATAAGGACACTCTGTATTTCGTCCGGCTTCAGATCGTTCTCTTCGATCAGCTTTGTCATGGCGCCCAGGGGCGATTGGAATACACCACAGCATGGCCACTTCTTGTACATGACGCGGAGCAGGTTCCACTCCTTGCCCAGTTGCCCAGTTATTCTGGTGAGATCGGACGACTTCGAGGCCGTCATGCTCCAAAAGCCGGATTCGCCATCGAGAACACTTCGATCCCCTTCATAGCCCATGCTAGCCAGGACTGCGGTCGTCACGCCGCCCTGTGCTATCCAGCCGGCCGGACCGTACTTCGCCATCCCGCCGCCTTGGGGGCTGAGCAGGAACTTGTTGTGGGACGGGACAGGTGCGAAGTACCCCGCGAGTCCGAGAGCGTCGGTCATTGCCGTTGTGTCAAGATCTAGGATCTTCCCCGCTCCTGCCGCCGCGCCAAACTGGTCGAATCCGAGCCCCCATGTGGGCTCTACAAGACCGCCCTTCCGGGCGCGCATTGGATCTAATGACAGGCCGACACGTGAGGCGACCTCATGTGCCAATGCGACGGCCGTGATTAGATCCTTGCCCGAGGCATTGCGAGCTTCTGCGAGCGCTAAAGCGGGGGGGGTGACCAGAGCGGTGATGTGATTGGGTGGTACCAGCGCACAGTAGTCCAAGGCGTGCATTAGCTCACCATTCGCGAATGCCGCATTGGGCGATGCGACCTTATGCGGTGTTCCGAGGATCGAAGCCTCAGGTTTCCCGCCCACCTTACTGGCAAACTCTACCGCCACCTTACCCTTGTCCAGATTGACGGATCCAATGGCGCAGCCAAGGATATCCAGCAAGAGTCGTTTAGTTTCGTGGATTACTTCATGAGGAAGATCCGCAAATCCTGTCTGGGATGCGAAAGTTGCGAGCTGCTCTGTTACATTTAATTGCATCACTTTCCTTATGGGCATCGCCTGAGAAGCACCGAGGTGGGCTGATTGCCTCGTGGGCCGATCGCGTCCCGCATTGATCCTTGAACTTACGGGGCCGTGGCTTGCCCGTCCATACGTCTTTTCTTTTGACACCATAAGTCGAGCTAACCGGGCCTTCATCTACACCGTCTGGGCGACCGAGCGGTTAGCCAAGCTTACATTTGGAAAGGAAAAGGCGTCTGTACGCCGAAGTCGCGTCGACATACAGTACCAAGACCAAGAAATATGAAATCAGCCACCACGCTCAATCGAGACGCACGTAGGAGATCCGATGAACCGTCGACAATTTCTGATGATGGTCGCCGCCAGCGCTATGGCGCAATCTGGGGCGGTCCTGGCGGAAGCCTACCCCACCAAACCGATCAAACTGATTGTCCCATTCGCGCCGGGTGGAGGCGCGGACAGTGTCGCAAGACTGATATCGGAAGCTCTCGCGCAGCAGCTCGGTCAACCTGTTGTAGTCGAGAACAAGGGTGGTGCGGGTGGTGTGATTGGGACTATGGAACTGGTGCGTGCGGTACCGGACGGGCATACGCTTCTTATGGCAACGATGTCGATCACGGGAGCCAATCCTGCAATCAACCCGAAGAGTCCGTATGATCCGACGACGGACGTTACCGCCATTATCGACGTCGCCGCTTCGCCGAGCGTCCTTGCCGTCCGCGAGGGCTTTCCGGCAAAGAATTACAAAGATTTCATCGCTGAGGTCCGGAAGAATCCAGGTCGGTATACCTACGCATCATCCGGCGTGGGTAGCATCATCCATTTGTTCATGGAGTATTACTGTCAGTTGACCGGAACTTCGATTCGGCATATCCCATTCAGCGGCGCCGGCCCTGCCAAGAACGCCGTCATCGCTGGCCAGGTGGATATGGTGTACGACACACCAAACTCGGTGCTCCCATTCATCAAGAGTGGCAAGCTCATTCCGATCGCGGTCTCATCACCCGATCGTTGGCGGGATCTTCCTGATACACCGACATTTCGCGAGGTCGGTGTCGATGGAATGACCCAGATGCCAAACTTCGGCCTGCTCGGTCCGAAAGGGATGCCGCGTGAGACCGTAGACAAGATCAACTTGGCCACCCGCAAGGCCCTGGCGGATCCAACCGTGCGCACGCGCATCGAGGACAGTGGCGCAATCATCATTGGCAGCACGCCCGAAGAATATGCTGCCGAAATCAAGTCGCTGCTCGCCAATCTAAAGACGGTCGTCGCTGAACGAAAGCTTACGATGGAGTAAGTCTATGGCGCGTCGGCTACGAGTAGGCCTCGTCCAGTACGGTGAGTACGACGGACTAGATGCCTAGTGAAACGATCGCCCGCGATCCACTGCGATGGCCGCGCCTGTGACGCGAGACGACTGCGCAGTTGCTTGGGACTCGGCCGTGCTACCTCCTCCAAGCTCGGCCCCTATCCCGGCTCCGATCTGGAGCCGGGATTTTTTTGGGCTGAGGCAGGTCTTGCCCCGTCCCGAAAGGTGTCTCACCCTTGAGGATTGTTGCAACCTTGAAGGAGTACGAATGCCGCACGTCACCGTGAAGATGTGGCCGGGCCCGACCGAGCAGCAGAAACGACGTCTCGCCAAGCAAATAGTCGACGACGTTGTCTCAATTCTCCGATCGCAGGAGGACTCGGTTTCCGTGGCCATCGAGGAAGTAAAGCCGGGCGATTGGCTGGAAACGGTATATAGGCCGGAGATCCAGCCTCAAATGGACAAGCTGTATAAGAAACCTGGCTACGGTCCCGCGGATCTTTGATCGCATTTCCCTTCGACAGCATCATCACGACCATGCCGGACCGACCGTTTGTATGTTGGCGGAAGCGGATGGGAATCGAATTCACCACTCGCAATCGCGAGCGACTGATTTTGAGGATCGGATCAGGAACTGGAAAGGCAACTTAGTGGCCGGCTCAGTCTACATCCGGTCAGCCGATCCCAGCGACGAGGCGCAACGCCGGCTCTACAACTTATCACTAGGCAGGCACTTGCAAGATGGGATGTGTACAGATTCTCTAGGTCGTCGATAGTCACCTCCGGTCCACGGCATCAATGGGGCTTCGACTAGCCGATGCTTCTAGCATGCCCATGATCATCTCTGGCAATACGAGCATCCCCTACATGATGAGCGGAAAGAAGTGCGCGGACATGATCCTGAGCGATGCGGCCTAAGACCGCGTGATTTACGGAAACGACTGATGCCGGCAAGCTACCAACGGCTGAGGAGACCCGCCGGCTGCGACGGCCGGCCGAGTCGAGCCTCAAGAAGTTGCCCCTGGCCCCCGGAGAGAGCTAGCGGCGGCTGCTACCCCGCTTTCAAACCTCCCCGTAAGACGGACACGGGGCTGCCTAAGGCGTCGCTGAGTCGGTAACGGCTGACTTGGCCCCTGATTTTTGCGCTGGGCGCAACTGTCATTGCCAGGCAACTCGCTGGTTTGCGGTGTCGCCCGGCTTCAGAATTCCACGCTGTGCCCCCGCCTCAGCATAGGCGGGTCAGGAGGAGAAAATGGCTAGGTCCGGCCATCGCGGGACCATTGCGACATCAGTAGTCGTCGATAACCGATCCAAGTTTAGCGACATTGCGGGTGTCATGCATGTGTCCGTTTGTGCGCCGCACATGCGGACACCGGACGGTCATAGCGATGCTTAGCCAACAGATCTTCAACGGTCTCGTGGTCGGCGCCGTTTATGCGCTGTTCGCGCTCGGCTTTACCCTAATTTTCGGGATCCTCCACGTCCTCAACCTGGCTCACGGCGCCGTATTCATGGTCGGTGCGTTCATCGGCCTCTACTGCGTGGTCGGCCTCGAACTTCCATTCCCCCTAGCGCTCGTGCTCGCCGCGCTGGGCGCGGGTGCACTCAGTGTCGCGTTGGACTGGTGTGCATTTCGGCCGCTACGCAAGCGGGGTGCGCCCGAGTTCTCGGCAATCATTACAAGTATGGGTGCAGGGCTGGTGATCATGAACATTGCGCAGCGCCTGTCCGGAACGCAAGTGTGGCGTTATCCCTTTGAGACGTTTCCCATTCATATCGTGCAATTTCTCGGCCTCCGCGTCTCGCTCTTGCAGCTCGTCATCATTGGCACCATGTTGCTTGGCGTTTTGCTGTTGTGGTGGCTGATGTTTCGCACCTCGGTCGGACGTCAGATTCGTGCGGTTGCCATTAATGCGCATACGGCATCGCTGCTCGGCTGTAATCCGGAATTCGTTCATTTCGTCGTATTTTTCGTGTCCGGAGCGCTTGCCGGTGTTGCTGGCGTACTCATTGGAATTGCATTCAACTCTGTGCACTTCTTAATGGGTGAGCCTTATATGCTGCGCGCCTTTGTTGTAATCGTTCTCGGTGGATTGGGCAGCGTCGCAGGAGCCGTAATCGCGGGGTTGCTGCTCGGCGTCGTTCAGACGCTAACGTTCGCATACTTGTCATCGGCGTGGACGGACGCAATCGTCTTCAGTCTTTTGTTTATCACGTTGCTCGTGCGTCCGACCGGATTCTTTGGCACTTTGCGGATCGAGCGTCGGATCGCAAGATCGTAACAGGCACTGGACATAGCCTTGGATTTTCCATTGCTAAATCTTGTGCTGCTTAATTGCCTCTTGGCGCTGAGTCAGTTTGTAGTTCTTCGCGCTGGCGTATTTTCAGTGGCGACCGCTGGACTTGCAGCCTTTGGTGCATACACCACGGGGCTGCTCGTATTGCGTGGGATGAATCCTATTCTTGGAGCCACTCTGGGCACTGCGATGGGCGGGATTGTCGCGGCCCTGCTTTCCATCCCGTTGGCACGCCTACGAGGAGTCTTCCAAGCTATTGCCACGCTTGCGTTCGTCATGATTGTCTACTCGATCTGCCTCAATGCGACTCCGGTCACCGGAGGGGCAAATGGCCTGAACGCGATTCCCAGGGTGGTTAACACTTGGATATTGGCAGTTGTGGTTGCCGTTGTTCTTTATGTTGTTTACAGCGTCAACAAATCGGCGATCGGCCGAGCGTTTGAGACTCTCCGACAAGACGAGACTGTTGCAGTATCGTTCGGCATACCCGTTGCAAACCTCCATCGGTTCGCCTTTGTATTAAGTGGGCTCGTGGCCGGGCTGGCGGGCAGTCTCATGGCGCTTCATAACTACAGCGTCGTTCCAGAGGAGTTCGCGTTCGGCATGATGGTCTCAACGCTTGCCGCCGTCGTCGTCGGCGGCCGTTCCTCGGTGTTGGGGCCGCTGGCCGGCGCTGCCTTTCTAACGCTTCTTCCAGAAATTGCCCGCCCGCTCGCAGAGAACAGAATGGTGATTACTGGCGTTCTCCTCATGGTCTCGATCATCTATTTGCCTCTCGGAGCAGTCGACACGATTTCGCTACGTTTTCGGCAAAGACGGGCAGCGCGGCATGAACGACGCCTCGTTTCACCCGGAGAGGCGGCATGAAGCAGTTGCGCCTTGAAAGCGTTACCCGCTCCTTCGGGGGACTGCGTGCCGCTGCCGAGGTCAACATGGAAGTTACGCCGGGCCGTGTCACTGGGCTTATTGGCCCCAACGGAGCGGGAAAGAGCACAGTCGTCAATCTCATCACTGGCTTGCTTGCACTAAATTTGGGGAAGGTGCTCCTAGATGAAATCGATATCTCCAAGCTCGAACCGCATGAGATCGCGCGCCTCGGCATCGCGCGTACGTTTCAGAACGTGCGCCTGCTCAAGGAAGCAACGGTCATCGAGAACGTAGTGGCAGGCTTATACCTGGAAGACGACACAAGCGTGCTGTCCAAGCTGTTGGGAATGCCTGTGCAGCGTCGTCAGAAGCAAGAGTTTGAAGCTAAGTCCGCCGAACAGCTCGCCCGCTTCGAGATGACCCAGCACACGGAGTCGCTGGCTGGAGAGTTGCCATATGGACACCAACGACGGGTCGAAATCATGCGCGCCCTTGTGCGTCGGCCCAGTGTCCTGCTACTTGACGAGCCATGCGCCGGGATGAACGACGCCGAAGCCGCGGTATTGGGGAAGCTTTTCCGCGGATTGGCGGCCGACGGGATGGCCGTCCTTCTGATCGAACATAACATGCGACTCGTTCTCGAAATTTGTGACTATATCTATGTTCTCGCCAGCGGCGAAGTGATTGCGCATGGCAGTCCAGCCGAGATACGGCGCGATCCCAAAGTCATTGATGCCTACCTTGGCGCAAGCCATGCTTGAGATTAGCAATCTGACAAGCGGCTATGGGGGCATCGTCGCCGTACGGAAAGTGAGCTTGACGGTGGAGGATGGCGGAATCACTGCCTTGATCGGGTCCAATGGTGCAGGAAAGACGAGCTTACTCAACACCATCAGCGGCTTCGTTTCAGCGCGGGAAGGCAGTGTCAAGTTCAATGGGCGGGAAATCCTCGGTGAACGGCCGCATCGCGTTGCTCGTTTGGGAATTCTTCACGTGCCAGAGGGCAGGCAGGTTCTCGCCCCGCTTTCCGTGCTGGAAAACCTGCGTCTAGGTCGACTTGCAGCATCAACCCCGACGACGGTGGCGGAAACACTCGACAAAGTATTTGAACTGTTTCCACGCCTGCAGGAAAGAAGCAGTCAATTGGCAGGCTCACTCTCTGGTGGCGAGCAACAAATGCTCGCTATTGGAAGAGCGCTTATGGGCGAGCCAAAGCTCGTGTTGCTTGACGAACCGAGCCTCGGTCTTGCACCCAAGATCATCGATCTCGTATTCGAGGTTTTGGAGAGGTTGAACCAACGAGGGTTGTCCATCCTATTGGTCGAGCAAAACGCACGGCGTGCGCTCGAGGTTGCACGCAGTGCCTATGTAATCGAGCGCGGCCGGATCGTCAGATCCGGATCGGCCCAGGAGTTGCTGCATGACCAAGAAATAGAGGCGCTGTACTTCGGAGGCGACGTCAAGCATTCAGATTCGTCCGCCACTGCGTCCGTTTCACCTACTTGAGCTGCATGCCCCGGCATTTCCGAAAAACTGACAATTGGAGATTAGCGTGAACGCATTTTCGTGGTCGAGAATCGCCACCGCCGCTGGCGCATTGCTGTTCTGTGCGACGGTTGCAGCGCAAGAAGTGAATGTAGGTGCCATTCTGGCGTTAACCGGTCCGAACGCCTTTGCGGGGGTAGCTAGCCAAGAAGGCATCCTGGTCGCGCTTGAGGAGGTGAATGCAGCGCCAGGTACGAAGATCCGCTTGCAAATCGAAGATTCCGCAAGCGAGAAGACGCAGGCGATTACCTTGGCGAATCGGTTTGGCTCGGATCAACGCTATCTCGCGGTCCTTGGCCCGACGTCAAGCTCAGAAGGCGTCTCGGTAGCCCCGGTCGCAAATGCGGTGGCGGTGCCGCTGGTAACCACGACGGCAACGGCGGACGCCATAACGAAAGCCGGTCAGTGGTCTTTTAAGACACCCGCCAGCCCCAACGTCATCATCGAAGAGATCGCAAAATACGCTGTTGAGAAGGGTGGCGTGAAGCGCGTGGTTCTCGTAAGCAACGGCGACAACGAAGGCTCGGTCAATCAAAAGGACTTCGCGAAACGCTATTTCGAAGCCCATGGCGTCAACGTGCTTTCCGACGATCTGGTTCTTTCAACAGATTCAAATTTTTTGGCGCTTGTCACCAAAATGACTGCACAGAATATTGACGCCGTTTACACCACTATTTTGGCCGAACAAGCCGCCAACCTTATCGTTCAGGCTCGCCAGGCGGGCCTTGACCCAAAGGTCCGTTTTTTCGGAACCCCGACAATGGGCTCCGAGCGGTTTATCGCGGTAGGCGGCAAGGCGGTTGAAGGGTCAACTTTCGTGGCGGACTATTTTGTCGGATCGACATCTTCGGAAAACACCAAATTCGTAGACGCGTTCCAGAAAAAGTACAAGAAGTTCCCTGACAATTGGGCGGCGCTAGGGTATACGGCGCTGAAAGTTGTAGCGCAGGCTGTTCGGTCCGCGGGACCTAACCCGACGCGCGAGTCGGTGCGCCGCGAATTGGCAAAGATTCGTGATATGCCGACCATTCTCGGAACCGGAAAATTCTCATTCGATGAGAACCGTAATCCGCATTACGGAGCATTCATTGTCTCGGTTCAGAACGGTAAATTCGTAATGGCGCAATGATCGCGAGTCGCATCATGTATGGGCGGGGCGGGTGGCGACTGGTTCCCGGTGGTGGCCTCGCTTCGCCAAGAGGGCCAGTGACGCCGGATCAGCCCGGCAACTCCAACTTAGTGTTACCAGATGGCTGATGAATCCCATCTTAAGGCGCTTAAGCGGCACGTGCACCCACGGGCTGAGTGGCTCGCATCGCGCACGGAGGAGGCACTTGATCCCAACCTCCTAATTGTCGACGCCCACCACCACCTGTTCGACATTCCGGGCAACCGCTATCTGTTCGACGACTTTCTTAGCGATCTCCGATCAGGGCACAAGGTCGAAGCGACGGTGCACGTACAGTGCCGCTCCATGTATCGGGTCGATGGGCCCGAGGAAATGAAGGCGCTCGGAGAGACCGAATTCGTCAACGGCGTAGCAGCTCAAAGTGCAAGCGGACTTTACGGGCAAGCGAAGGTGTGCGCAGGAATCGTGGGCGCGATCGATGTCTTGAAGGGTAGCGCCGTGGAGCGAGTGCTCGACGCACATATCCGAGCAGCCCCGGACAGATTCCGTGGCATCAGGCCGATGACGGCGTGGCATGAGAGCTCGGAGATACGCGCTCTCGACATACCTCCAGACGTGCTGATGCAAGCGCCGGCGCGAGAGGCCATTAACGCAATCTACAAACGGGGGCTATCGCTGGACATTTGGGTCTTTTTCACCCAGCTGGATCAGGTGCAAAAACTATGCGAAGTCTTTCCCGAGCTGCCGGTCGTAGTAAACCATTGCGGAGGACCGCTTGGTATAGGTCCCTACGAACAAATCCAAGAGGCCGCATTCGGTCAGTGGTCGAAGGCGATCAAGGGCGTTGCAAAGTTCTCAAACGTGCACATGAAGGTTGGCGGGCTGGGAATGCACTACACGGGCAGCGATTTCCATCGGCGCGTCTCACCGCCGAGCTCCGATGATCTCGCCGAGCGCTGGTCGCCGTTCGTCGAAACCTGCATCGATGCTTTTGGGCCGGGCCGCTGCATGTTCGAAAGCAATTTTCCGGTCGACAAGGGCACCTGCAGCTATCAGGTGCTCTGGAACGCGTTCAAGAAAATTTCGCGACGGTACGATGACGGGGAGCGACGGCGGCTGTTCTCAGAAACGGCGATGCAGTTCTATCGACTTCATTAAATCCGGCGATGAAACGGGTCGCCATTCTGAAAGCCTAGGAGAAAGGTAAGTGGCAAAGATTGCGGTCGTCACCGGAGGTGGATCCGGCATTGGACGTCGTACGATTGAGCGTCTACTGGCAGAAGGTTGGAGTGTATGGTCGTTCGACCTTTCGGAGAAGGCGCTCGACCAACAAAGACACGAGTTGGGCACCGTAAAGGGCTACCACTCGATCACCTGCGACGTGAGCAGCCCAGAGAGCGTCGCAACGGCATTCGCTGCGGTAAAGAAGGCAACGGATCGCATCGATGCCCTCATATGTTCGGCAGGCGTTACGATTACTGGAAGCCTCGAGGAAATGACGCCACAACAGGCGGACATCATGATTGGAGCCAATTTAAAAGGTCCCTGGCTCACCATCATCGGGGCGCTGCCGCTCCTGCGGCAGGACGCTACTGTGGACAACCCATCGCGCGTCGTGATCGTCGGGTCGATTGGCGGCATCCGCCCGAAAGTAGGTAATGGCATGTATTCAGCGACCAAGGCGGCAGTCCATGTGCTGGCTGGCATTTTTGGCTTCGAGCTCGCCCCATCGGGAGTCATAGTCAACGCAGT
>Ga0187779_10002097_pt1 | contig 12327 bp, 13 predicted proteins | sample 1015_Q2_SP10_10__FD_132435 | JGI IMG/M metagenome (GOLD analysis project Ga0187779, IMG submission 132435) | Tropical peat soil microbial communities from peatlands in Department of Meta, Colombia - 1015_Q2_SP10_10_MG | ecosystem: Environmental > Terrestrial > Soil > Wetlands > Peat | place... | reverse complement strand
ACCTGTTGCGCCGATCGAATTGCTCGATCAAAATCTAAAGGGGATTTACCCATATGCGCGTACAGTTCAGTCATTGACAAGAAACGTAGACGCCCGTTAACTTCCAAGGGGTTAGCATCGATCCCCGCTCTTTGCAACATACCCGAGTAAGCGTCGTGAGTTGGAGCGATCAAACAGACCGCCTCATTTCTATCCAGTCCGCCTTTAAGGTACGAGCTAAGGACTTGGGCAGCCTCAGATTTGGTGTCGTAGCAGAGTATGGCATGTGACCCTAACGGTAACGTTTCCACATACTCGCATACTTTTGGCGAGATTGCTGTCGTAGCATCTCCTTCCCTTGCTAGGACGCGTATTGGTAGGCATATGACATTGTGTAATACGTAGAGTTACGTCTTGTGGTATGACGTAAGGTATCGCCGGAAGGGGAGTTTAGTAAACTCTCTAGAAGTGAAGGTAATGTGCTAAGAGTATCGCGATGGTGCTGGTTGCAATCGAAGCAATCAGCGCTTCACGCATTGTGGCTGCGAATCGCCTGACTGATTGAAACATTGGCGCGGTAGTAACATTATCTGATTTAAAGAAGCATGACGAAAATGGAAATACTTTGCAACTCGACATATCGAAGTTTCGCTATAACGCCGTTCGTGAAAGTTCGTGCACGACAGCTTCACCACTGTTTGTTCTCAAACGTACATCGAAAGCGAGGAACAGGATTGCCGTTGGCGAACTCGCGAACTTTGTGAAATTTTCGTGTTGACGAGTAGGTCCAGCCCCAACCCAGATCACGTAACTTGTATCCTCAGTCAACCCAGAGAGATCTTGGAATAAGCCGTCTTGGTATGAGAGCAGCAGTCCCGTATACCTTCCGGAATAACCGCCAAGTATCCAGGAAGGGTTTGCATATGTAATTGTGAGTATGCTTGATGCCTGGTTCGTGAGATGGGTCGGCAGTCGGCCCGTGAGGTCACTGAAACCGAATGAAGAGTAGGTAGCGACCCATGCTTTGTTCGGGAGAAGTTGGGCGACCGGAGTGCCTCCTCCCAACATCCACTCGTGACCATCCCAAGCGATTGCATTCACAGTGAACATTCTGCCCAGCACAATATTCAGCTTTGACGTTAGATCTACGAAATGATTTCCATCAAATTTCGCGAGCAGGTTTATTCCTCCGATCAGCCAGTATTCACCATTCCATGCTATCGTTTGAATGGACCCAGAGTCTGACACCTGTTCGTCGAGTTGTGAGGTTAGGTCAGTAATCTTGACTCCATCGAATGCGAATAATATTCGAAAACTAAGGAATCCTCCTCCGACTAGCCAATATCGCCCATTCCACGCGTTTGTGTACAGGATCGCATCTTTCTGGTGAGGAACCATCGCGGAGAGGTCCTCGAAGTCATATCCGTCGAAGGTCGCGAGTGACATGTGATTTGCAGCGCGTTTCGAAGTGGGCAGTACGTCGGAGCCCAGACCTGAGAGGAGCCAACTGTTGGCGCCATAACTCGCAGCGAAGATGTCGCCTCCATGCCAAGATGCTTCAGAATCATACTGAGTAAGTGTCCCAGCGACGACTTGGCGTATTCCATCATTTAGGTAGATGTAAGGATTTGATCCGTGAGGCCCGGAATTGGTACCCCAGCCGGATACCAACCATTGTGAGCCATTCCACCCGCCTCCCCAAACTGTGCCTTGACTCATGACAGGCGTCAGTCGCGTTACTGCGCGAATTGGGAGTAGGATCTTATACAATCTAGGCGCTTGACCTGGCTTGAACCAAGTCCCATTCTGACCACCGACCAGAATATACTGCTCTTGTGAAACCGTCGCTATCCCATTTGCGAGTAGGGGCCCAATAATCGGTGAAACTATTGTCGTGGTACCTACTAGTAGAATTGTGAGAATGAGAAAGATTCCTCCATTATGCCCAAGAACTCTGAGAGCCTTGTGACTCGGATTCTGTGCGCAGTTCACAGCCCGCAGCTATCTAGAGTTCGGGATTAAACACTTACCATGAACGCAGAAGGTCGGTTATTCCGAACCGACTTTAAGCTCGGCTAGTGTGTTGAACTTCAAGTTATTGATGTCACGTTGATGTAGTTTCCCGGACAACTTGCACCGGTCGAGCTATGATTAGGGCCTTGGTAAAGGTAGCCGGTTACGGTCACCCAGCTGCCAATTGGAGGGATTGACGAGGGCAGATTCTGCAGAGTGTAGTATTGCGTCGCGGTCGGGACAATGTTGGTTGGATCGTTTACCCAATTGCCCACCAGAAAACCGAGAACGGTACATCCATTCGGGTTCCGGAGTAGATTTCCCGAGCATTGGATTGAATATGCCGGACCAGGAAAACATGTAGTGTAATAGTTGCCGTTATAATACCATTGAGCCGATACTTGTGTTGTTCCAAGAGCAGTCAAGACTGCGATTGCGACAACGGTCAACCACAGGAAGTTTCTCATGGAAGTGTGCTTCTTGGACACTGAAGATAAGTGTTCTGAATGTGCCTCTAAGTTGTTGAGTTCCGCATGCCGCGGATTCCAATAATAGAAGACTTGAGCGAAGGATCGATGCCACTGGGATCAAGTATTCTCGTAGAGATGGATCTCTATCGCTGTTGATTACGCACCTTATCGATTGATTCAGGAATTATCCAGTTCTATGAATCGTTTAGAGTGCCATGATCTTTGTGAGCTTATAATATTACTTCATTCGTAGGCAGTTCTCGTTGCGGGAATGTAGTGTGAGCGATGATGGCGAAACTAAATCCTCCAAGTTCGCACGCCTGAGCTTTTATCTTCTCAATCTCTTTACAAGAAACCGAGATATGTTTGACGTGGAGGAGATAATTCATACTAAGTATCAGCTTCAGGGCTTGGATGTGGAGCATATGTCACCAGACTACGCGGTTTGATATGTAGCATATTGGCCTCAACAGCCGACTGGTCTCATCGATTTCGGGGTAATCAAGGCGGAGACTTTCAGGCCGTTTACCACGGGAAGTGACCTACAGTCAGCAGAGTCCTTACCGCTTCTCCTACAACGAAAGATAATCCAGCTCCAGCCAAACCTAAAGCTACGTAGCGGATGCCGAATTGCAGGCGTGACGCGTGACTGAATTTCCCCACAAATCCTCCAAGCGTAAAGAGGAGCAGACAGGCGAAGATGATTGATGTGAAGATCGCACTTGTTAGGCCTAGCACTGCAAACGGTGTGACTATCACGATTGTTGATCCAACGGAGTGGGTAAATGCCAAAATTGTACTCCTACGCGTCTCTGTCATACTGTTCAATCGCTGCTTCTCCTGAATGTGCTCAGCACGTTCAGCCAATTCCGAAGCGTAAAATCCGAACGTGTTTCCAAATGCATTTGCAAGACCTGCGACCAGACCTGCGATGATCACTGCGCCTTCGTTCTGAGTTGCGGTAGCAATCCCGATGACGACGCCGAGAATTGTGATGAGTCCATCCATAGTGCCAAACGCAACGCCCTGGAAGCCCTCAATAATGTCGAAAGTTCTCACAGTGGTTTCATTCTCTCTAGGTTAGCCAACGGGTTCATGTTTATCGGTGCGAGGCGATTTCCAGTTCTGAAAGTAAACATTTCGGTTGGATTATCTAACCCTAATCGTTCAGTCTCTTGAATATGGCGGATGGATTCTGAAGTGACGCGTCGTAGAGCCCTTGAGCCTGCCCAATAATGATCTGCTCTTTATCCGCGCGTATGCTATCTAAGATCGCCGCGGCCACTTCCTCTGCGGTGATTCCGCGGTAAGCATGTTCGCGCTCGCCAGCAAAGGTTCGATCAAGTTCCGTATCGGTGGCAGGAGGAGCTGCTTCAAACACTCTCAGATTAGTGTTCCGAAGCTGATGTCGCAGTGATATTGTAAAAGAGTGAAGGGCTGCTTTGGTTGCGCAATATATGGGCATCATGGCGATGGGAACGAAGGCCAATCCTGAGGAAATATTCACGATGGCTGCTTTTCTCTGCTTTACAAGTATCGGTGTGAACAGTGCGCAAAGTCGTATCGGCGCGACAAGATTCACGGCTACTTCATCATCTTTTGAGAGAGGAGTTTTCATGGAGCTCAGTGAAGTAAAGTCATGTTGTCGTTGGATCCCGGCGTTGTTGACTAGGAAGTTGAAGTCGCTGAAAGTGGACTTGACCCAGTGAAAGAGTTTCTGCCGTTCAATCTCATTGGAGACGTCGAGTCTCTTGGTATGGATTCTTGGCAGCTCTCGTTTTGCTTCTTGGAGCTTCCGTTCTCGCCTGCCACAGATTATGACTTGGTTGTCCTCTTTTAGGAATGCTTCTGCTAAAGCAAAGCCGATCCCGGTGGCGCCTCCAGTGATCAAAATTGTGTTCCCTGCGGTGTTCAATGGCCTTCACCGGTGTCCTGCTGCACGAGGAGATAAGCTCTCATCGGAGCAATGTAATGTTGAGTCAGACTGCGTCCCAGAGGTCTAGGCTTCTGAGGTCCTCGTATCATGTGAAAGTGGTATCATAGGGGCTACTCTCTCGGTGAAAGAATCGAGCCGGTGAATACGTTGTTCCTTCTCGACCAAACCGTCTCTAATGCTGATTATACGGTGCGTCTTCTCCGCAACCTCTTGGTTATGTGTGACAAGTATGAAGGTCGCTCGCGTAGTCTTGTTCACGTGAGTTATCAGATCGAGAATGTCGTGGGTCGTTTTCGAGTCTAAGTTCCCTGTAGGTTCATCACCTATAACCAAAGCTGGTCGAGTAACTAGAGCGCGCGCTACAGCAACGCGCTGTTGTTCTCCTCCACTCAACTCGTTCGGACGTTTGTTGATTTTGCGCCCTAATCCCACTGCTTCCAATATTTTCAATGCCCTATTGTGCCTGACCGTTGATTCCATGTTTCTGGCTAAGAGGGGCATCTCAACGTTCTCAGCCGCGCTTAGACGTTGGATCAGATTGAAAGACTGGTATACGAAACCGATCTTTCGGTTTCGCAAAATGGACAATTGATCATCGTTCATCTTCCGAATGTTAATTCCATCTATGAAGACGCGCCCTGAAGTCGGGCGGTCAAGAGCGCCGACTATATTCAGTATTGTCGACTTTCCGCTTCCCGAGGGTCCGATTATCGATGCCAGTTCTCCTTTTTCGATTCTAAAGCTTACTCCACGTAGTGCTGGGTACTCCATATTCCCAACCTTGTACGTTTTTGCGATATCCACTACTTGAACTGCCGGGGGACTCTGCGTCGTTTTCGACATACTGCATAAGCTCCTCAAGGTTCAGTGCATAGTGAGAATGAATCATGCGCAGGGTAGAAGTTCGTGAATCCATTATGCCTGCTGTTGCAGAATTTGCGCCGTAAAATATGCTGCCAAACCAAGGTAGAGCGCGAGCTCCAGCGTATCTGGAAGCGCGAAACTAAATGACCTTGCGTTCGTAGCGATCCAGTTAACGACTCTGTCAACTATCGCTGTAGAGCTCATCAACATTCGCTTCCATTATAGTTAGGTACGCTTTCCTCGTGCCTTGTCCAATAGTGCCGTTTTAGTTCCAGTTTTGTGCTGAAGCGTCTCTCACAGAAAAGGCACGTGTACAATCCGATGACGAGCAGTGGGGCGTTTCTCTTTGGCTCAACCTCTTGGTAGGCGTGCGTCATTGGCATCACTGAAACTATCTGACGTAGTTAGGTAGCTTATAATCAGGATTCATCTTCGGTGTACACCAAGAGTTTCTTAAGTAAACCTTCTGCACTTAGGCGAATGGAAGATTTGCAGAGTCGAACGCGTTGAGCAATCATAGGAATGCGCAGCGGGGTAGAAAATCACCGGTGGAGATTAGGTTCGAGATCCTCGAGTTTCTTTTCTATAATGCTGGTGCGCATTCGAGAACGTCGCTGTGGCGACGAGCAACCCAACTATCGTACGATGACTTTCAGAAATATCTGGATTATCTCAAAGGGAAGGGCTACGTTGAAGAGTCTGAGGAGGAGGGTGTCCGTCTGTCAATTGAGGGAAAAAATATCTACATAAAGCTCAGAGATACCTTGCCGTCGCTCCTCTAGTTTACATGCACCAGTGGTGAACTATGTCTATACCTCACGAGTCAAGTAGGGTTTGCAGCCATGTCGGATAGGAAGGATGAATATCCCGTAGCAACGCTTCACACATTCCTACAGGAAGCTTCGACAGAGTTCAGGCGTTTCCGTTTTCAAGCTCTAGTGAATCTTGTCGGTTCAGTTGTGCTGCTTCTTTTTCTATCACGTTTCATGATTTTTGTGTTCGGCAATTATGGGCCTCCTCCCTTTCACCGTGAACATATCGGTCACGTAATTGACGTATTTCTCCTTCTTGCATCGTTGGTGGCAGTGCTGTGGTCTCTCAATGTTTGGATCAAGCAGCGGAAGTTTGTTTCCCGCTGGGGAGAGAGATTCGAGAAGCTGGATGCTCTGGAAAAGGAATTTCTTTCAGACGAAAAGCAGTAGCACCGAGCCGATTCATCAGTGGTGCACACCAAAAGTGGCGCCCGTTTATATTCTAATCCGTCCTGCTACCGGTTATGAGGTGTAGTCGGTTGAATAATGTTGGTCAAGTAAAGAATGCGTACCTTGTGAGCGTAATCGGAGTCGGCCTAATGGCTGTTTTGACGGCATACAATGTCATCCGAGCATTTATGATTCGACAAATGTTTCAAGCATCTACAGGAGTGGCAGGATTTGCTGGACGTCGACAGTTCGGTATGAGCCCGATAACTAATGGACTGACAATCATAGCGCTCGCAATTGCTATAGTGGGTTTGGTCTGGTTAGGGATCGCAATCAGGAAGCCGCGTCAAAACTCTATCGAGAAGTAGATCTATCGCCTAATCTGACCTCAAAAGAGCCTCAGTGGGCATTCCTCCGCTAAGTGTGGGATCACAACATTCGTGATTAGCCAAGCACCAGCAAGCCTGATTGGGTCCGACGGACCTGTGCGACTATCTTTTCCTCCGCCCATCCTACTCCCAAGTACATTCCGAAGGAAAAGTGAATACTCAACCCGAGGAGTGTCAAGATACTGAAATGGAATGGAAGGGGGGCTCGATTGAGGAATAACGAACGGTAGTACAGACCCATTAAGGTGAATATGGCGCTGAGCCCTGCCAAGGCTCCGACTGCTGCAAAAAGTAGTGTAGTGTGAAACGGGCCTGCATTGAGGCCTGTAATCTTGAACTTTGTGAAATACGGCAGTACCAAGGAGGGCACTATTCCAGCTATTGCGGTGAGCAGAATCAGCGCTGGAATTAGGTGGCGAGAGAACACGATAGGACTTGTTCCAGCTGGAGGTCTAGAAAGCATATTCAAAGCATGAAAGATGGGCTGGAGGGAGCCGGTTTTAGGGTTGTCTCCGTTATAGAAATCCCATCCCAACCCGGTAGTCGCGAGAAATAAGAGGCCAGGTAGGTACAGCCAGTGCACCTGACGAAACAGTCTAGTCATGGCCGTCGAATTCGCTGATGGCTTCGCAATCTGGATTATCTGTTTAGAACGGGTGAGACGAGCTATGACATTGCAAAGGTGTAATGACTCACGACCACCTAGGATTCTAATCATAACGTACCCGAGACCCACAGCGCACAGTCCTGTCACGGATATCAGTGCAATCATCACTATCGGGCCGTAGAGGGGCCCTAAACTAGAGTGCTGCCATAATGCGGCACCGAAGGTCGATAGCACTGCTATAATGTAGAAGAAGATGCCGATGACGATGTATGCAAAAGCTTGATAGCCATACTTTACCATCTGGAATTTTTCTCCATCTCACTGAATCTATTACACAATGTGGCAAGATCATAGATTGTCAGGATGGCCAGGCAGAACGCTCATTTTTCCCTAATGTGGATCTTAATTGATGCCGCTAAAGGACTTATGCTGCATTGAATGTGAATGTAATTCCAAGCTTGATTTGGTGACTCGACACAAATCCTGCGTTTACCTCTAGGACGTACATTGCTGGCGCCTCAGGCGTGAGTTCTATGCAATTTGTGGAAGTGCAGGGTTGGAGATTCGGTTCTATCCAAACAACCTGACGGTTCGAATTAAACCAAATAATGTCTAATGGGAATTTCATATCTGCCATCCAGAAGCTCCAATAATCTTCATGATCGAAAACGAAGAGCATTCCACTATCGTTATTCAATCCCTTTCGACCTGATAAACCCTTGATTTGAGCAGAAGTGTTCCCGTCAATTTCAACTGAGAGAACGATACCCGCGATTGTGATGTGCGTTTGGGAAGGCAGTTTTTCCCCCTGAGCCACGATGACAGGAGATGAGATGCCACCCCGAACAACTCTGACTTGGTATGCTCTTCCTACCTCACCGACGACAGTTATTGCCACGCCATTCACTGTATCAGAATACGTCTGGTGAACCTTCCAGACAGCGTCTTCCAAACTTACAACACTCGGATCACTGTTCACCACGCGGACGATACCTATAGTTGCTGAGTTATTCACGTACGTTATCAGGACTCCCTCGGCCGGCAATGCAGAATCGAATCCTGTCTGCTTCCTAGCCTCAACCAAGTAATATTGTGTCGAATCACCACCCTCGCCGACTGGTATCTTGACTGTGTGTACGTTGTTTGAAGCAAGTTCCGTAGGGTCGACTGTGAAGGTGAAGGTTCCTTCTGAATTAACCGATACGAGTTCGGTTCCGTTGATAAATCCCAGTTGTATTTTTGGCCAAGCCGTCATGTGCGCAGGGAGGGAACCTGGAGGATCGCCATTCCATGATCCTTTATCCATCAATTCCCATGGGCCCAGAATCGGCTTAGCATTGTTCGGACCGTTCGCGGTGTTGTATAGGTCAGGTATCCCCAAGTTATGTGCGAATTCAACGCACCAGACACCATTGGGTACGCTCGGCGGGCTTTCGAGTTCAGGGACGATGTTGAATCTGGTCAACGTAATCGAGCTGGTTTCAATTGATGCGTCTAGATATGTCACTGACCAGATGTCATCCGGTATTCGGCTGGTTTCCTGCCCCACTCCAGAATGTATGAATACGAAATAGTCGAATCTCCTGAAATCTACATTCTTTTCCACCAATGGCACAGCATCTTCGGCGATGTGCCACGATTGGTTCACTCCACTGCAGTCGGGATCATTGATGCCCTTACAATCTCGACCATAGTGTGCTTTTGGATATGGTAACTTAAACCACCCATAGACTTCTCCTTGCACGGTTAATTTTCCATAAGATATTTCCCGATAGTAGGCGGACAACATCCCAAGATAATTCTTAGTAAGTTGAGGAATGCTTAACGTGTAGTTAACGTCTGAGAATACGATGGCAACGACTAGAACTCGAATGATGCCTGAGACCGGTTTGATAGTAGGAGAGTGCCCCACAATAGGAAGCGGCATAGAAGGAGCGATTCCGTAAAGTGAAGTCACTGTGAGCCCATAAGGTTGGGAACTAACGGATGATAATTGAAATACGGACAGCAGCAAGAGAAGTCCGACTAAGCTATCTCGGCGAACCGCTAGACGCATTTCTTTTCGACGCTTCGGTCGTGAACAAGTTTGCTAAGGCGTTTGGATGGTTCGAAGAGCAGGCTTGCTGTCATATGAGGAGAAGGATTTACAATTATGATGCAACTGTTCCATTAACAAGAAACTCAGTCGGGGTAACGCAGATGCATCGGCTGTGGAAGCAACCATTAAATCAACCTGCGAACCGTAGTCGCCGAAAATTAGGCGTCTCAAGATGAAACGTTCTACGCGAAGGCGAAAGAAAACTGACAAGACGATCTTAATCCTCGTGCTGACAATCATAATCCTCGGCTGTATCGCGATATACTATAGCCCACTGCTTAATGTGATGCGACCCAGGATTCTTGGACCGACCGAAATATACGCCAGCTCAAGCCAAAGTGTGGTCACTATTCTCGGATCGAATGGTAACTCGAGCATCCTCGGTTCTGGGTTTGTGATCACGTACAACAGTTCATATTACATTCTGACGAATTACCACATGGTAAACGGATATGCGAATTCAACTGCGACTTTCTCGGATGGAAACGCATACCGTGCACGCGTCGTAGGTTCAGACGGATATAGCGATTTAGCGGTGGTGTCAGTCAACGCGCCATCATCTGAGTTCCATCCACTCCAGCTAGGTTCATCCGAGGGCTTGCAGGTCGGTGAAACAGTAGTAGCCATCGGAAACCCATATGGACTGTCCAATACTATCACGGTAGGCATCGTAAGCCAGACCGGAAGGTCCATCCAGACTGGAATGTCAGGCAATTTCGCAATTGCAGACGCTATCCAATTTAGTGCCCCCATTAATCCTGGCAACTCAGGCGGACCTCTCATCAATTCTCATGGATTAGTAGTTGGAATAACGACTGCTTCAGTTACTAACTCCCAAGGCCTCGGTTTTGCGATTCCCTCTGACACAATAACGCGAGAGCTATCATCTTTGATAACAAACGGCGGCTACAACAAGCATCCATACTTAGGGTTGCAACTGGTAGACATGAATTATGATTTATCTCAAGTAATGCAGACAAACGTCACCTCAGGCTTGTTAATCGAGAATGTTATTCCGAACGGGCCTGCAAGCAAGGCTGGCCTCAGAGGCGGGACACTTCAAATCACGATCGGACAACAGGACTACATAGTTGGTGGGGATATTATCACCTCCATCAACGGACACAGAGTTGTGAATTACGATACGTTCTCCGCATATTTGGAAGAGAACGCAATATCCGGACAGACAATTCAAGTCGGAATAATTAGATTCGGCAACCTCATGACGATCTCGGTAGCGTTAGGCACACGACCACCATTGCAGGCATAACCCCACACTGTCATAACCTCCATTCCAAGTGCGTATCCATCATTCCACCGAGTGTGCTTTCATTTTTGCTGACAATATGTTAATTGACAATGCGCAAGAAACCACGGTCACATGTTGGCATGTGGAGTTCTCACGCGGAACATTCTGACGGATTAGAGTGTCGTAGAACTAGAAATCGACCAAGCGATCGATTTCCCGTAAAAAATGCAACCGAAAGTTCATCCTGTTAAACCAAAAGCCTATCTTACGCCATTTGAACATTGATATGAAATTCGCTGCTGGAAACGATCATGATTCTGTCGAAAGGGCAAGCCGTCGTACTCGTCCTCACCTTTACGATGCTGTTCCTGTTTCCAGCCGCCATGACCGTGTTTGCTGATCAGTCGAATATTACGAACGTCCAAGGCATAGAGCTGTTTGTCGGAGATGCGATTGTAATAATGAGTGACCAGGTAAGTATCAACCGTGTCTTCCTGCAAGGGAACTTATCCGCCGCAAACTATGGTCCGGCTCAATATCCAACGAACCAATTCGCATTTACAAGCATGAGCGCAGGCTCATTTGTCTTGAGATTATACTTCAATTATACATCCGGATACAGAGTCGATATCAAGACCTCGAACCAGACGACAACGAACAACGCTCCCGGCCGAATAATGCCGGGAGTGAGCCCAGTCTTTCAGCTTACACAAGCAACCAACAGCACGACTTACTATTTTTCCGGTGGCCCATCTGAACTAGATGTAGATGCGATATTTGTTCCTCGCCCGTACGACACGGCTGCAGTGTACGTATCTCCGTCAGTCGGTTTTGTCGGCTGGAGCGGAAGCTTCGGAGAGGCCTTTCCACCATGGGTTAAGCTTCTCTACCTCGTCCTAGGAGTTCAGTTCTTCATTGTTGGTGGATTATGGATTAGACGGGAGACTGAGAAACGACAGTTGAGCCCGAGAAGGTTCGACACTGGTGACAAGGTCTACCTCTGGGTAGATATCGCGTACAAATTCCTGCTGGTATCGTTCGGTGCGTTACTCCTCATAATGGGGGGTGAGGTCCTAATCACCTTCATACTTCGTTACATGTTCCTAATCACAGTAACCCCGCTATCGTTATGGAACTTATTCTCCCTAGGCTTCGCTTTAGGAGCTGCAGTAATCGCGTACTTAGTCAGGGCCGGTTTCGAAAAGGGCTTCGACATGAAACCTATGGATGATGAACCAAATGCGTAACCCAGCGAACATGAATATTGACGAGCAGGCCAATCACCAAGATGACGTACAGAGCAACGAATGGTGGAGAAAGTACTCTGTACTCAGATACCTGAACTACATTCCGTTGCGCGTTGTCGACAAAGATTTCGGAAAGTGGCGCAAAGCAAGGATATCTCCACGAAAGTTCAGGAAGATTCAACAACGGTTAGACCGTACATATCCACCAGATCGATTCTCAGCCAACCAATTGATCGGGCGCGAAAAAGAGTACAACCTGCTTCTGGACTCGTT
>Ga0187779_10002096_pt1 | contig 12329 bp, 9 predicted proteins | sample 1015_Q2_SP10_10__FD_132435 | JGI IMG/M metagenome (GOLD analysis project Ga0187779, IMG submission 132435) | Tropical peat soil microbial communities from peatlands in Department of Meta, Colombia - 1015_Q2_SP10_10_MG | ecosystem: Environmental > Terrestrial > Soil > Wetlands > Peat | place... | reverse complement strand
GCCGCCGGGCCTTGGACCGCTTCGTCCCCGCGACGGGCTTCGCAACCGCGGACGAACCGAAGCCGGACAGCGCCGACGCGGCTACGTCGACGATCCCGTTGACCGTGGTCAGCGCGAGATGACGGGCCGAATTCCACGCGCTCGTCGCCAGCGTGATCGAATTGTCGACCTGCTTGCCGATCACGCGCTTCGCGCGGCCTTCCATGACTGCGCCTTCCTTGACCAGCGAACGGAACATCTCGCCGGCGTCGTTGGCGGCCCATTGGCGGGTAAGGGTCGCCGCGCCCAGTCCGGCGAGCCAGAGCTGACGCGGTGCCGCCAGCGCGGTGTCGGCCACGCGCGCGGCGTTGAAGTTGCTCGCAGATGCCTTAAGCATTGTCGTGCTCCTCGATGAGTGAACTTACGGGCGTACTGTAGCGCCGAGCGTTAGAGCAATCGCCCTAATCCGGACGCGTATCTACGCGCGCAGCGCCTGCGCGAGCCCCGTCGCGAGCTTCGCCACGATGCCGTAGATCGAGAGCTGGGGATTGGCGCCGATGCTCGTCGGAAAGAGCGATCCGTCGAACACGTAGAGATTGTCGAGATGGCGGTAGCGGCCGGCGGCATCGACCGCGCTTCGCTTCGGGTCCACGCCAATCGGGCATCCGCCCATGACGTGGGCGCTGAACACCGGTGCGACGAGCGGCGCGAGCGGCAACGTCGCGAGGCCGCGGCGCGCCTCGTCCCAGGTTCGGTAGCGCACCCCCGAGGCGTGGACCGGCATCACCGTCTTCGCGCCGGCTGCGAACTGGATCTCGGCCATCGTGAGCAGCGCCCGCCGCGCACCTTCCCAGAGGTAGTCGTTGAGCGGGTAGTCGAGTACCGGCGTGCCGTCGGCGCGCAGCGCCACCGTGCCGCCTGCGCTCTCGGGGTGGAAGCCGTCGCGCAGCAGCGCGATGATCACCTGCACGTGCGCGAGCTGGTGCATCCAGTCCGCGTGTGGCGCCCCATAACCGGGCAGCGTGATCGCGGCGAGAACGGGATGGATCGGCGGCACTTCGAGCTTGTAACCGATTGGCCCGGAGACCGCGGAAGCGAGAAACTGGTCCGAATAGATCGCCTGCGGCGCGCCGGAGAATCCGTCGACACGCTCGGGCATCAGAGCGGCGGACACGACGGTCGGATGCAGGAAGGTGCGCTTGCCGACGAGGCGATCGGGATCGGGCAGCTCGCTTCTGAGCAGCAGCGCCGGCGTGCCGATCGCGCCGCCCGCGGCGACGAACGTCTTCGCGCGCACGCGAACGCGCCGCGCGGTCGGATCGGTGCCGCGCGCATCGAGCCCGGCGCATTCGAGCGCGATCGCGCGCGTGCCGCTCCATCGCAACGCGAGCGCCCGCGCCCGCGTCAGCAGCGTCGCGCCCCGCTCGAGCGCCGCTGGAATCGTCGTCACCAGCATCGACTGCTTGGCATTCGTGGGGCACCCCATGCCGCAATAGCCGATGTTCCAGCAGTCTCGGACGTTGCGCCGTATCGACTCGACCTTGATGCCGAGCGCTTCGCCGCCGCGGCGCAGGACGTCGTTGTTCTCGTTCGGCGCGACCGGCCACGGCGCGATCGAGAGCCGCCGCTCCATCCGTTCGAACCACGGCGCAAGATCGCTTTCGCCGAAGCCGGCGAGCCCGTATTCGCCCGCCCAGTGCGCCAGCGTCGCGGGCGGCGTGCGGAAGCTCGATGTCCAGTTGACCGTGGTGCTCCCGCCGACGCAGCGGCCCTGCAGGATGTTGATCGCGCGATCCTTCGTCTTGCGCGCGGCCGATTCCTGGTAGAGCTGCGGATAGGCCTCGGATTCGCGCATGTGAAAATCCGACGACGTGGCGAGCGGCCCCTCCTCGATCATCACGACCGATAGGCCGGCTCGAGCGAGAATTTCGGCCGCGGTGCCGCCGCCCGCGCCGGTGCCGACGATCGCGACGTCCGCCTCCAGCGTGCGATCTTCGGCCAGCGCCGAGGCGTCGATCACGTTCCAGCCGCGTTGCGCGCCGGCGCGAAAAACGTCGGACGGTGATCGGCCCTCGGTCATGCGCCTTCCAGCGAAGGCGGACCGGCGTAGCCGATCGCGGGCCAGGCGCGTGGCTGCGCATACCACGCGCCAAGCACGATCTGGTGCAGCGCAGCGTATCCCGAGCGGAGCAGCGCGAGACGGCTCGTGCGCCAGCGATCGAGGAATGCGGCAATGGCCTCGGTCGAAGCCTCGGTCCACGACGACCACACGCCGGCGACGAGGCAGCGGGTCGGGGCGAAATCGAGCAGCGAAAAGAGATCGGCGAGCTCGTCGCGAGCCGCAGGAGGAAGACCGCCGATCGTCGCTTCGATCGATTGCAAGGCGTCGCGCCGCGCAGAGGCGGCTTCGGCGCCCTCGGGCAGCGCGCCGTCGAGCATGACCGGGACGATCGCGGCGAAGATCGCGCGCGTCGCGGCCGGCAGCGCGAAAGCGGCCGGCGTCGCTGGCGACGGCGCCGGGGCACGCAGGCAGCGCACCAGCAGAAGCGCGGCGCCCGCGGCCACGCCGACCTTGAGAAAGGTGCGGCGGCCCGGACGGAACGCAGCTGACGTCTGGTTGGCCACGGCTCGACTTCGACGCGCGAGATCGCGCTACTCTCGACTCTAGTCGCGAGCGTTAGATCAAACAACCTAGATCGCGCACGCGCTTCGCTTATCATGCGGGTTCGCCAACGGAGATTCGCTGCCCGCGCGTGCCCGGTCCCGGAGAAATTGCGCTCCTGCATCAGCTCGAGCGCGCGCGAGCGTTGCACGATGAGCGTGCAGCCTCTCCGGCGCTGGCGGCGACGCTCGATCGGCTTGCGCGCTGGCAGTCGCGCCGCCTCAAGCAGACTTACGCCGATCTCGCGCGGATGCCGCGGTATGCGTCCGCCGTTGCCTTCTTCGGCACGGATCTGTACGGCCCGGGCGATTTCTCGCGCCGCGATGCCGATCTTGCCCGCGTCGTGCCGCTGATGACGAAGATGCTGCCCGACGGCGTGCTCGCGACCGTCGCGAGCGCGATGGAGCTCTCGGTGCTGTCGCACGAGCTCGATCGCGCGCTCCTCCGGCATCTCGATCCGGCGGCGCCGCTGTCGGTCGCGACCTACTGCGACGCCTATCGCGCGCTCGACGATCGCGCCTCGCGGCGGCGGCAGGTCGAGCTCATCGTGAGCGTCGGTCGCGCGCTGGACCGCTTCGTCGGCAAGCCGCTCGTGCGCGCGGCGCTCGTCGCCATGCGGCAGCCGGCGCGGGTCGCCGGCTTCGGCGCACTGCAGGATTTCCTCGAGCGCGGCTTCACGGCTTTTCGAACGATGCACGGGGCCGACGAATTCCTGGGCATCGTTCAGTCGCGCGAGACCGCGCTCATGGATGCGATCGTCGGCGGGGATCGGGCGCCGTTTGCCGAGCCGGAGCCGGGCCCCGAGACCGGTCAGGCGTCGGGACGCTGAGCCAGGCGCGGGTCGCGCGGCCGTGGCCAGCGATCGACCTGAGCAGCGTTCAAGCCTTCTTCAACAAGACGTCGAGCTCGCGCTGGATCGCCTGCTCGATGGGCCCCTTGAGAGCCGAGAGCAGAAACGACAGCTCGGCGTCGAGCCGCACTTCGCTTTTCCCCACGTGGAGCGTGCCCGATACGCCCGGCCGCCGAAACGCGATGTGCTCGCCTTCCCAGGCGTAGTCGAGATTGAAGCGGGCCTTGAGATCGCGCGCGATCTTCTCGGCGGCGCTCTTCGCTTCCTTGTGGCCGAGCCGGTGGCGGCGCCTGATGTTGATGCTGGCCATATCTCGAACGATTCCGGAGCGAGAGTATAGCGAAAAGGCCGCCGTGGACCCTCGGGCGGCGCCGAGGCAGAATCGGCTCGTAGCCTCGCAGGAAAACATTCGCGCGGCACACCGGAGGAGACCGTGGCCAACCTGGCCGAGTATTTCGCGCAACATCTCGCGACGCCGGACAAGGCGCTGTACCGGCAGTTCGAGGATGACCGATGGCGAGACGTCGGAGTCGGCGAGCTGGCCCGGTCGATCGGACGCTGGCAAGCGGGCTTGCGCTCGCTGGGATTAAGCGCTGGCGATCGCATCGCGGTGTGCCTCAGGAACGGCGTCAACTGGGTCGCGGTCGACCTCGCCGCGCTGGGCCTGGGCCTCGTCGTCGTGCCGCTCTACGCCGACGACAATCCGGACAGCGTGACCTGGTGCGCGCGCAACGCGGAGGCGAAGCTCCTCGTCGTCGAATCGACCCGGATGGCCGAAGCCCTCGCCAGAACCGGGGCGTCGCTGCCGCCGATCTATGTGCTACGTCCCGAGCCCGGCGGAAAAGCGCCGTCGGTCGCGTCGCTGCTTCCCGAAGGCGCAGGCCCGCCGGAGTTCCGCGCCTTGCCCGACACGGCGCTCGCCACGATCTGCTACACGTCGGGAACCTCGGGACGGCCGAAGGGCGTCATGCTCTCGCACGCCAACATCATCGCCAACGTGCGCTCGTGTCAGGCCACGGCGATGGCGCACGCCTCCGACGTGTTCCTGTCGATCCTGCCGCTGTCGCACATGTTCGAGCGCACGGGCGGCTATTATTTTCCGCTCGCCCTCGGCGCCAAGGTCGTGTACGCGCGCGGCATCGCCCAGATCGCGGAAGATCTGGCATCGCAGTCGCCGACCGTGATGTTCGCGGTGCCCCGCGTGTTCGAGCGATTCAAGGCCCGCATCGACCAGAGCCTCGCGGGATCGGGCGCCAGGCACTGGCTGTTCGAGCAATGCGCGGCTCGCGGATGGCGAGTGGAGAATCGCAGCGCCGGGCTTCTCGACACGCTCGCCACGCCGCTGCTGCGGAGCCTCGTGGCGAAGCCCGTTCTCGCGCGCCTCGGCGGCCGGCTGCGACTCACGGTCGTCGGCGGGGCCGCGCTCGATCCCGAGATCGCGCACACCTTCATCGGGCTGGGGCTGCCGATGCTGCAGGGGTACGGCATGACCGAGGCCTCGCCGGTGATCTCGGTCAATCGCGACGACGACAACGACCCCGATTCGGTCGGGCCGCCGCTGCCCGGCGTCGAGACGAAGATCGGCGAAGGCAGCGAATTGCTCGCCCGCGGCGGCAACGTGATGCTCGGTTACTGGCGCAACGACGAGGCCACGCGCGCTTCGTTGGACGCCGAAGGCTGGCTGCATACCGGCGACGTCGCCGAGATCCGGGACCGGCGCATCTACATCCGCGGCCGGCTGAAGGACATCGTCGTGATGTCGAACGGAGAGAAGCTTCCGCCGCAGGACGCCGAGTTCGCGCTCCTTCACGATCCGGTGTTCGAGCAGGCGATGCTCGTGGGCGAAGGCCGTCCTTTTCTTACCCTCCTCGCGGTGACGCAGGAGACCGACGAGAGACGCCTCGTCGCGCGCGCCAACGAGCGGCTCAGGACGTTTCCGCGCTGGGTGCGCGTGCGGCGCTGCATCGCCACGCGCGAGCCGTGGAGCATCGAGAACGGCTTGCTCACGCCGACGCTCAAGCTCAAGCGACCGCTCGTCTTCGCGCGGTTCAAGGACGCCATCGAGGCGATCTACGCCGAGGAAGCCGAAAGGCGGTCCGCGGCGGCGCCCGAGCGTTGACGCCGTGGCCGGAGAGGCCTAGCATAGGCTCAGAGTTTCAAACGGACGTTTGAATGATCATGTTGAGGGCCGGAGCAAGCCAATGCCGGGCCGGGTGATTCCGTTGGCCGCGGCCAAAGCCTCGGCGACCCCGAGGCGCATCCTCGACGTCGCGGAGGCGCTGTTCATGGAGCACGGTTTCGAGGCGACGACGCTGCGCCAGATCACCGCGAAGGCGGCAGCCAACCTGGCGGCGGTCCACTATCACTTCGGGAGCAAGGAAGAGCTCTTCGAGGCCGTGCTGCGTCGCCGCCTCGACCCGATGAATCAGGAGCGGCTCGCGCTCCTCACCCGCTACGAGCGCGAATCCGCGCCGAAGGCGCTTTCCTGCGAGCGGATTCTCGCCGCGATGTTCATTCCCGCCTTGAAGCTCGCCCGCGACCCCGAGCGCGGAGGCAAGAATTTTCTGCGGCTCCTCGGCCGCGCCTATGCCGATCCCGCGCCGTTCATCCGCCGCTTTCTCTCCGAGCAGTACGCCGTGATGATCGCGCGATTCAAGGCCGCCTTCGGACGCGCGCTGCCGCAGCTGCCGAAGAAGGAGCTCACCTGGCGATTGCATTTCGTCATGGGGGCGCTGTCCTTCACGCTCGCGGGCACCGACGCGCTCAAGCTCATCGCCGAGCTCTCGCAAGGCCGCGCGATCAACGACGAGATGCTGCTGCGGCGGCTCGCGCCGTTTCTCGTCGCCGGTCTCAAGGCCCCGCTGCCCGATCTGTCCGAGCTCGACGGCGATGCCGCCGATTCGCTCGTGCGCTAGGAGCTTCCCGCATGCTGACTCTCGTCTGGTTCCTCGCTCTTCTCGCAGGCTGCACCGTGCTCGCGTACGCCCGTGCGGCCGGCTGGTTGTGGGTCGGCGCCGTCGCGCTCGCGCTCGGCGTCGCCTGGGCCGCGTCGCTGCTGCCGACCGTGGTCGTGATCGCGGTCGCGGCGCTCCTCGTCGTCCTCGCGCTGCCGCTCAACATCCCGCCGCTCCGCCGCGCGCTCGTGAGCGACGGCGTCCTCTCCGCGTTCCGCAGGATTCTCCCCGCGATGACCGCGACCGAGCGCGAGGCGATCGAAGCCGGCACGGTCGGCTGGGACGCCGAGCTCTTCTCCGGCCGGCCGCAGTGGAGCAAGCTCGTCGGCTTGTCCCGACCCGGGCTCACCGCCGAGGAGCAGCGCTTCCTCGACCATGAATGCGAAGAGCTCTGCGGCATGGTGAGCGACTGGGAGACGACGCACGTCTACAAGGACCTGCCGGCGCCGGTGTGGCAGTTCATCAAGGACAAGGGCTTTCTGGGCATGATCCTGCCGAAGCACTACGGGGGGCTCGGATTCTCCGCGTTCGCGCATTCGCAGGTCGTGGCGAAGCTCGCCTCGCGCTGCAGCGCCATGGTCGTGACGGTGATGGTTCCGAATTCGCTCGGACCGGGCGAATTGCTGCTGCACTACGGCACCGAAGAGCAGAAGCGCCACTACCTGCCGCGGCTCGCCAAAGGGCTCGACATCCCGTGCTTCGGCCTCACCAATCCGCATGCCGGCTCCGATGCGGCGTCCATTCCCGACTTCGGCGTCGTGTGCCGCGGCGAGCATCAGGGCCGGCAGACGCTGGGATTGCGCGTGACCTGGGACAAGCGCTACATCACGCTCGGTCCGGTCGCCACGCTGCTCGGGCTCGCCTTCCGCGTCTTCGATCCGGACCATCTCCTGGGCGACAAGGACGATCTCGGCATCACCTGCGCCCTCATCCCGGCCGATCATCCCGGTGTGGTCATCGGCCGCCGCCACATGCCGCTCAACGCCGTGTTCCAGAACGGACCCAATTCCGGCAAGGACGTGTTCATTCCGATCGACTGGGTGATCGGCGGCGAGAAGATGATCGGCAAGGGCTGGCGCATGCTGATGGAATGCCTCGCCGCGGGACGCGGCATCTCGCTGCCGTCGCTTTCGACCGGCCTCGCCAAGCTCATCGTGCGCGCGACCGGCGGCTACGCGCGCGTGCGCCAGCAGTTCAAGACGCCGATCGGCAGGTTCGAGGGCATCGAGGAGCCGCTCGCGCGCATGGGCGGGTACCTGTATTCGATGGACGCGACGCACAAGCTCCTCGCCGCGATGGTCGCTTCGGGCGAGAAACCCGCGGTCCTCTCCGCCATCGCCAAGTATCACCTCACCGAGCGCGCGCGGCAGGTCGTCATCGACGGCATGGACATCGCCGGCGGAAAGGGCATCTGCATGGGCCCGTCGAACTTCCTCGGCGCGGCGTACATGCAGATGCCCGTGTCGATCACGGTCGAAGGCGCGAACATCCTGACGCGCAGCCTCATCATCTTCGGCCAGGGCGCGATCCGCTGCCATCCGTACGTGCTCGACGAGATGGAGGCCACGCGCGAGGCGGACGCCGAAGCCGCGTCGATCGCGTTCGATCGCGCGCTCTTCGGGCACATCGGTTTCGTGCTGTCGAACTTCGCGCGCACGCTCGTGCTCGGGCTCGCGGGCTCGCACCCGGTGCGCGTGCCCGACGTCGCGCCGGAGACGCGGCGCTACTATCAGCAGCTCACCCGCTTCTCCGCGGCGCTCGCCTTCCTTGCCGACGTGTCGATGGGTGTCCTCGGCGGCTCGCTCAAGCGCAAGGAGAAGCTCTCGGCCCGGCTGGGCGACGTGCTGTCGTATCTCTTCCTCGCATCCGCGACGCTCAAGCGTTATGAGGACGAAGGCCGGCAGGCAGCCGACGCGCCGCTCATGCACTGGGCGATCTGGGATGCCATGTTCAAGTCGCAAACCGCGCTCGAAGGCGTGATCTCGAACTTCCCGAATCGGGTGATCGCCGCGCTCATGCGGCGAACGGTATTCCCGCTCGGGCGTCCGTACGTCGTTCCCTCGGACCGCCTCGGCCATGACGTCGCCGCGCTGTTGATCGAGCCCTCGGCGACTCGCGATCGACTCACGAGCGGCATGTACCTGGCCCGGACCGAGAACGACGTGCTGCCGGCGATCGAGACGGCGCTCGCGGCGGCGATCGCGGCCGATCCGGCGGAAACGCGGATCCGCGAAGCGGAGAAGGCTGGACGATTCACAGTCGGCGCGGGCGAGGACCGAAGCGCCGCTGCGCACGCGGCCGGCATCATCAGCACCGAGGAGCTTCAGCTCGTGCTCCGGGCGAAACGGCTCATCGACCGGGTGATCCGCGTGGACGACTTCGCTCCCGACCTGGGCGGGTCCGATATGGAACCGCCCGCCGCGACAGCGCGCGGCGCCGCCGGCCAAAAGCCGGCGGGTATGGGCGCGCAACCTGCGGCGCAAAGGCAAAGCGTCGCAAGCGAAAGCTCGTAGCGCCGGCGTCGCTGCCGCGGAGAAGACCATGGCTCAACCCGTCTACGTCATCGACGGCGCGCGCACGCCGTTCCTCAAGGCGCGCAATCGACCCGGGCCGTTCGCCGCTTCGGATCTCGCCACGCAGGCGGGACGCGCGTTGTTGCTCCGCCAGCGCTTCGCGCCCGAGGAGCTCGACGAAGTCATTCTCGGCTGCGCGAGCCCCTCGCCCGACGAGGTCAACATCGGCCGCGTCGCGGCGCTGCGCATGGGCTGCGGGGAGAAGGTTCCGGGCTGGACGGTGATGCGCAATTGCGCGTCGGGCATGCAGGCACTCGATTCCGCGATCGCGAACATCCGCTGCGGCCGCTCCGACCTCGTGCTCGCGGGCGGGGTCGATGCGCTGTCGCGCGCACCCGTGCTGTACTCGGAGAAGATGGTGCTGTGGTTCGCGCGCTTCTCCGCTGCCAGGACGCTCGGCGAAAAGACCGCCGCGTTCCTGAAGCTCGATCCGGCGGCCGCGCTGACGCCGATCATTGGCATCATGAAAGGTCTCACCGATCCCATGGTAGGGCTGCTCATGGGACAGACCGCGGAGAATCTCGCCTGCCGCTTCGGCATCACGCGCGCCGAGATGGACGCGTTCGCGGCCGAGAGCCACCGGCGCGCGCTCGCCGCGCAGAAGGACGGTCGTTTCGCGGCTGAGATCGCGCCTCTGTTCGATCGCGAAGGCAATCTGTACGAGGCGGACGACGGCGTGCGCGAGGATTCCACGCCCGGGAATCTCGCCAAGCTCAGGCCATTCTTCGATCGCAAGTACGGGAACGTCACGGCCGGCAACAGCTCGCAGATCACCGACGGCGCCGCCTGGCTCCTCCTCGCATCGGAAACCGCCGTGGCTCGATACGCGCTGCCGGTCCTGGGCCGGATCGTCGACAGCGAATGGGCGGGGCTCGATCCGGCGCAGATGGGATTGGGGCCGGTGCACGCCGCCACGCCGATTCTGCAGCGGCAGGGGCTCGTACTTGGCGATCTCGACGCGGTCGAGATCAACGAGGCCTTCGCGGCACAGGTCATCGCCTGCCTGCGCGCATGGGCGGACGAGCGCTACTGTCGCGACGAGCTGGGTATCGCGAGCGCGCTCGGCACGCTCGACGAAGCGAAGCTCAATGTCGACGGCGGCGCGATCGCGCTGGGACACCCCGTCGGCGCGTCGGGCGCGCGCATCGTGCTGCATCTTCTCAACGTGCTGAAGCGCTCCGGGGGAAAGCGCGGGCTCGCCGCGATCTGTATCGGCGGCGGCCTGGGCGGGGCGATGCTGGTCGAGGCGGCATGAGCGCGGCACGCGAAGCCAGGGAGCTCGCATGAACGATACGACCGGTGTCGCGGGCACGCCTCGCGACTGGCGGCTCGAACGCGATGCCGACGGCATCGCCTGGCTCGTCTTCGACAAGGCGAACGCCTCGGCCAACACGCTGTCGGCCGAGACTCTGGAGCAGTTGCGCTCCCTCTTGAATGAGCTCGCGCACGAGCCGCCCAAGGGGCTCGTCGTCCGCTCGGGCAAGGAAAGCGGCTTCATCGCCGGTGCGGACATCGACGAATTCGAGCGCGTGCAGAACGTCGGCGACGCGCTCGCGATCGTGCGCCGCGGCTGGGAGATCTTCGATCAGCTCGCGGCGGCGCCGTATCCGACGCTCGCCCTGGTGCGCGGCTTCTGCCTCGGCGGCGGACTCGAGCTCGCGCTCGCGTGCCGCTATCGCGTCGTCGTCGACGACCCCGCCACGCGGCTCGGGCTCCCGGAAGTGATGCTCGGCATCGTGCCCGCGTGGGGCGGGATGCGACGGCTCCCCAGGCTCGCCGGCGCGCCCGCGGCGCTGGACATGCTGCTCACCGGCCGGACGATCGACGCGCGCCGCGCGAAAAAGCTCGGCATCGCCGACGAGTGCGTGGCGCCGCGCATCATGATGAACGCCGCGCGGGGCGTGATACTCGCTGCCACGCCGCCGCGCCATCTGCCGTTTCCCCGTTCCCTTTCCCTCGTGCCGCTCGCCCGTCCGATCATCGCCGCGCAGGCGCGAAAGCAGCTCGAGAAGCGCGCGCGCCGCGAGCACTATCCAGCGCCGTATGCGATCCTCGACATATGGGTGAAGCACGACGGTGACGCCCTCGCCGTTCCGGCGTCCGACCCGGCGTCGATCGGAGAGCTCATCCGCACGCCGACGGCGAGGAACCTGATTCGCGTCTTCCGCTTGCAGGAGCGGCTGAAGTCGTTCGGACGCGACGGCGGAGCACCGGTGCGACACGTGCACGTGATCGGCGCCGGCACGATGGGCGGCGACATCGGCGCCTGGTGCGCGCTGCGCGGAATCCGGGTCACGCTGCAGGATCAGAATGCGACAGCGCTGAAGCCCGCGATGCAGCGTGCCGGAAAGCTCTTCGCCGATCGGCTCAAGGATTCGCGCCGAGTGCGTGACGCGCTCGATCGGCTGATCCCGGACGTGGCCGGCGACGGCGTGGCTCGCGCCGATCTGATCATCGAAGCGATCTTCGAGGACCTCGAGGCGAAGCGAGGCGTGTTCAAAGCGCTGCAATCGAGCGCTCGGCCCGATGCGCTCCTCGCCACCAACACGTCGAGCATCCCGGTCGAGGAGATCGCGACCGTGCTCGACGAGCCGGGCCGGCTCATCGGCATTCATTTCTTCAATCCGGTGGCGCGGATGATGCTGGTCGAGATCGTCGTCGGCGCGGCCACGCAACCGGAGCTCGTGCCGCGGGCCGCGGCGTTCGTGCGGCAGATCGACAAGCTGCCGCTGCCGGTGAAGAGCGCCCAGGGATTCCTCGTCAATCGCATCCTCGCGCTGTATCTCGACGAGGCCATGCGCTGCGTCGACGACGGCGTGTCGCCCGAGACCGTCGATCAGGCGGCGGTTGGCTTCGGCATGCCGATGGGACCGATCGAGCTCGCCGATACCGTGGGCCTCGACATCTGCCTCGCCGTGGGCAAAATGCTCCACCCGCAGGCCGCGCCGCCGAGGAAGCTCACCGAGCTGATCGCCGCCGGCAGTCTAGGCAAGAAGACGAAGCGCGGATTCTACGATTGGTCGACCGGCAAGCCCGCGAAGGCCCAGGCCGCGCCCGCGCCGCCGGGGCTCGCCCAAAGACTGATCAAGCCCTACCTCGACGAGGCCAAGGCCGCGCTCGGGGATCGCATCGTCGCCGACGCGGATCTCGTCGACGCCGGCGCGATCTTCGGCACCGGCTTCGCGCCGTTCCGGGGCGGGCCCTTGCACTACGCGGCAAGTTCCGGCGGCTGATCCCCTCTGCTAGCATAGCCCCGTCGAGCCCGCGCCTCGCAAAGACGGGCCTCCCGGGGGGAAGAGGATCGTGGACAG
>Ga0187779_10002094_pt1 | contig 12334 bp, 11 predicted proteins | sample 1015_Q2_SP10_10__FD_132435 | JGI IMG/M metagenome (GOLD analysis project Ga0187779, IMG submission 132435) | Tropical peat soil microbial communities from peatlands in Department of Meta, Colombia - 1015_Q2_SP10_10_MG | ecosystem: Environmental > Terrestrial > Soil > Wetlands > Peat | place... | reverse complement strand
TCGGCGCGCCCGTCATTGACCGCTTCGCGGACGTTTCCGCCGATGAACATGGCGTTGTGGCGGAAATGCCCAACCATGTCGGGGGCTACGTAGGGGGCAGCTCCCAGGGTCATCATGTGCACGATTTCCACGTCTTCCAGGACCGGGGCGCGCCGCATCAGGGCTTCCACAAGGGTTTCTGGTTCTGCGCAACCCGGCTGAATGTAAACCCGCATTCCGGACCGGACACAGCGCAACGCATCATCCGGAGTCCGCAGTTTATTCATGTATTCGATCTTCCAGGACATCTACTTTCTCCTTACGCGGACTTGCTTGCAGCGGCCGGCTCCGCTAGTCCGGCAGCTGTTGCCTCTTCATAGCCCAAGGCAGCGTAGAAAATAGCATGATCAAAAAACTGCTCGAGCATTTGCAGCATTTCCAGCTCGCCAAAAACCTCCATGGGCCGATCCATGACCGATTCCTTTTTCAGATACTCCCACAGGTTCTCCTTGGTCATGACGATCACCATGACCACCTGACTGAAGGGTACTTGTTGCAGGGCACGCCGCGCCCCAATTTCCCGATAGCGCTTCTCGATGTCGAATTCGGTCTTGCCCATCAACCAGTCGCCCAGATGACGGTAAATCTCGTAAACCCTTTCTTTTAGTTCGTCAGGAGGTACCTTGCGATAGTCACGCGTGTGCTCCGATTCCTGAACCTTGGTGAGCAACGCCGCTGCCAGCGCCTGGGAGTGGGTTTCGATCAGGCGGACGAGCCGGTAGAGGAGCATCATGACCGTCTCCTTTTTCTTTCCTCTATGCCCAGTGTCGGTCCGCCGCGGGTTTCCAGCGGTGACCCTTAGCACGAGCGAATGTGATGACGGTCACATGGCTAAGTTATAGAAAAATAAGCGGCTAGGGTTTCAGAAAAAGAATTTCAGAGCAAACTGAATGATGCGCGGTCCGCGGTAATACGGCGAGTTGGAAGGTGTATTGTCGGTAGTCACCTGTCCGAAGATACTACTGCCTCCGATCGACCCGCCGTTCGATGTGGGTCCAAAAAACTGCGTGTGATTGAACGCGTTGAAGAAGTTCGACTGAAATTGCAAATACTTGCTCTCAGTAAATGGGAAGTTCTTCATCACAGAGATATCCCAGTTGTTAATCCCGGGGCCGCGCAAGATGTTTCGTCCCATGTTCCCGTAAGTGAATAACGGTACGCCTCCCTGAACCAGGCCGATGCCGGGAACAAAAGGTTGACCAACCGGAGGACCGACGGCGCAAACCAGGTTCATGGGATTAATCAAGAAATGGCCTGTTACCGTACCGGGCAGACAGCTTCCGTGCAGGCCGTCGGCGGAAGGGCTAAACGTCTCCTGCTGGCGCGGATCGCTGAATGTCTGGATCGGACCAATCACATCGGGACGGTCCAAACCTTCCTCGGAAAGGCTGGCGCCATTGCTCGAATAAAGCAGGAAGGGATTGCCTGATTGAAAGGTAGCGATGGTAGAGACGCTCCAGCCGCCAACAGCCTGCTTTACAAATCCGCTGCTGTGATTGCCGAACGGGATTTGCCAGATCGGACTGAGCACCAGCCTGTGGGTTGCGTCAAAGTCTGCTAAGCCACGATCGAATGCCGGGTCGAGGGGGTTGGTAAAGGTACCGGATCGCGCGCGGAAGCCCGAGGTCTCGTCGATGGTCTTCGACAGAGTATATGCGCCGCGGAACTGCAGGCCGTGGCTCATTCGCCGATCCACCGTGATCTGCAACTGGTTGCTGGAAGAATTGCCGGCGCTGACATTGGTGATGATCTGTGTGGCGCCGTGAGCAATAAAGTTCGCGTCGCAGGCGGCCAAGGGTCGGGCACAATCGGGAGTGATGAAATTGAGGGGATTGGATCCCGCCGCAACCGCCTGCTGGTACTGAGTCAGGAGACCGTCGGGGCCTGCCAGCCCAGGATTGTTCAGGTTGGTGCTGCTGATGGCCTTGCGGCTCAGGCTGCCCACGTATACTGCCTCAACCATGGTGTCCTTGGTGAGCTGGTATTGGAAACCGTAGTTAAAGTTCTCGGCGTAGGGTGTGCGAAAATGCGGGGAAACGACGTAGGCATAGGGAATAGCTGGAGTGAAGAACTGCCCGAGATGCCCGCCGGCAATGAAGGGATAAGGATTGGAGTAGCCGGTGGTCGCCGTTTGGAAGGGATCGGCGCTGTAGGAGCCGTTTACCGGCAAGAGGCAGCCGGCTCCGTTGCCAGCGGCTACTTCCGCCGCTGTGGTGAAACAAGGGAAATTATTGGCGTCATAACCGAAGGGGGGCTGGGCGCCGAACTGAAGATTCAGAGCCCCATCTTCGATGTCGTAGAAGATTCCAAAGCCGCCGCGCATCACCAGCTTAGCTGAACCCAACATGTTCCAGGAGAAGCCAAATCGCGGAGCAAAGTTGTTGCGGTCGGGATAGACCAGGCCGCGGTTCGGAGTTCCAGGGTCGCCGGCGTACAGCAAACTGGGAGGCGCATCCGGGAACAGGGTTGAGTGTTGACCTGGGTACCAGCCCATAATCTCATTGTGAGGATCGGTCTGGGGTGAGTTGTATTCGTAACGCAAACCGTAGTCCAGGCTCAGATTTTTCGCGACCTTCCATGCGTCCTGGGCAAAGAAGTACAGCTGGTGGCTGCGAATTCCATATACGGCGTTCGAGAACTGAAAGTAGTTGTCGGTAAAGCCACCGACAAAATCCGCAAGGGCACTGCCGGTATTCGTGTAATAGGTGCCAAAGTCGAGAGAGCCGTTGTTGTAGTAGTCGTAGTTAAAGTTGTTCTGCGTCCATCGCAGGTCTCCGCCAAACTTTAGGGCATGTTTGCCATGCATCCACGAGAAGGTGTCCTGGTACTGGAAGGTGTCATAGTGGTCTTTCGTTGGGCCTTCCGGGGAAGGCCCGAGGTTAAAAGCACCAGAGACCGCGACCAGTGGGGGGGCGGTCCCCTTGGGATCGTCGGGGTGAACGGTGAGGAATCCCAGCGCTGAGGGCGGAGTCTTGTCAATTGGAACAGCGGTGTACGTGGCGGAACGATTGGTCGAGAACCGCAGCTCATTCACCATCGTGGGGGAGATTGTGCGGGTCCAACTGAGCGATCCCGTCTGATAGCGTTGGCTGTTGGTGAAGCCCGAGCCGACCGGGACGTTGCCACCGGTAGAGGCGCCCTTCAGCACCTCAAAGGGAAAGTTCTCCGGTTGATCGTCGAAGATATAGAAAGCGGACAAGGCGTCCTTGCTGGAGAGGTTGTAGTCAAAGCGGAAGACGAACTGATCATCCTGCAGACTGGCCACCGGATCTTCCACGAAGCCATTGGTTCCGAAGTTTGGCATAGGGAGATACTTGTCGATGTAGTTCTTCATTACCGGATCCACCGGCACCTGGTTGCAGGGTGTGCCATTACACAGGAATGGACCTCCATTGGGGTCTCTTGGGTCGGTTAGCTGAAAACCCAAGTCGCTGAAATCCCCGTGCCGCTCGGCTGGAGTCAGGACTGTCAGAATTCCGGGATTTTGCCCTTCGCGGCGCCGAGCCCCCTGGTAAGAAGCGAACAAGAAGGCCTTGTCTTTCTTGATGGGGAAGCCAATCGTTCCGCCGAACAGGTTGTACTTGAAGATGGGTACCTGCTGCAGGAAGTAGTCGCTCGCATCGAGCGCGGTATTGCGGAAATAGTCAAAAAAATCGCCGTGCACTTGATTAGTACCAGACTTGATCACCTGGTTTACGATACCGCCGGAGGTACGCCCGTACTCCGCTTCGTAGTTGTTGGTAAGAATCTTGAATTCGGCAACGGCGTCGGGATTGGGGTCGACCACCATGTTGTTGCCGAGGAAGTCGTTGTTGTCAGAGCCATCGATCAGGAAAGTCAAGGATTCAGACCGCTGTCCGCTGACGGAGAAGGGATTCCCTGAGCCGTCATCCTGGTTAGGGGCGAGCGTTCCTGCCTGCAGCAGGCCGAGCTGCATAACGTCACGCGCGGCCAGCGGGAGATTCTCTATGCGCGAGGTGTTCTCCACCTTGCCTAAGGTGGCGCTGATGGTGTCCACCTGGGTTACGTCTCCGCGCACCTCCACCACCTGAGTGCTGGGGCCCAGCCGCAGAGCGATATCCTGGCGGGCTTTCTGGTTGATCTGCAGGGTTATGCCAGTTTGCACATACCGCCGGAATCCTGCTTGCTCGACAGTGAGCTCGTAGGTTCCGATTGGGACCAGCGTGAAGAGGTAATCGCCATCCTGATTGGTTTTGGTGCTTCGTCCTACGTTGGTGTCAGAATTCCGAAGGCTCACGCTTGCTCCGGCAACCACCGCACCCGTAGGATCTCTCACCGTACCCGTAAGCACGGCCGAAGCCTGTTGGGCGTGGGCCTGGATATCGAGCAAGAGGCTGACAGAGAGAATCAGAAACAAAATAAGGCAGAGATCACGGCACAAGGCTGTTAAGGGCTTCATGGATGCCTCACCCATTTTCTAAGGTCCCGGCGGACCAAAGTGGCGACCGGCGGCTATGCGCCTGGATTATCCGCCGCCAGGATGCAGCTTTTCAAGCGAAATCCCGGGGTCACGATCATGCCTGACCGGAGGGGTCTCAGGCAGGTAAAGTGCACGGCTTGACAAAACCATCACACCTGTTAAAGTGCGGGCAATCGTTCCGCGAATTTGTTGGTCACAGGTGCTTAAGTCTATGAAGAATGTTTATGAAGTTCTGCGGCAAAAGGAACTGGAATTAGCCAGACTGGAAAAAGAAGTGGAGGCGCTACGGGTAGCGGCGCCCCTGCTCTCTGACGAAAAGGAACCACTTGAGGCCACGAACAATAAGCCGGCCCTGACAACGCCGCAACCACCGATCCGGATTCCGCAACCGGCGGCCACGGTCACTCCACAACCGGCGCGTGCTGCAGCGGGATGGGAAGATACGGCCAAACGCTGGCCATAGACAGCGGGCAGGAACGCCTCGCCTTCGAAACGGAACGCCCACGGCGCTAAGGTCGGCGCCGACAGTCGGGGTTGCGCGCTTGTTCGGGCCCGCGACATGCCTAGGCGTGACAGACTTCTGAGAAGAGCCATTCGCGAGGCACCGCCTGGAAGAGCAAGTCCTCCTGTGCCGCGGTAAACTCGGCTCCACATTCCTGGCAGACAAAGTTCCATCGCCGGGTGGTTTGGAGGAAATCCTCACGCCCGCTGGGGGTTTCCTCATAGGCGATGACCAGGACGCCGCAGTTGAGCATGGGACAGGTAGCGCCGGCAGCTCGCAAATCTACATCCCGTTTCCAGTCATGCAGCATCAAGGTCACTTCTTCTCTGAGACTGAGATTCATTGTTTTCTCCTCATCCTGTTTCTCAACGAATCTGTTTTCTCACTGCGCGGCCACCAGCCGTTCGAGCGCAGCTTTGTTCTTGATCAAAAGAGTTGAGCCGTGCAATTCCAGAATCCGCTGTTTCTTGAATTCGCTCAAGGTACGAGTTACGGTTTCCCGCGAAGTGCCGATCAGTTGAGCCATCTCCTCGTGAGTGAGGGCGAGTTTCATGCGAATCACGCCGTCGGCGACGCGGGCATCGGTCGACCACTGCAAAAGGAGGCGTGCCAGTTTCTCAGAAACGGAGTGCGACAGTCCGATGGAGCGGATGACGTCATAGGCTGACTGACAGTCCAGCGCCAGATGCTCGGCGGCGCGCAGACAGGCGTCGGGATGTTCATTGAGCAAGCGCAGGAAGTCGTCGCGACGGATGAAGGTCAGTTGGGAGGGCTGCAGGGTCTCGACGGTGACTTCGTGCGGTTTGCCGCTGACCACGGAATGCAAACCGAGTATCGCGCCCGGTTCAGCAATCTTAAGGATGAGGCTCTTGCCGTCGGCGTTGGTGGTCATCAACTTTGCTCTGCCCTGGCAAAGTACATAAACCCCACGTGCCTCCTGTCCTTCGAGGAATACCACCGCCCCTTCCGGGTAGCAGCTGGCATGCTTGGTCTGATCCAGAGCGCGCACCGAATCCTGGGAGAGGGCACAGAAGAAGCTCTGGCCGCGCAGCTTGCATCCCTGGCAGTTGTCGATGATCGGCAAGCCGTAGGGCGAGTGGGCAGGCTTTCTCGCCGCAAGCGGAATGAAGCCGGGCATCTGGGTTCTCGTAACCGCGTCCACCGTTGCAGTCGCCATCGTAGTTTCCTTTCGCGAAGAAGTTTTCGTGCACCCCATCTGACTGTGAAGCCAGAGTACCCGCTGTCACGGAGAGTGACTACTAGGACAATCCCTAGTTCTGCGAGGCTGCAGGTCACCAAAGTTATCCACGGAGTTGGAGGAACCTGCAGATCCGCAACTGACGCGAGAATCCGCCGGGCAGAAAGCAGGGAGGCCGGGTGTCAGTTTCCTGATCCGGCCCCTAATTGAGGAGAAAAGTAGGGCGTTCCGGTTAGAACGCTGGCAACGGCAAGCGGTAACTGTTCGTTGGTATAAACCTTCAACACGTAGCCGTCGGCGCCCAAGGCGCGAGCCTTTTTCAAGTAGGCGGGGGAGGACTGCACGGTGAGAAAGATGATCTTGGGGGAGAGCCCGCACTGCCGGATTTTGATAGCGGCTTCAAATCCCGTCATCTCCGGCATGCTGATATCGGAGACAATCAGGTCCGGGTTCAAAGCCTTGGCCGCTTCCACCAGCTTCCTGCCGTTTTCCACGGTACCGACGACTTCATATTCCTCGCTCAGGAGCGTCCGAACCTCTTCGAGCATCTCTGTGTGATCGTCGGCCAACAGGATGCGTTTGCGGCTCATAGTGCCCCTCGGCATGATCGTATCGGGTCCAGCTTGAATATCTTGATCCAACATCGCCAGATCTCAAAAGGCATCGCGGTGCACCAGTTCCACCGTTTTGCGACAAACTCAGGTTACTGATCAGGGAACAGGCTGACGACTAGGGGATACCCTAGTTCTTTTATCCGGGGATAAGTCCCTGCTGGAGCGCAACTTTGGTCAGTTCCGCGACGCTCTTAACGCCCAGTTTGGCCATGATGCGGGCACGATGAAATTCCACCGTCTTGACCGAAACGTGAATGATGTCGGCGATCTCCTTGTTGCCCCGGCCCTCGACGATGAGCTGAAGGATTTCCCGCTGACGGTCTGTAAGTCCTTCAGATTCTCCACTTAGCTCGCCGTCGCGGTTCCAGAGCCGGGCAATGACATCTTCTCCGAACTCGGGCGTGATGTAAGTTTCGCCCTTCAGGATTGCGCTGATGGCCTTTTGCAATTCTTCCGTAGCCCCCGACTTGAGTACGTACCCGGAAGCCCCCAGCCGCAGGGCGTGTTTCAGATAGGCTGGATTGAGGTGCTGACTGAGGAAGATCAATTTGGTGCGGGGCAAACTCTTCTTGATTTGCTTGGCGGCCTCAAACCCATTCAGGATGGGCATGCTGATATCGACGACGACCAGATCGGGCTTGAGGCGCTCGGCAGCCTCTACCAAAGCCCGGCCATCCTTCGCTAACCCAACGATCTCGTACTGCACCTGCAAGGCGGAGCGCAGGCCGTCCAGGATCAGCGAATGATCGTCTCCTAACAATACGCGCAGCTTCATAGTCAAAAACGTTTACAGCAGTGTATTATGCAGCGGAAATCCCGCGAACGCCATCTGGGGGTGTGGGGTGCAACCGGTAGAGGTCTCTCAGCGGAAGCAGGCGCCGGTTTTAGACGGCACGCTCGAAAGAAGGTCAGTCATATGGTCCTTGAGCGGACTGGGGATGCTGCTGGTAATTACCCTCGCCGCTGGTTTAACGCTGCAGCAGGTGCGCGAATCCGACTACTGGGTGGACCACACCTGGAAGATCATAACCAGCAACCAACAGATCTTCGCCGATTTGAAAGACGCGGAGTCGGCCGAGCGCGGCTATATCATTACCGGCGATCCAAGTTATCTGGAACCGTTCAAAGGGGACTCGGACGCGATCGCCCGCACCCTCAGCGAACTCACACAACTCACCTCTGACAACCCGACACAACACCAACGCCTGGAAGATCTTGGAAGGTTGATCGCGCAACGAATGGCGGTTTTGGACGAAGCGGTCCAGCAGCGAAAGAATTCCGGCTTCGAGGCCGCCCAGGCAGTGGTGGTCGCAGGGAAGGGGCGGATGGCGATGGGTGAGATCCGGGCTGTTGGCCAGGAATTCGAGGGTGAGGAGTTCCGATTGCTTGAGCAGCGAGTGCATGTGCGGCAGGCGCGGTTGCGAAGCGGCTTTATCGCCACTCTGGTGGCGTCGGTTCTGGCGTTAGTGGCGTTCCTGTTATTCCCACTGGACGTGCGGCGGGCAGTGCGACAGCGCGATGCCGCCGAACGTGAAAAGCGGGAAAGTGAGTCCACCGTGCAGGCAGTGTTTCAGGCGGCCGCGCAGGGAATTTTCATCGTGGGCGCAGACGGGCGAATCATAATGGCGAATCCCATAGCCGAGAAGATGCTGGGTTACAACCCCGGAGAGCTCGCGGGACAATCGGTCGAAACTCTGGTTCCGGAGGCGCAGCGGGGAGGGCACGTAGCTCATCGCGATCAATACTTTGGCAATCCGCAAAACCGCCCGATGGGTCTGGGCCTGGATCTGCAGGCCCGAAGGAGGGATGGCAGCACGTTCGACGTGGAAATCAGTTTGAGCCATATGCCGTCCGCGCAGGGAACGGTGGCGGTGGCTTTGTTGAGCGACATCTCCAAGCGCAAAGCTGACGAACAGGCCATTCGGCGTCAAAGAGAGGATCTGCGTCATCTGGCCGCCCGGCTCATGACGGCGCAGGATGACGAGCGCCGTCGCATAGCGCGAAATCTACACGACGACTTGAGCCAAAAGCTCGCCTACCTGGCGATGGATGTTGGCAAGCTTGCGAGCAAGGCATCTTCCCAGGAGCTGGCAGCCGACCTCCGGCCCCTGCAACGGCGAGCGGCGGAGGCTGCCGAGAGCGTCCGCCAGATTTCACACCAGCTGCATCCCTCCATTCTGGACGACATCGGGCTGGAAGCCGCGTTGGAACAGTACTGCGAAGAATTCGAGCAACGGGCGGGGATTCGCACCCACTTCGTCGCGCGAAATGTACCGGAGTCAATTCCGCGAGAAGTGGCCAGCAGCGTGTATCACATCTTCCAGGAAACTCTGCGCAACGTCTCCAAGCACTCCAAGGCGCGAGAAGCCTTTGTCACGCTGGAGTTCGACGGGAGGGTTCTGCGATTGACGGTGAAAGATGAAGGAATCGGGCTCACGCTGAGCCGGCTGCAGTCCGGAGGCAGCATCGGTATTGTGGGTATGAAAGAACGCGCCCACCTGGTGAATGGCACGGTCTCGATTGAATCCCGTTCAGGAGAAGGCACTGAGGTCAGTGTGACGGTGCCGCTGTCAACCGTAGCATAAGGTTGCCTTGTCGGCCTCGGGGACCTTCTCTACTTTTCGTTCAAACAATACTCACCGAGAAGCTGGCCCTGATCCTCCGGATTCGCTGATTGCGGATAGAGATCGACGTTGTTGCAATCGTACAGACCGTAGTTCTTCGGCAGCCGCACCATCCAGTAATCTCCAGGTTTGGCAGCATTGCAGTTGGGCGCAGTTTGATTGCATTGCAGCTCGAATGCTTTGCCGGATTCGCGAATCGTCACCAGGATCACTCCATTGTTTACAGTGGAGTCCTTCACCGTGACCAGCGACTTATCCACGGCGAATACCTGCGCAGCAAACAGCAGAGCGAAAAGGATTATGACCTTTTTCATAGGAGCCTCCTCTTGCCAGGCCGTGCGGCGCCCAGCACGCACCTTGCCCGGCCAGAACCGATCTACTTGCATTATGGGATTCCCCCTGCGCCGAGCGCTGTGATTCCTATCACAAGGTCAGGAGCGGGCATCACCAAGACCGGTCACTTTGGTGTGCCAATCGGTCACAAGTGCTGGTGACAAGCCGCACAGCCGAGAGGGCCTGGCAAAAGTGAAGATACAACAGTAAGCGCAAGCTACGCCGGGGGTATGTCATGAAGAGAGTCTTGATTCTGGGTGCCGCGGGCAGAGACTTCCATAACTTCAACGTTGTCTTTCGCAACAATCTGGACTACCAGGTGGTTGCCTTTACGGCGACTCAGATCCCGGATATAGCGGGCCGCCGTTATCCGCAGGAACTGGCCGGCCGGTTGTACCCGGAAGGCATTCCGATCTTCGAAGAGAAGGATCTGGAAAAGCTGATTGCGGAATACGAAATTGACCTTGTGGTCTTTTCCTACAGCGACATCTCCCACCAGAATCTCATGCACATCGCCTCCCGAGCCCTGGCGGCGGGAGCGGACTTCTGGCTGCTTGGGACGGAACATACCCAGCTGGAGTCGACCGTGCCGGTAATTTCTGTGTGCGCGGTGCGCACCGGATGCGGCAAGAGCCCGGTTTCGCGGCTGATAGCTTCCGAGCTGCGCCGGCAAGGCCGCAAGCCTGTGGTCATTCGCCATCCCATGCCCTATGGAGACCTGGCTGCCCAGGCGGTGCAGCGCTTCGCCACGCTGGAGGATCTCGACCTGCAGAAATGCACGATTGAGGAGCGCGAAGAATACGAACCGCATATTTGTCAGGGAACGGTGGTCTATGCGGGCGTTGACTACGAGAAGATTCTGCGCCAGGCGGAGAAAGAAGCAGATGTGATCCTTTGGGATGGAGGGAACAATGACACTCCGTTCTACAAGTCCGATCTGGAGATTGTAGTCGTTGATCCCCACCGCCCCGGTCATGAGCTGTCTTACTACCCCGGTGAGGTCAATCTGCGCCGGGCCGATGTGGTGGTGATCAACAAGGTCGATACCGCCCAGCAGCGTGACGTGGAGACGGTTCGCGAGAACATCAAACTCAGCAATCCTAAGGCTGCAGTTTTCGAGACGGCTTGCCGGGTCACGGTGGACGAACCGGAGTTCGCTAAAGGAAGGCGCGTCCTGGTGGTGGAGGACGGACCGACTCTCACACACGGCGAGATGCCGTATGGCGCCGGAGTGGTAGCTGCCCGGCAATGCGGAGCGGAGGAACTGGTCGATCCGCGGCCGTATGCAGTGGGATCGATCCGCGGTACCTACGAGCGTTATCCCCACCTGACCAGCCTCCTTCCGGCGATGGGTTACAGCGCCATGCAGAGGCACGAGCTGGAGGAGACGATTCGCCGCACGCCCTGCGATCTGGTGATCATCGCCACACCTATCGATCTGGCGCGGGTGATCAAACTGGACTGCCCGAGTCTGCGCGTCACCTACGAAATTCAGGAACTCAGCAAACCGGGCCTGGCCGAACTGCTGACCAAGTTCATGCGAGAGCATCAACCCGATCTCGCAGGAGTGGGACGATGAACGGAAAAGACTTTCTCTCGATCAAGGATTTTTCGCCGTCAGAGATTCTGTATCTGCTGATTCTGGGCCGGCAGATTAAGACCCATCCGACAACCTACAGTGACGCTCTGAAGCGTGCGACCCTGGCGATGATCTTCGAAAAGCCCTCGTTGCGCACCCGTGTCACTTTTGATGTTGGCATCCAGCAACTGGGCGGGTTCTCGATCTATCTTTCCCCGGCGGAGATCAATCTGGGCAAACGCGAGTCGGTGTACGACGTTGCCAAGAACCTGGAGAGGATGGTTCAGGGGATCATGATCCGCACCTTTGCCCACGACATCGTTGAGCAGATGGCGCAGTACGCGCGCATTCCCGTGATCAACGGCCTGACTGACTATAGCCATCCCTGCCAGGCAATGGCCGATTACCTCACCATGTGGGAGGCCAAGGGCAACCTGGAAGGACTAAGGGTTGCCTTTGTGGGAGACGGGGACAATGTTGCGCACTCGCTTATGTTCGCGGGCGCGCAGTTGGGGGCCCATGTCTGCGTGGCGACACCTCCGGGATACGAACCCAAGGCAGAAGCCGTCAAGTGGTCGGAGACACGGGCCAAGGAAACAGGTGGGAGTTGCAAGATCACGAACGATCCGCTGGAGGCTGTTACCGGGGCCGATGTGGTCTACACCGATGTGTGGGCCAGCATGGGCCAGGAAGCGGAAATCCAGAAACGAGATCAAGATTTCCGTTTCTACCAGGTGAACACAGCGCTTTTCCGGCACGCCAAGCGCGATGCGATCTTTCTGCATTGTCTGCCGGCCCACCGCGGCAAAGAGGTCACGAACGATGTCATCGACTCGCCGCGGTCTCTGGTGTTTCAGCAGGCGGAGAACCGGCTGCACGTGCAGAAGGCCATCATGCTGGAGCTGATGAAGGGCGAGTTCGTGAAGCTGCCGGGATTGGTGGAACTGCAGGAAACGGTGCACGTGTAGGAAAGGATTCAGTAGTCAGTAGTCAGTGGTCAGTGG
>Ga0187779_10002093_pt1 | contig 12336 bp, 10 predicted proteins | sample 1015_Q2_SP10_10__FD_132435 | JGI IMG/M metagenome (GOLD analysis project Ga0187779, IMG submission 132435) | Tropical peat soil microbial communities from peatlands in Department of Meta, Colombia - 1015_Q2_SP10_10_MG | ecosystem: Environmental > Terrestrial > Soil > Wetlands > Peat | place... | reverse complement strand
CTCACGGCCTGCCTGGTGCAGCCCCATCACCCCCGAGACCCGGACGACGATCGGCTCGCGGGCACGCTCCAGCGTGACGAGCTCGCTCGCCGCCTTGAGGACGCCGTAGTAGTTGATCGGGTTCGGCGGCGTCGTCTCGTCGGCACCGTGCTGCGTGCCGTCGAACACCCAGTCGGTCGAGACCGTGAGGAGTGCGGCGCCGCACGCGTTCGCTGCGTCGGCGAGCGTCTGCGTGACTCCGACGTAGCTCTCCCAGGCGCGCCGCCGGTCGGCGTAGAGGCCGAGGAAGTCGTTGAGGATCGCTGTGTGCGCGATCGCGTCGGGGCGGGCCTCGGAGACGGCCGCGCGGGTGGCGGCCTCATCGAGCAGGTCGACGTGGACGTAGCGGCAGCCCGGATGCGGGCGCGGCGGCAGCTCGCGAGCGGTCGCGACGACCTCGTCGTCGCGCGCCGCCGCAGCCACGACGACATTCGACCCGACGAAGCCGGCGCCGCCGGTGACGAGGACCCGCACGCCGGCCGCTAGCCGATCTCGGCGACGTGCACCGGCCTGCCCTCGTGGAGCGAGCGCCAGGCGGCGAGCCCGATCACGAGCGGCGCTCGCCCGTCCGCGCCTCCGACGGGCGCCGGAAGATCGTGCTGCACGGCGGTGACGAACGCATCCCACTCTCCGAGGTAGCTCGGGATGTACCGCTCGAGGAAGAAGTACGGGAGCGTCGCGGCGCGCGTGCCGTCGACCGTGCGCACGAGCCCCGTGTGGGCCAGCGGGTTCTCGGAGGCCGCCATACCCAGCGAGCCGAACGCCTCCACCCGTTGGTCGTAGCCGTAGACCGCCTGCCGGCTGTTGTCGATCACGGTCAGCGCGCCGCTCTCGTGGACGAGCGTCACGACGGCCGTGTCGATGTCGCCGATGTCGACGAGCTCGGGCGTGATCCGGACGCCGCCGCGCGCGTACACCTCGACGACCTCGCTGCCCGTCACGTACCGGGCCATGTCGAAGTCGTGGATCGTCATGTCGAGGAAGAGGCCGCCGGACGTGCGCGCGTACTCGAGCGGCGGCGGTGACGGGTCGCGGCTCGAGATCCGCACGAGGTGGACGTCGCCGACGGTGCCCGCCGCGACTGCCTCCCGCACCGACTGGTGCGCCGGGTCGAACCGTCGGTTGAAGCCGACCTGGAAGAGCACGCCGGCCTGTTCGACCGCCGCGAGAGCGCGGTCGACCGCGGCGAGGTCGAGCGAGATCGGCTTCTCGCAGAAGATCGCCTTTCCGGCTGCGGCGGCAGCCACGACCGCGTCCACGTGCGTGTCGGTGCTCGTGCAGATCGCGATCGCGTCGATGTCGGCGGCGAGCAGCTCGTCGAGGCTCGACGCCGACGTCGCCAGCAGCCGGGCTGCGACCTCCTCGGCCCGTCCCGGATCAGCGTCGTAGACGGCGGCGAGCGTCGCGCCCGCGACGCGGCCGGCGAGCAGCTCGGCGTGCATCGAGCCGATGCGGCCCGTTCCGAGGACGCCGACGCGTACGGGGTGTCCGCCGCTCACCAACCGACCCGCTGGCGCTGCTTGCCCTCGAGCACGCGCGCGTGCGCGTCTGCGACCTCGGATCGATCCGAGACCTCCGCGACGCCGACCTCCCAGAAGGCGCCGCCGGGCGTCCAGCGGTTTGGGGCGGTGTCGATCGCGATCACCGTCGTCCGGGTCGCCGTGCGGGCGCGCGCGAACGCCTCCTCGAACTCGGCGATCGTCGAGACCGATTCGCCGCCGCACCCGAGCGCACGTGCGTGGCCCGCCCAGTCGATCTTCACGCGCTCGTTGCCGTTCGCGTCGAAGAGGTTGTTGAACGAGCGGCCGCCCATGCCCGTCTGGAGCCGGTCGATGACCGCGAAGCCGCCGTTGTCGCAGACGACGACGATCAGCTTCCGGCCGGTAATGACGGAGCTGTAGAGCTCGGAGTTGAGCATCAGGTAGGAGCCGTCGCCTGCGAACGCGATCACCTCGCCCGCCCGGCGAGCCATCCTCGCGCCCCAGGCTCCGGCGATCTCGTAGCCCATGCACGAGTAGCCGTACTCGCAGTCGAAGGTGCCGACGCCTTTCGGGAGCCAGTTCACGTTGAGCTCTCCAGGCAAGCCGCCGGCCGCTGCCAGCGCATAGTCGTCGGCGGTCGACAGCCGGTGGACGGCACCGATCACCTGTGCGTACGTCGGTGGCTCGTCGTCGGTGGGTGCGGTCCTCTCGGCGACGAAGGCCTTGAACGAGGCGGCCTCCTGCACCGCTCGCGCCGTCCATTCCGGATCGGCGCGCCAACCTTCCAGCCTCGCATCGAGTTCCGCGAGACCCACTCGAGCATCGCCCACGACCGGCAGCGAACGATGCTTCGAGGCGTCGAAGCGCGCGGCGTTCAGCCCGATCAGCGTCAGGCCGTCGTTCCCGAAGACCGTCCAGGAGCCGGTCGTGAAGTCCTGCAGACGCGTGCCCGCGCACAGCACGACATCGGCGTCCGCGGCGAGGCGATTCGCGTGGTCCGAGCCGGTGACGCCGATCGGCCCGACGTAGCAGGGATGGTCGGCGGTCAGGCACGCCTTGCCCGCGACCGTCTCGACGACCGGGAGCGCGTGGGCCTCGACGAAGCGGCGTAGCTCGTCTTCCGCGAGCGAGTAGTGGACGCCGCCGCCGGCGATCACGAGCGGACGCCGGGCGCCGCGGAGCGCCTCCGCCGCAGCGCCGAGGTCGGCGGCGTCGGCCCGCTGGCGGCGCAGCTCGTGGACCCGGGGCTCAAACAGCCGCGCCGGGAAGTCGTATGCCGCGGCCTGGACGTCCTGCGGCAGACCGATGAACGCCGGGCCGCAGTCGGCCGGGTCGAGCATCGTCTCGATCGCGAGCGGGAGCGACTGCGCGACCTGGGCCGGATGGGAGATCCGGTCCCAGTAGCGGGAGACCGCGCGGAACGAGTCGTTGACGGTCGTCGAGGGCGAGCCGTAGTGCTCGACCTGCTGGAGCACGGGGTCGGGGATCCTGCTCTGGAAGGTGTCGCCCGACAGGAGGAGGACAGGCAGCCTGTTCGCCATCGCGACCCCGGCGGCCGTGACCATGTTCGTCGCTCCCGGGCCGATCGACGACGTCGCGACCATGATCTGGCGCCGGCGCATCGCCTTCGCGTACCCGATGGCCGCGAGGGCCATCCCCTGCTCGTTCTGGCCGCGGATCGTCGGCAGCTCGTCGCGCACCTCGTCGAGCGCGAAGCCGAGGCCGGTGACGTTCCCGTGGCCGAAGATCGCGAACACGCCTGGGAAGAGCGGCGCCTCCTCGCCGTCGATCACCGTCCGCTGTGCGATCAGGTAGCGGACGATCGCCTGCGCCGTCGTGAGCCGCACGGTGTTCATGAGGTCGCCTCCGCGGTCGTCATCGGGCAGCGGGGATCGGTCGGCATCCCGCGCCATGTCGCCCGGATCCAGCCGTATGCGGGGTCGTCCACGATCGCCATCGTTCGCTCCGGATTCGGGCCTGCCATCACGTTGAGGTAGTACAGCGGATAGCCGGGCGCGGCGACGCACGGACCGTGGTACCCGCGCGGCACGAGGAACGCGTCGCCGTCGCGTACGACCACGGTCTCGTCGATCGAGCCGTCCGCCGTGTACGTGCGGTGCAACGCGAAGCCCTCGTCGCTCGTCTCGGAGGAGCCAGACCGGCCAAGGCGGAAGTAGTAGATCTCCTCGTTGTTGGCGAGGGAATCGGGCGTGTCGTCGTGCTTGTGCGGCGGGTAGGACGACCAGTTGCCCTCCGGTGTCAGCACCTCGACGGCGATCAGGCGGTCGGCGCCGTCGAACGCGCCCGGTGCGAGGAAGTTCGTCACCTGACGCGTCGCCTGGCCCGCGCCGCGGATCTCGATCGGAACGTCGGAGCTCGGAACGTATGCGGGCTCGAAGCGGCGCTCGGCGCGGGACGACGCGAGCGCGATCTCCGCTCCCCCCAGGCTGGACAGGCTCGCCTCGCAGCTGATCGGCAGGTACGCCCAGTCGGTCACGCGCGCGAACACGCTCGTGCGCCCCTCGAGCTCGAAGCGTCGCCCTTCGACGTCGACGGCCGCCGATCCCGAGAGCGGCACGACGGCGAGCTCCTCGTCTCCCGTCGCGAGCGCCAGCGACTCCCCCGGTGCGAGCGTCACGATGCGAAGGCCGCAGTACGCCCAGCCGGCACTCTCCGGCGTGATCGCGAGCGCGGCAGCGCCGTCGCCGCCCTCGCCGGCAGGGATCAGCAGGTCCGACGCGGCTGCGTCACGCGCCGACACGGTTCTCCTCCAGGAGCTCGAACACCTCCGGCTCCGTCGGCATCGCGTCCGCGCAGAGCAGCCTCGAGGCGACGATGGCCCCGACCGCATTCGCGTACCTCACCGCCGCGACGGGGTCGGCGCCGCGCAGCAGCTCGTGGCAGAGCGCACCGCCGAAGGCGTCGCCAGCGCCGAGGCCGCAGACGACCTCCACCGGGACAGGTGGGACGCGGGTGCGCACAGCCGAGGTTGCGACGAGGACGCCGTCTCCGCCGAGCTTCACCACGGCGAGCTCGATCCCCTGTTCCAGCAAGGCGTCGGCAGCCGCCTCGGGGTCGGCGGTACCGACGGCGACCTCGCACTCGCGGCGGTTGCCGACCGCGACCGTGGCGAGGTCCAGCGCGGCGCCGATCGCATGGCTCGCGGCGTCCTCGCTCGGCCAGAAGGTCGGCCGGTAGTCGAGGTCGATCACGGTCTGCCTGCGACGGTCACGGTGCTCCAGCATCGCACGCGTCGTCGGGCCGGTGAGCCGGCCCGAGAGGCACGAGCCCGCCACCCAGAAGATCTCGGCGTCGCGCGCGGCCCCGAGGAGCTCGTCGTCGAGCTCGATCTCCTCGTCGGGTGCCGCGGGCTCGCGGTAGAAGACGAGCCGTGGATCCTCGGGCGGATCCATCGCCGCGATCGCGAGTGGCGTCTGCAGCGTCGGATGGGTGCGGACGAACCGCGTGTCGACGCCGAAGCTCTCGAGGCCGGATCGCACGTATGCGCCGAGCTCGTCGTCGCCGACGGCGGTGACGACGGCGCTGCGCGTGCCGAGCCGGGCAGCGGCGGCGGCGACGTTCGTCGGGCTGCCGCCGAACGACTTCGCGAAGGTCTGGACCTGGGCGAGCGGAACCCCGAGCTGCTCCGCGTACAGGTCGATGCTCACGCGCCCGATCGTGAGCAGCTGCGGCGCCTCTCCCGCTCCGATGCCGGCCGGGCCGGCATCTGCGCTCCTGGGCGGCTCCGTCGAGCCTGCGCCGCTCACGTGTCGACGGCGCCCTCGAGCTCGTGCGTCAGCGCCTCGAGCTCGGCGCCGCCCGCCATCTCGCGCACGAGCTGGTCGCGCGTCACCGCGCCCTTGACGTGGTCGCCGATCACCCGGCCGCGGTTGAGCAGCACGAAGTGGTCGCCGACCGGGAAGGCGTGGTGCGGGTTGTGCGTGATGAAGATCACGCCGACCCCTCGTTCGGCGGCGCGCACGACATACCGGAGCACGACACCGGCCTGCTTCACGTCGAGCGCCGACGTCGGCTCGTCGAGGATGAGCACGCGGGCGCCGAAGTAGATCGCCCGTGCGATCGCGACCGCCTGGCGCTCACCGCCGGACAGGGTGCCAACCGGCTGGTCGGGGTCCCGCACGTCGATCCCCATCTGCCCCATCTGCTCGCGCGCGGTCTGCTTCGCGAAGCGGATGTCGAAGCGGCTCACCGGCCAGCGGCCCTTCACCGGCTCCTCGCCGAGGAAGAAGTTCCGCCAGATCGACATCAGCGGCACCATCGCGAGATCCTGGTACACCGTCGCGATTCCCGCGTGCCGGGCGTCGCGAGGCGAGGCGAAGCGCACCCCTTCCCCGTCGACCCGCAGGACGCCTTCGTCGTAGTGGTGGACGCCCGAGAGGATCTTGATCAGCGTCGACTTCCCGGCGCCGTTGTCGCCGAGGATGCACGTCACCGCGCCGGCGTCGACGTGGAGCGAGACGTCGCGGAGCGCGAGGACGTTGCCGAAGTACTTCGAGACGCCCTCGAGCTCGAGCAGGTGCGCGTCGTTCCCGCCGGCCGAGCTCACCGCGCCCGCTCCGCGCGCCGCCGGATCGCCGTGTTGAGCATCACCGCCGAGATGAGCACGACGCCTTCGAAGAAGTAGACCCAGTTCGAGTCCCAGCCAGACGAGATGATCCCGATCTGCGCCATGCCGAGGATCATCGCGCCGAACGCTGCGCCGAGCACCGAGCCGTAGCCGCCCGTGAGGAGACAGCCGCCCACGACCGCGGCGATGATGAACTCGAACTCGCGGCCGACTCCCTCGTTGCTCTGCATCCCGCGGAGCGCGACGGCGGTCATGATCCCCCAGGTCGACGCGACGAGGGACGTCGCCATGAAGAGGAGGATCTTCGTGCGCGCCACCGGGACGCCGACGTTGCGCGCCGCGACCGGGTCGCCGCCCACGCTGAAGATCCAGTTCCCGAACCGCGTGCGCGAGAGCACCCAGGCGGCGACGAGGGTGAAGCCGAGCCACCAGACGACGGGGACGGCGAGGCCGTACTTGTTCCAGACGGTCGAGGCGAAGAGCTTGTGCGCGAAGTCGAAGCCGGGGGCCTTGTCGATGTCGTTGATCGAGACGCCGCCGGTGATCTTGATCGTGAGGCCCGCGTTGAGGCCGCGCAGCATGAAGAAGGTCCCGAGCGTGACGATGAAGCTCGGGAGTCGCGTCTTCACCACGGTGAAGCCGTTGACGAAGCCGATCGCGAGGCCGAAGAGGAGCACGACGACGATCGAGGGCCAGATGTTCCAGTCGGCCTTCGTCGTCAGGATCCCGAGCAGCAAGCCGGAGCTCCCGATCATCACGCCCGACGAGAGGTCGAACTCGCCGCCGATCATGAGGAGCGCCACCGGCACCGCGACGATCCCGTCGTAGGCAGCGGTGTTGAGCCAGGTGCTCCAGATGCCCGGATCGCCGGCCCAGTTCACGCCGCGGGCCGTCCAGGCGAAGAGCAGGAACACGGCGACCGCGCCGATGAACGCGCCCGTGTCGGGCCGCTTGAGGATGGTGGTGAGCACGCCCACCTGGGCAAGCCGCTCGTCCGCCGCCCCGGGTGGGGAGAACCCGGGTGGGGAGGACCCAGGTGGCGAGGACAAAGGTGGGGAGGGTGCGGGCGGTTTCGGGGAGGAAGCGGTGTCGGTCATTCGTCGCGCCTCGGCCGCGGGTGGGCGAGGAGGGCGTCCGCCCACCCGCGGCGGTGCTCGCTAGCGAGTGCCCTGCTTCGCGAGGGCGGCGACGCGCGCCGCATTCGCCTTGTTGACGATGCCGGGCCCGGTCAGGACCGGAGCACCGTTGCCGACCGTGTTCAGGTTGGTCACGAACAGGTAGGCGAACACCACGGGCAGGTAGCCCTGCAGGTACTGCTGCTGGTCGATCGCGAACAGGATCTTCCCGCCCTCGATCGCGGTGATCACGCCGGGGCTGAGGTCGAAGGTTCCCACCTTCGTCCCCTTCGGCACGGCGGTCAGCGCCGCGGTCGCGACGTCCGGGTTGAGCGCGAGGAAGGCATCCGTCTTCGGGTTGGCCTTGAAGTACGCCGAGATCTTCTGCTGCGTCCCCGGCAGGTCGGAGGTCGCATTCGGGATCAGGAGCGTCTTCGTCGTGCCCTTGAAGGTCTTCTTCGCGCCTGCGGCCCGCTGCGTCAGGCCCGAGTTGCTCGCCTCGTGGATGAGCACGACGAGGTTCTTCGCGCCCACCGCGTCGAACTGCTTGCCGGCGCCTTCACCGGCGACGTCCTCCGTCTGGCCGACGTGGCACATGTACGTCTTCAGGCTGTCGAAGGCTCCGAGGCCCGAGTTGACGGTGATGATCTCGATCCCCTTCGAGGCCGCCTTCGTGAGCGGGTCCTGCAGTGCGCTCGCGTCCGGCACGGAGGTCGCGATGACGTTGACCTTCGCCGCGATCGCCGCGTTCAGACCGGCGACCTGCTTCGAGACGTCGTTGTTCGCGTAGACCTGCGTGGCGCTGACGCCCCGTGCCTTGAGGTCGCTCACCGCCTGGTCGACGCCCTTCTTGAACACGGACCAGAACGACCCGGTGTCACCGTGGGTGACGACCGCGATCCTCGTCTTGGTCGCCGCCGTCGCGCCGAGCGCGGAGGCTGCGGCCGGCCCGCCGAGGATGGCAGCGCCCGCCGTCAGCAGCCCGCCCTTCACGACGAGGCCGCGTCGACTGAACCGCTGCTCGTCCAGTGTGTCGATCGCGTCCTGCTCACTCATGAGCTTCTCCTTCCGTTGGATCCTTCGTTCCAGGTGTGCCGCCGATCGTGCGGGATCGCGCCCGATCACCCCCCTTCCGCCGCGTGTGCGACATGCGTCGCGCCGGGCGCCCCAGCCCGCAGGAAGTCGATGCTCCGCCGGACGTCCTCGACGGGCCCCTCTCCGGGCGGCGGTGCGCCTTGCGTGATCGCCATGTCCTGTTCGAGCACGTACCACCCGCCGAAGCCGGAGCTTTCGAGGGCGGCGACGACCTCGTGGACCGGGACGTCGCCTGCGCCGAGCGGTTGGAAGAGTCCCGCCTGGACGGCCGGAACGAGCTCGAGCTCGCCCGAGCGCAGCCCGGAGGCGACGGTCGAGCTGACGTCCTTGAGATGGACGTGACGGACACGGCGCCCGTAGTCTTGCGCGATCTCGAGCGGATCGGAACCTCCGAGCGAGAGATGGCCGGTGTCGAGGCAGATCGAGACGCCCGAGCTCTCGAGCATGCGCTTCACCTCGTCGTCCGTCTCGACGAGCGTGCCCCAGTGCGGGTGGAACGCCTGCATGACGCCGTACTCGGCCACGATCTCGCCCACGCGGTCGAGCCCCTGGAGGAGGTGCGCCCACTCGGCGGAGGAGAGCTCGATCCGCGGCGACCAGTCGTCGTCGACGACGGCGGCGGTGCAGATCACGCCCGCGCCGAGCTCGACGTAGAGCTCGGCCGTTCGGCGCACCTTGTCGAGGTTGGCGCCGAGCCGCGCAGGATCGTGGAGCACGACGGGGAGGAAGCCGCCGACGAGCTCGAGGTGATGCCGGTCGAGCAGGGCGCGCGTCGCTGCCGGGTCGTAGCCGAGCCATCCGTCCGGTCCCGACTCCGTCGCCCGAATCCCGAGCGACCGCATCTCGGCGAGGACGCGGTCGGGCTCGAGCTGCATCCCCCAGTTCGGAACCTCGCAGACGCCCCAGGAGATCGGGCCGCCGGCCAGCCGCTCGAGGACCGACGGTCGCTGGCCCGAGCTCGTCGTGTTGGACATCCTCGTCCCTCCGGGCGATACTGCTTTGTTAGAGCGCTCCACCGTTAGAGCGCTCTAACGGTGGCGCGATTATGAGGCCGACTTCGAACCGTGTCAAGAAGCCCAGCGCTCGTTCGGCCGCCGGGCGTCAGGTGACGATGGAGGACGTCGCGCGCGAGGCGGGGGTCTCCCGAGCCCTCGTCTCGCTCGTCATGCGCGACAGCCCCAAGGTGAGCGAGAAGCGGCGAGCGCGGGTGCTCACGGCTGCTGCGCGACTCGGCTATCGCCCAAACGCCATGGCCCGTGGCCTCGCGAGCCGCCGTACGCGCACGATCGGCGTGCTCCTGAACGACCTCCACAACCCGTTCTTCGCCGAGATCCTCGACGGGATCTTCGACACCGCCGACGAGCTGGACTATCGACTGCTGATCGGGTCGGGCCGTCGCCGGGCGCCGGGCGAGCTCCGTGCCGTGGAGGCGTTCCTCGAGCACCGTGCGGACGGTCTCCTCCTGGTCAGCCCTCGTCTGCGCCAGGCCGACATCCTCTCGATCGGCAGGCAGATCGCGACCGTCACCGTCGCGCGTGACATCCGCACCGATGTCCTCGACTCGGTCTCGAACGACGACCGGGCAGGCGGTCGTCTCGCAGTGCGGCACCTCGCCGAGCTCGGCCACAGGCGGATCGCCCACATCGACGGCGGGCGCGGTGCGGGGGCCCGTGCCCGGCGCGAGGGCTATCTGCAGGAGATGGGCCTGCTGGGCCTGGAGGCACACGTCGTCTCCGGCGAGTTCACCGAGGCGGCCGGCGTGCGCGCCGCGGAGCGTCTGCTCGCGGCGCGGGAGCTGCCGACGGCGATCTTCGCGGCGAACGACCTCGTCGCCGCAGGTGCGCTCGACCGGTTCGAGGACGCGGGCCTGCGAGTGCCGGACGACGTGTCGATCGTCGGTTACGACAACACGTTCCTCGCGGCCCTCCACCACATGTCTCTGACGACGATCGACCAGCCGCGTCCGGAGATCGGGCGGCTCGCGCTCAGCACGCTCGTCGAACGGATCGACGGCTCGCGCGAGCGTCCGGTGCATCTGCGGCTTCCCCCTTCGCTCGTCGTGAGGGCGACGACCGCTCCGCCGCCGCGTGGCTAGCTAGGCGCCCTGTGGGCGAACGGTCTGCGGCCCGAGCTTCAGGATCGCCCCGCCGAGGGCAAAGGAGACGACGAAGCTGGGGACGGTCGCCCCGATCCCCCAGCTCGGCGGGTGCAGGTGCGAGACGAGCTCGACCCACCACGACGGGCCGGTCGGATAGAGCCACTGGTAGACGCCGAAGCCGGCCAGCCAGGCGACGACCGGCCCGAGCCGCCACGCCGGCGCCGCGAACACGTGCGTCTCCGGTGCGTACCGGCCGTCTGCGACCAGCCAGTCCGCGAGCAGCACGGCGAAGAGCGGCACGAAGAACGACCCGAGCAGGAGCAGGAAGGTCTGGTAGCTGACGAGGTCGATCGTCAGCGCCCCGATCGTGCCGACGGCGGTCGTGAGCGTGACGAGGAGCCGGAGCGGCGCTCCGGGCACGAGGTTCTGCAGCGAGACGGCGGCGGAGTACGCGTTCGCGAACGCGTCGTCCGTCTCGCCGACGGTGAGTGCGAGGAGCGCGAGCACGGCTGCGGCCCCGCCCGCCGCCACCGCTGCGGGAAGCGCGGCCGCGTCCAGCAGGTCCCGTGAGAGCACGATCACCGCCCCCAGCGCGAGCAGCCCGACGTTCGGGACGAGGTAGCCGAGGGCGCTTCCCCAGAAGGCACTCCGCCCGTCCCGCGAGAACCGCGTGTAGTCCGCCGCCAGCGGGATCCAGGAGACGGTGATCCCGACCACGACGTCGGCGCCCTGCCAGACCGACATGCCGCCCTTGCCCGGCTGGTGCCAGAGCGTTGCGAGGTGCGCGTCGCGGAAGGTCCACCAGACGAGGTACGCGAGAGCGAGCGGCACGGCCCAGACGGCGATGCGGCGGATGAACGTCCGCACCACTCCGATCGGACCCGCGAGCCCGAAGCCGAGCGCGACCACGCCGAAGACGAGGGTCCACAGCCACTGCGCGCGAAACCCGAGCAGCCTGTCCGAGAGCGCGGCAGCGGCCGTCGCGATCACGAGGAGCTCGAAGACCGTCCAGCCGAGGGTTTGCAGGACGTTGATCGCCGTCGGCAGCGACGAGCCGCGCCGGCCGAGAGGGGCCCGCAGCAGCACCATCGCGGGAACGCGTGCCTGCGCGCCGATGGCGGCGGCCGCCGAGAGCATCGCCTGGCCGATCACCCCGCCGAGGGCGATCGCGACCAGCGCGCGCGGGAGGGAGAGCGCCGGGACGAGCGCTGCCCCGGCGACGATCACGAGCAGGGAGACGCCGAGGTTCCCCCAGAGCAGGCTCGTGTCGAGAAAGCCGAACACGCGCAGTCGCTCGGGCACGGGCTCGATCCCCCACGTCGCGCGCTCGTCGCTCACGCCGAACAGACTACGGCGTCTCCGATTCGGGGAGCCGGTCGTATGCGATCGAGAGGCACTCGAGCGTCCGTGGCGCGAGCCGGAGCCGAGCTGCGCGGAGGCGTCGTCGTCCGGTTCTGCGGAGAGTGCTCGCCGCCGAGCTCCTCCGAGGAGGCAAGCCTCCGCGGCGAGCCCGTCAGTCCGCCGCCGCGACCTCGTCTCCGACGGCGATGGTGCCGCCCGCGACGATGTCCGCGCGCAGCCCGCCCCGATGGACGAGGGGGCGCAGGAGGCCCGGGCGCGCGAGTCTCTCCAGATGAGCGCAGGGCTCGGCGAGCCGCCGTCCGACGCACTCGACCGCGCCGATTCTGAAGCGCCGGCCGACGAGCGCGTCGAGTGCGATCCCGCGGGTGACGACATTCCGCCGTGCCTGCTCCCACGGCAGGTCGATCGAGTCGAGCGCGTCGGCCTCGACGAGCGTCAGCTCGTAGCCGCGACCCGGCGCGCTGAACGTCCCCGCGCCGGCCCAGTAGCGGTCGCCGGCGAGGCCCCGACCCGCGATCGCCTCGGCCGTCTCGACGCGGACGAGTGGCGCTTCCGCCG
>Ga0187779_10002092_pt1 | contig 12339 bp, 12 predicted proteins | sample 1015_Q2_SP10_10__FD_132435 | JGI IMG/M metagenome (GOLD analysis project Ga0187779, IMG submission 132435) | Tropical peat soil microbial communities from peatlands in Department of Meta, Colombia - 1015_Q2_SP10_10_MG | ecosystem: Environmental > Terrestrial > Soil > Wetlands > Peat | place... | reverse complement strand
AAGTCCTGCCGTAAACGCTCCCATCAACAGGAACAAACTTGTAATTCTAAGAATGTTTTTCATTTTCTCCTCCCATCCTCTTGGGAAGTAAACCCGGCCTTCCCAAAATAGTTTTAACCATCTGGTTAATTAATGGATGAGTCAGAACTCCGAGTCGCTCGTAAAGATTTGTAGCGCTTGTAAAATGGCTGTTTACAAAACTGGCGGTTATGTAGGGCAGACATTCTTGTCCGCCGCCTCGCGGGCAGGGATGCCCGCGCTACACAGCTTCGCGGAAGGAAGAAAAGACCATGAACAGCCAATCGCGTCTGCATTCCTGTGGGACAGCCGTGCTACGAATTGTGGTGGGCGTGATCTTTGTGATGCATGGCTGGCAGAAGCTTTCCTGGGGCTTTGCGCATGTTGCCGAATTTCTGGGCTCACTTCACGTACCGCTGCCGGCGCTGGCCGCGGTTTTGCTCACTCTGGTGGAACTGCTCGGCGGAATCGCTCTGATTGTCGGCGTGCTGGTGCGATATGTCGCGGCAATGCTCGCCATCGACATGTTGTTCGCCATCATCCTCGTTCATTTTAAGAATGGCTTCTTCGCGTCTAATGGGGGTCTGGAATTCCCACTCTTGCTCCTTGCCGCCAACATCAAACTTATTCTTTCAGGAGCAGGGTCGCTCAGCGTCAGCAGTTTGCGGAAGAAAACGGTAACAGGACCCTAGCCGCTTCGCCCATGGCGCTTCCTGGGACGGGATCCCTCGGTTTTCGAACGCTCCTGGAAGACTCGCGTGAAGATCTTGTCCACGTTTCTGAGCTGGCGCTTTAGATCGAAAGCTCGTTCGACCTGTTGGCGTGAAACCCGGCCCGTGATTGCCTTATCTGCCAGCACGAGCTCGCGAAAACTCTGGTCTTCCTGCCACGCGCGCATTGCATGCTTCTGGACCAAACGATAAGCATCTTCTCGGGAGAGTCCATGTTCGACGAGGTCCAGGAGAAGCTGTCCGCTAAAGACGAGACCGCCTGTGCTCTCCAGGTTTTGCAGCATGCGTTTCGGATACACGAACATCGTGTCGATCAGGTTTGTGGTCTTCTGCAGCATGTAGTCAACCAGCGTCGTGGAATCAGGGACAATGATGCGCTCCACCGACGAATGGGAGATGTCCCGCTCATGCCACAACGCAACATTTTCAAATCCGGCTTGAGCATTGGAACGGACCACGCGCGCTAATCCGCTGATTTGCTCACAGGTCACGGGATTGCGCTTGTGTGGCATCGCTGATGAACCTTTTTGTTTCTCGCTGAAGAACTCTTCGGCTTCGCGCACTTCAGTGCGCTGCAGGTGGCGGATCTCGGTGGCAATCTTGTCCAGGGTACTGGCGATCACTGCCAGAGTTGAGAGGTAATAGGCATGGCGGTCGCGTTGGATCACCTGGGAAGAAATTGCGGCTGCCTTTAGTCCGAGTCTGGCACAGATCTTTTCTTCCAGTTCAGGGGTAAGGTGGGCGAAGTTGCCCACGGCTCCCGAAAATTTCCCCACGCGCATGTCTTCAGCGGCGCGCGCAAAGCGCTCAATGTTGCGTTGCGTTTCCGAATACCAGTTGGCGAGCTTGAGGCCAAATGTGATCGGCTCGGCGTGGATCCCATGGGTGCGCCCGACCATCGGAGTGTCCTTGAACTCCCATGCTCGGCGCTTCAAGACGTCAGCCAGTCGATCCAGATCGGCAGCGATGACCTGAGAAGCTTGCCCAATGAGCAGCGCTTGCGCCGTATCCACTACGTCGTTCGAAGTCAGGCCGTAATGGAACCATCGCGCCTGGGGGCCGACAATTTCGGCTACCGCGGTCGTGAACGCGATTACATCGTGGCGAACCTCGGCTTCAATTTCGTGAATGCGCTGGACGTCGAAGTTGGCGCGCTCGCGGATCGCCTTGGCGGCGTCTTTCGGCACCATGCCTTCTTCGGCCAGAGTTTCAGTGGCCGCGACTTCCACCATCAGCCAAGTGCGAAAACGGTTCTCGTCACTCCAGATTCGGCCCATCTCCGGGCGTGTGTAGCGTGGAATCAAGTTGTATTGCCTTTCACGGAAGCACTGTGCGGGAACCTAGGATTCTAAACGGATCGTTCCATCTTGTGTAGGGCGGGCATTCTTGTCCGCCACGCCGGTGGCCCAGAGCCTGCCCTGAGCGAAGCCGAAGGGTCCCGCGAGCGGGTATACGAGCTGACCTGGGCAAGCAGGTAAAATGCCGCTGATGACTGCCCAACCGAATTACTTCGAGATGCTGTCCACGGCGATCGCAGAGGCGCACAAAGGATTATCCGAAGGTGGAATCCCGATTGGCGCCGCGATTTTCGATGCGGGCGGAAGGCTGCTGGGAGCGGGCCACAACCGTCGCGTGCAGAACGGCGATCCATCCATGCACGGCGAGACTGATGCTTTCCGCAATGCTGGCCGTCAACGCAGCTATCGAAATCTGATCATGGTGACCACACTTGCTCCCTGCTGGTATTGCAGTGGGCTGGTGCGGCAGTTCGGATTTCGCACCGTTGTTGTAGGCGAGAGCCGTAATTTTCAGGGTGGAATCGAGTGGCTGCGGTCGTTGGGCGTGAATGTGATCGATCTTGATTCCCCAGAATGCGTAAAGATGCTCGGCGACTACATTCGTGCGCATCCGGAGGTTTGGAACGAAGACATCGGAGAGGAGTGATGTTCCGAGAGTCAGAAAACGGCCTGATATTGCTTGCACAAAACACCCACGCTGCGTCTTAGGTAGGCGAAGCGCTTGTTTATAAAGGTTTTGGCGCACTGTCCCAGCTCTCGTCAGCAGCAACTCGGTGGTTTGTACCAAGGTAATTCGCGGTCAGGAGTTCCTACAGGTAACATTCTTTTAACTTTTGAAGCTGAAGGAAAGCTTGGGGGTGATATGCGTAAGTTCATTGAGGATCCCTGCCGAGCACTGCTGCTGGTTGGCCTGGTAGCTGTCATTAGTTATGGCCAATCCTTGGGAGACGTCGCACGTGAACAGCGCCAGAAGCAGCAAGCAAACAAAGCGCAAGCTGATAAGAAGGTAGTCACCAACGAGGACCTTCCCGAGCACCCGGATGCTGAGCAAAGCACCTCCGGCAACCCGCAGACCGCCGATTCCGACCAGGACTTGGCCGAAAAGAAACCGGCAGAGCAGTGGAAGCAGGAGATCCAGCAGCAGAAACAATCGGTGGCGAACTTACAGGCCCAGATGGACCGGCTGAACTCCTCGATCCATTTTGCGCCCGGCAACTGCGTTCGCAATTGTGTGCAGTGGAATGAGCATCAGGTAGAAAAGCAGGACGAAGTACAACGCATGCAGTCGGACCTCGAACAGCAGAAGAAACGACTGGAAGAAATGCAGGAATCCGCGCGCCAGCAGGGGTACGGAAATTCAGTTTGGGAACCTAATTAGAACCACGCGGGTTTCTTGGGGTCGGCAGCTCGGGATCAATCGCTTGATCCAGGTAAATCCACAGCACGCGTGAGAACAGAGTGATCGTAGGAGCAAGGGGCAGGAACAGCAGGATTGCCCAGAGTGTGATTTTCATCAGCGTCAAATGAGTGAACGCCCACAAAAGTAAGCCGATTCCTGCGATTGCGATCAATCCCAACCCATAGCTGATGTACATCGCGCCAAGGAAATAACCGGCTTCTCGCTCGAAGTTGAGGCCGCAGTTGGGACATTTCGGCCACATTCCGGGAAATCCCGTAAAAATAGATTTGCGAAAAATTCTGGCTTCGCGACATCGCGGGCACATCTGGCGCAAAATAGCCATGCCCGTCGGCATTCGAGCTGCGCCTGTCATGGAGCGTAGCTAGTGTACCCGGAGGCAAAGCTTATGTGCCCACTAGTGACCCAGTTAAGATTGTCATCGCGAGCAAGCTTGAGGCGGTTTGCGGGCGTGAGCGTCGCGGAAGCCCGCAGCCGAAATCCTGAGCGTGGGCGAAGGACCCAGCGAGGGATCTGGGCGCGCCGTGCGAACGCCTCGCGTCATCGCGACGCAAAACAATCGCACGTTTGGCGTCGCATCCCTATTGCGAACTGATCCACTACTAAACTGTGGCCCTTATCGTTTGCGATTGGGCTGCTGGGGTGGGGAAACCATGGAACGTCGCACTGGAACAATGGCTCCGCGAGAAGGATCAGCCGCGGCCGCGGCCCTCGAGAGCATTTCTTCCTGAATGTACTTCACGAAATCCTGGATCTGCCGCTGCATTTCTTCCATGCGCTCCCGCATTTGCAGGATGATCGCAATCCCGCTGATATTTACGGCAAGGTCCCGCGCCAGTGTGAGAATAAATTCCAGGCGTTGCAGGTCTTCATCGGTGTAGAGGCGGGTGTTGCCTTCAGTGCGTGACGGCTTCAGCAACCCTTCGCGTTCATAAAGGCGCAAGGTTTGCGGATGGATCCCATACATCTCGGCGACAGCCGAGATCATGTACGCACCCTTGGATTTTCGCTTTGTCATGCGTATCAGACTACGTAGGGACAGCTGCCCTCAGCTGTCCGGCGGAGCGAAGCTCCGCAGCTAATTATTAGAACACAAGCCCTCAATTGTCATCCTGAGCGGAGCCATGCGATTCGCATTCCGAATCGCATGGCAGAGTCGAAGGATCCCTGTATTTCTTGCGGATGTTCGGATGTCGCAAGGGATTCTTTCGATGTGATTAGGGTGAGAATTCTCTGCGGCATTCCGCGGCAGGCGCGAGCTTATAGGGATCCTTCGACTTCGTGACTCGTTTGCTTCGCGAACGAGCCACTTCGCTCAGGATGACAAGTCCTTGCAGGTTTCCTCGGTGGTCCTAAGTGACAGGTTTCTCGTGGGGTGCGGGTGCCCATCCAGCTGGCCTGAGCGCATGATTGAGCAGGTACGCGACTACGCCTGCCGCGATCAGCAGCATTCCAAAAGCAAACGAACTCATTCCGAGGACGTGCTCGGTCTCGCTACGAATAACCGAGAAACCCAGCAGCAGCATCGGAGCGATGCCGACGGCGATCGCTCCAAACATACCTCCCGGCACGCGGAATGCGCGCGGGAGTTCTGGTTCGCGAATCCGCAGCGCGACCAATGCGGCGAACTCTAGTGCCAGGCTGGCGCCATACAGAAGAATGTCAAGCGTGACCAGACGTTCGAAGCCGAGGCCCAGGCACATCGCCCAGCAGATCGCCAGGGCAATAATGGCAACCCACGGCGCGCGAGTACGCGCCTGCAATTTGCCAAAAATCTTGGGCAACATTCCGTCCTGCGCCATCGCCAGCGGCAAGCGTGAGTAGCTCATTACTAACGCGTTGAACATCCCAAAGCCGCTGATAATGCCGCCAAGTGCTAACCCAAATCGAAGCAGCGGACCACCAAGCATTCCAGCGATGTCAGCCCAGAATCCCGTGTCCCAGGCGGCGGGCGAGAGTCCTGTCATCCACATCGCGGCAACCGGAACGATGTAGCTGAGCGCCACAATCATGACGGCCACCAGCATTGCGCGGGGATAAGTACGCTGCGGCCGCTCGACCTCTGTGGCGATGGTCGAAGCATTGTCCCAGCCCATGTAGTTCCACATACAAATGAGAAGTCCGGTCAGAATGTCCACATTGGCACTGGCTGGCTTGGCCACTCCGGCCAGTGCCCCGATCTTGAACGGCGCAATACAAACGATTGCGATGAAGGGCGCGGAAAGCGCGAAAAACAGCCAGAGAGAGGTAGTGGAAACCACCCGCACGCCGGCGATGTTGAGCAGGGCGCAGACGATGACCACACCTAACGCCACCATCACCCCACGGTGCCCAACGGCAAACCAGGGGAACAACCGGTCGAGATAAAGAACGAATAACGTCGGGTAGATGGCCATGTCGAAAATCGAAGCGACCAGCGAGAGCCATGCTTCCTGAAATCCCCAGAAATTTCCCATCGCGCGGCGCACCCAAGCGTAGTACCCGCCCTCATAGGGCAGAGCACTGGATAGCTCGCCAATCATGAATGCAGTCGGTAGACTCCAGAGAATGGGCGTGAGCAGCAGGATCAGAATTGCGCGTCCGTATCCGGCCCCGTGCACAATCTCCTCGGTACCATACGTGCCACCAGAAACCATGAAAAACGTAGCGGCCACGAGTGGCCACAGCGTGAGGCGCACAGATTTTTTCCTGGAAGAAATGAGAGCAGGCGATTGAAGGGTGTGGTGCGTAGCGCTAGCAGTTGCCAATTTCGACGGCTTCCTCCTCCGGGCGAGTCACTCTCAGCCACCTCGTCTCCCTTGTTGCGAGGCTCCCGGTTACGAGCGATTCCGGGCGTTTCGGCCGAAGTTACTTCGCACATTAGAGATTACGGCAAATTTCCACAGATGCAAGAATTTTCTTGAAAAAATTTGCATGCGGGTGCGGCGGTAATGAGAGACTGCTCCCAGGCGTTCTCTGACACGGGGAGATTCAGCTACCAATGTGTCACCACGGATGACTTCCGAATATCCGCGATGGTTGGTGTTCCTGCCTCCCGCATCATCACTTCAAGTTCCCGCCGCAGGATTGTAAGCACGGCTTCGACACCTGGCTGGCCAAAGCTGGCGAGTCCCCAGGCATACGGCCGCCCGATGCCGACGGCGGTAGCCCCCAGCGCCATCGCCTTGAAGATGTCCGTACCGTGGCGAACGCCGCCATCGAGCAACACCGGAATTTTTCCGCCTACGCCGTCCACGACCTCGGACAGGCTTTCGATCGTAGGCCGCAACGTTTCTTCCGCGCGTCCGCCGTGATTGGACACGATGATGCCATCGACGCCGCTCTTCAGCGCCAGTTGGGCATCTTCGCGGGTCACGATGCCCTTGAGCAGCAGCTTCATTTTTGTAGCGTCCTTCAGCCGCTTCACAAACTCCCAATCCATGGCGGGAGAATACAGGCCAGTGACCCTGGATACGTCCAGCCCATCAAACGCCGGCTTGTGGGCCACATAATTCCGGAATCCGCTATTGATTCCCCCTTCATGGCAGTTGCTGCACTCGCGGTCATCGAAACGAAGGGACCGGAACAAGGTCACCCGATTACTGTTGTTTTGCAGGTCTACGGTGAGCACCAGCACTGGCGAGCCTGCTGCTTCTGCACGTTTCATGATGGCATTGGTCACGTTCCAGTCGCCGGTATGGTAAAGCTGCTGCCAAACCGGACCGCCTCGCGCTGCGGTCACCTCTTCGACTGAGCACGATGCCGCGGTCGAGAGGATTTGCAAATGGCCCCTAGCTCTGGCCGCCTTCGCCACGCCAGCTTCGCCATCCGGATGAAACGCTTTCATTGCGCTCACCGGGGAGAGGAACAGCGGCGTCTCCCAGGTCGTGCCGAATAGCCGTATCGACGAGTCCAACTTTTCCACGTTCACCAGTCGCCGCGAGCGAATCTGAACTCTGGAGAAGCCCTCATGGTTGGCTCGCACCGTGGCGTCGTCATCGACGCCGGTGGCGAGATAGCCCCAGTGCGCAGGGGGAAGGTTTTTCTGCGCCACGGATTCGAATTCCATCACGTCGAGCGCCTGCTCAGCGCTGCTGATGAGATCACCGGGTTTGAATATCTGACCGGTGCCGGCCGATTGGGAAAGCGCCAGCAGGTTCTGCAGCGTACCGGAAAACAGCTTCGGATTGGCCAGCAGCGGGCTGGCAGCGAGGTAGCGCAAAAACCTGCGGCGGTTCTTCACCTGCTCCTGCGATGAGGACATGCAGCCTCCTGGCAAGGCGCGAAAGATCCTTGAAGTTGTGAGCCGGAATTGTGCCTTTTGCGCTTCATGCGAGTCAAGCGAGGCCTAGATCTTGCTGAAAAGCTCCGCCCGTGGATCTTCCGGATTGAGCTTGGCCAACTCGCGGAGGAGTTCTTTTGTTTTCTCGTCGCGCGGCATGGGAACCGTGATTTTGATTTCGACGATCTCATCTCCCCGAGTGTCTTCTTTGGTTGCCGATGGTACACCTTTTTCCCGCAGCCGGAGCTTCTGGCCGGATTGTGTACCAGGCGGAATCTTGAGCATGGTGCGCCCGTCGATGGTGGGCACTTCGATTTTCGATCCCAGCGCCGCTTCGGACGCTGTTACCGGTACGGTGAGATGGATATCATCGCCATCGCGGCGGAAAACAGGATGAGTTCCGGTGCGAATAATCACGTAGAGATCGCCGGCCGCACCCCCTCGAGCGCCCGCATTGCCTTTCCCCGCGATCCGAATCCGCTGCCCATCGCGAGTACCGGCTTTAATACGGACTTCCAGCGGTTCCGTGCGCTCCACCGTACCTTCGCCATGACAAGTGGGACATACGGAAATGTTCTTGCCAGTGCCGTGGCAGCGCGGGCAGGTCACGTTGAACTTCATCCGCCCGCCCGTTTGCGTGACCTGACCGGTTCCGTTGCACTCCGGACATTTTCCGGGCGATTCGATGAAACCTTGTCCGTGGCAATTAGTGCAGGTGTCATGACGGGCGATGTTCAGGCGCATCACCCCACCGCGGATCGCTGTCCAGAAAGGAACATTGACCTGGTATTCAAGGTCGGAGCCGGGTTCGGGCCCTTCTTGAGTTGCGGCAGCCCCACCGCGCCCGCCGAATATCCCGGAAAAGATATCGCGGAAACCGCCGGTTCCGCCGCTGGCAGCCTTGCGTCCGCCGCGACCGCTGCCCTCAAACATGTCCGAAAAGTCGAATCCACCAAAATCGAAATGGGCGCCTTGGCCGCCAGGCTGTGCTTGTCCGCCTTGGAAGTTCCCTCCTGGAAATCCGCCGAAGCCGCCTGCTCCGGTTGGGCCGCCGCGAGCATAGGCCTCAGCGGCGGCCGGATCGATATTGTCCGAGTAAAAGCCGAGTTGGTCGTAGATTTTCCGCTTCTTGGGATCGCTCAGGATGTCGTTGGCTTCCGAGATGGCCTTGAATTTTTCCTCGGCCGACTTATCGCCGGGATTGACATCGGGATGGTATTTGCGCGCAAGCTTGCGGAACGCCTTGCGGATGTCGTCGGCTGACGCCGCCTTCTTCACGCCCAGAGTCTCGTAATAATCTTTCTTGGTTGTTGTAGCCATCTGTCAAGCAGCTTACCCTAGCCATGTCATCCTGAGCGAAATCGTTGTTCGCACCGCGAACAACGATGCAGTCGAAGGACCCCGGCGTTTCGTCGCTCTCTCCCGGTGTATCGAGGGGTTCTCTGAACGAATGTGTTGAAAGAATTCCTCGCTGAGCCGGATTTATCGTATAGAAGCACGGGGTCCTTCGACTCCGCAAGAAGTTCGTCTTCCGAACTTCTTGCTTCGCTCACGATGACAGTCGATTGATTTCGGCTGAATTCTCCATCTTCCACTTCACCGCATCCACGTACACCGGCATGCGCTGTAATCCCGTCGCCGTCGGAGCAAACACGAAATACTTATTCTCCTGCTCGACAAATGCCAGGAAATATTCTTGCCCTTTGACTTCAAACCTCAACTTAGGTTCCCCTTTCCAACTCCGAAAAGCAAGCCACGGATTCACGGGGCTCTGTCCCTGAATCCGTGGCCCGTTTTGCTGCCGAGCTTCGCTCGGCCGGACAGCCGAGAGCGGCTGTCCCTACGTCTTATTTTTTGTCTTCGACGTCGACGTACTCGGCGTCGATGACACCTTCGTCTTTCTTCTGCGCCTGACCGTCGCCGCCCGGCTGCGGGCCTGCTCCTGGCGTCGGGCCGGTTTGCCCTCCGCCCTGCGGCTGAGCCGCCTTGTACATCTGCTCGGCCAGCTTGTGCGAAGCCTTGGTCAGGTTCTCGCGCGCCCGATCCATAGCTGCCTTCTCGCCGCTCTCCAGCGCCTTCTTCGCGTCGGCCAGTGCGTTTTCGACGTCGCCCCGCTCGGAGCCAGAGATCTTGTCTCCCTGCTCGCGCAGCATCTTTTCGATCTGATAGACCATCGAGTCGAGCTGGTTCTTGGCTTCGATCGCCTCTCGCTGCGCCTTGTCTTCGGCCGAGTGGGCGTCGGCGTCCTTCGCCATGCGATCCACTTCCTCTTTGCTCAGACCCGAAGAAGACGTAATCGTGATCTTCTGGTCTTTGCCCGTAGCGTTGTCTTTCGCGGTCACGTTGAGGATGCCGTTCGCGTCAATGTCGAATGTCACCTCAATCTGCGGCACGCCACGCGGAGCCGGGGGAATCCCGGTCAGGTGGAACTTGCCAAGGGTCCGGTTCTGCGCCGCCATCGGCCGCTCGCCCTGCAGCACGTGGACTTCGACCGAAGTCTGGCTGTCCGCCGCAGTCGAGAACGTCTCCGTCTTGCGCGTCGGAATCGTCGTGTTGCGCGGAATCATCGGCGTCGCCACGCCACCCAGCGTTTCGATCGCCAGCGTCAGAGGAGTGACGTCCAGCAAGAGCAGGTCTTTCACTTCGCCCTTGAGCACGCCGCCTTGAATCGCGGCACCGACCGCGACCACTTCGTCCGGATTCACGCTCTTGTTGCCTTCCTTGCCGAACAGCTCTTTCACCAGGTTCTGAATGCGAGGCATACGAGTCTGCCCGCCAACCAGCACGACTTCGTTGATCTTGCTGGCATCCACCCCGGCATCCTTCATGCACTGTTTGCACGGCCCAGTCGAGCGCTGAATGATGTCTTCCACCATCCCCTCAAGCTTCGACCGGGTCAGTTTCTTGACCAGGTGCTTCGGCCCGCTCGCGTCGGCAGTGATGAATGGCAGATTGATCTCCGTCTCCATCGTCGTCGAGAGCTCGATCTTGGCCCGCTCTGCCGCGTCACGCAGACGCTGCAACGCCATCTCGTTGCCCTTGCCACGCAGGTCGAGACCTTCGTCTTTCTTGAACTCGTCAACCAGCCAATCCACCAGCCGTTGGTCGATGTTGTCGCCACCCAGGTGGGTGTCACCGTTGGTGGCTTTCACTTCGATCACGCCTTCGCCGACTTCCAGGATCGAAATATCGAATGTTCCGCCGCCGAAGTCGTACACCGCAATCGTCTCGTCCTTCTTCTTATCGAGGCCGTACGCCAGCGCCGCCGCCGTGGGCTCATTGATGATTCGTTTCACATCGAGTCCGGCGATCCGGCCGGCGTCTTTGGTCGCCTGCCGCTGCGCATCATTGAAGTATGCAGGAGTGGTAATGACCGCCTCGGTGACTTTTTCGCCGAGGTAGTCTTCTGCTGCCTTCTTCAGCTTCTGCAGAATCATGGCTGAGACTTCCGGCGGAGTGTATTCCTTCCCCTGAGCCATAACCGCGACGTGGTCTCCCGCGCGCACCACCTTGAAGGGCACCATCTTCATTTCTTCGGTGACTTCGTCGTAACGTCGTCCCAGGAAGCGCTTGATTGAATAAATTGTGTTCTCGGGATTGGTGATGGCCTGCCGCTTGGCCACCTGGCCAACCAGCCGCTCACCGGTCTTGGTGAACCCAACGACCGATGGAGTCGTGCGGCCACCTTCTTCATTTGCCACGACTTTGGGCTCTCCGCCTTCCATGACGGCGACCACTGAGTTGGTCGTGCCCAAGTCAATTCCTATAATCTTGGCCATAGCTGGCTCCTTTGTACTTATAAGTCCTTTGCAATCAATGTAATCACGATTGCGTTCGTTGGTATCGTAGGACTTGAGTGACTTGTTGTCAAGGTGTTAGATGCTTTGGGCCGGGCTAGGGATGCGGCCTTATGGAAGTTGCCCGGAGCCGGGTGCTCCATCAATACGGGAGCGTTCTTCGCGACGTAGGGTGGGAATTTCCGTCTGGGATCGGAAACAATGTTTCTACCTCCAACCGTGCCCAGCCGCGAAGCGGCGCCAGAATGCAGCCCACGGAGTAAGCCGTGGGTAGCAGAGAAAATGATCAAGCTGCGGAGCGGCGAAAGAGACGTCCTCGACATCGCTCGCCGTGAGCGCCACGATTTGACAGGGCGCGGCTTTCAGCCGCGCCGCCAGAATCCCAAACTCTATTCACGCGCCCGACCCGGCGCAACAGGCAGTTCTCTACCGCGGAAATAGTTGACATGTATCGCACATGAAAGTATGTTATACGCATGTCAAAAATGATTCAGCTCCGCAATGTGCCGGACTCCCTTCATCGTCGGCTGAAAGCACGTGCGGCCATGGCAGGAATGTCGTTGTCGGACTACCTCGTATCCGAGATCAAGGAAATCGCGGAACGGCCCACGCTCGCTGAGTTACGGGAGCGCCTGCATCAGCGAAAGCCGGTGTCGGGCGAACTGGATAGCGTTCAGGTGCTCGAGCAGGAACGCGCCGCCCGGTGATCGTTCTGGATGCGTCCGCGGCGATCGAGTGGCTTCTGCAATCGCCGGCGGGCATCCGGATCGACCGGCGCATCTTTTCTCCTTCCGAGTCACTTCACGCCCCGCATCTT
>Ga0187779_10002091_pt1 | contig 12353 bp, 12 predicted proteins | sample 1015_Q2_SP10_10__FD_132435 | JGI IMG/M metagenome (GOLD analysis project Ga0187779, IMG submission 132435) | Tropical peat soil microbial communities from peatlands in Department of Meta, Colombia - 1015_Q2_SP10_10_MG | ecosystem: Environmental > Terrestrial > Soil > Wetlands > Peat | place... | reverse complement strand
CCTCAACAGTCTTCACATTGACGTAGCCAGAGAGCGTCTGTGGAGTGCCAAGTGCGACAAGAAGAAGCGCAGCCACGAAACAGATTGGCAGGAGTATTCTGGTGAGCACTCTCACAAAATCTACGTAGAAGTTGCCCATGTGAGTCGAGCCCGCTCTCATTCCTCTGACCATGGCCGCCATCACGCAGACGCCGGTCGCAGCCGATGTGAACTGGAGGAACTGGATGGCGCTCATCTGGGAGAAGTATGACAGGGAGGCTTCGCCTGCGTAATGCTGGAGGTTTGTGTTGGTGGCGAATGATACCACAGTGTTAAGCGCCAGATCCCAGCTGAACCCGGGGAACCCCTGGGGGTTGAGAGGAAGGCTTCCCTGGCCGAGCAGGATGAAGAACGCCAAAACCATCTGTACGATGTTCAACATGAGGGCGGCGAAGAAGTACTGTCTCCAGCCCATCGTAGTTTCCGGGTCAGCGCCAATCAGCCGGTAGACGCGCTTCTCGATTGGGTCGAGGAATCGGTCGAAACGGCTGGGCGCATTGGTCAGGACTCCTACGACGTAGGGAGCGAGATAATTACCCGAAAGGAGGGCTGCTCCCAGAATGAGTATGACGACAGTCGTCTGAATCGCATCGATCAATTATCTCAGATTCCATTGGTGTACCAATGCCTCTCATGTGAACCCTTCCGCGCTGCCCTAGCGCGCCTTCGAATCGCCGTTAAAGCGGGGACCCTTGTGCGTGTGCAGAACGATGGCACTGACCGTGCTCTTGACCCCCTTTATCTTGAGGATCTTGTTCTTCAGGGTGTCCCTGAACTCTTCGATATCGTTGGCGGATACCAGAGTCACTATGTCGAATTCGCCGGTGACTTCGTAGAGCTCCTCGATGTTCGGAATCCTGCCGAGCGCCTGGACAACGTCGTCCATACTGGGGGAGTCAACGAAAATGTCGACGAATGCTAGCATCTTGCTCAATTCAGATTACAGCCTTTTCGGGCGCCCCGCGATGGCCGATATATAGCCTTCCCCAAATAGAAAGGGGGTTGTTGAATCCTGCCCATGGATAAATAATGATGAAGCGGGGCGCGTCGTGTTGGACCCGCTGCTTTGGGCGGTGGTCTTCGTTCTCACTGTGTCCTTTCTCTCCAACGTCTCGCCCTTTGTGGGCGCATCTTACACTCTCCTGGCTACTCTCCAACTGACCCTCCTTGGTCTCACCCCCTTCAACTTCGCCCTAATCGTCGCGATTTCCGCAATCGGGGCGACCCTCGCGAAAGTGGTCATCTATTTCGGCGGACTGGGCTTCAGCGGCCCGCTTCTTCGGAACAAGAACGTGAAGCTCATCGGGAAGTACTCTACGAGGGACGCCTTCTACCTCGTTCTCTTCGTCAGCGCCCTTCTGCCTGTGTTCCCGGTCGACGATTTCATCTACATAGGAGCTGGCGCGAACTCGACATCATTGGGTCTGATGACCCTGGTGACGTTTGTCGCGAAGTTGGTCAAGAGCGGATTCGAAATAGCATTGGAATTCACGGTTCTGAGGGACATCTCGCACTTCTTCGGAGTCCATCAGCTAGACTTGACTGTCATCCTCAGCGGAGTGTTCGTTCTGATAGGGGTCCTGGCCTATAAGCTGGACTGGGAGTCACTCTACGGGAAAGTCCGAAGGAGAGGGCATGAAGCTGACCGAGGTATGCCAGTCATTCTGGCCAGCTAAACCGTTATAGTTTCATGCCCAAGCCCAGTGACATACTGCGGGGGTCGCCCAGCCTGGTCAACGGCGCGAGGCTTAGGACCTCGTCCCTTAGGGGTTCGTGGGTTCGAATCCCACCCCCCGCACCTGACGCCTGATGAGACGAATTGGATTGGTGCCGATACTAACCTACAGTTTGATGCGGAGCTGGCAATCCAAACCTCGGTTGGAAGTGGGCCGGAAGGTATGCGCTTAGGAAATTAGGCGAATCCTATCCTTGATGTTCTGGATTGACAGTTCGCTTAGCGCACACTCGCGAACTGGCCGAACCTCCTTTCCAGGATGAAAAGCAGCTGCCCGAAGAGAAGTGCCTGAATCAGTATCTCCACGACGTTTGCGGTAACGAATCCCAGGGGCAATGGCTTGTAATAGAGCTCCTGCGCAATGACATCGCTGAGTTCCCCCAACACGAAGATGAGGGAGGCAGTCGCAAGCCCGCCGTACAGTCTTCCAAGCTCTTGAATTCTCTTGCGAAACGGAAAGAGGACGAGCGCTATCAGGACACCATGCAGAACTTCAGTTTGTAGGATCGCTGATTGTGAAGGAATGGGTGCCAGGAATGGCAGCGCATTTGCAGAAGGAGGATAGTACTGCCCCTCATTGAACATCGCGTAGCCGAAGATCCCAGCGATGAGAGCCGATGCCATGTACAATAAGGCCCCGCCGACAAGGAAAATCAGAACCGACCTTGAATTGGTCAAACGACGCCACCGCCATTCAATCACTGAAATGATATAATCAATACCGACGATTCTCAAGATCGAGAAATGTCATAACACATGATTCGAGCTGTGTAGAAATGGGCCGGAAGGTATGCAATTAAGAAATTAAGCGAATCCTCACGCCGACATAAGGCTGAAGGTTCGGACCCGGTGGGTCCTGACCCACTATGTGTTCGAATCTGTCGTGAATTACCCATTCAGACTAGACCGAGTCTATTCAAGAGCCCGGAATCCCTCGAATCGGTGAGGGCTCATTCCTTGAGGTTGAACTCTTTGAAAAGATCCTTGAACCGAGGGTCCCCTCTAACCTTATCCAAACAGGGGTCGTAACGTAACACCCCGGCGGTAATGGCATGACGTTTGATTGCGAAGTCAACCCATGTGAAGAATCCCTCTTTGTCGCCCAACAGAGCAAACACATTCCACAGAGCTTCCAGTGAAGTTGCATCTGCCCTCTGGTATGCGATGGCGACAAGTTCTCTTGCTCTTCGCTCGTTACCCAACAGTGCTTCAAGTAGGGCTTCGAATCCCGGCCGGGGCAATGAATAAGCCCAAAACAGAACTCCGTTTGGCAAAGTAGCTCGATTCCAGCTGATTGCAATCCTCCTCGGATACTAGGAATAGACCGGCGGTGTTTAACACAGAAGTCAGGGGTTAGGATGCGTTTGGTTTCTACCGGGGTACCATCCCTTGATCCTCGGCTCTGACAGTAACCCTGACAATTCCTCGATTTTGGCCATCCGGCCGCCTGGAATTGGCAAGGAAGCTCTGGGCTACCTGGTTCACGCACTTTGGCGCGGACCCCACCGAAGGAATTATTCAAACAAGACCTATAAACCACCGATGACCAACATTCGGCATAGGTTTTCTTTGTCACTGGATCAAGACAAGCTGAACCAATTCATAATGAAGTTCGTCGCAGACCTGGGAGCCTCGATGCACGGACCCTCCATCCTGATCGGAGAGCAGCTCGGCCTTTACAAGGCGTTGGCGGGTGCAAGTAGTCCTTTGACGCCCAAGGAGCTTGCCGACAGGACAGGCACCGCCGAACGATATGTGCGGGAATGGCTTGCGGGTCAGGCCTCTTCGGGATATGTGAACTATGACGCGAGCACTAGCAAGTTCACGATGAGTCCAGAGCAGGCATTTGCCCTCACTAACGAGAACAACCCACTCTACATCCCTGGGGCTTTCTACATCGTCGGCTCGGCCTACAGGGACCAACGGAAGGTGGCTGATGCCTACCGGTCCGGAAAGGGGTTAGGATGGCATGAACATCATAATGACCTGTTTGTCGGGACGCAGAAATTCTTCAAGCCGGGCTACATTGCTAACTTGGTGGGCTCCTGGCTACCGAGTCTCGCGGATGTAGTAGAGAAGCTGCAGAAAGGAGCAAGGGTCGCAGACGTGGGTTGTGGGTACGGTTCATCAACAATCATCATGGCGAAGGCGTTCCCCAATTCGAAATTCATAGGATACGACTACCACCTGGAATCTATCGAGGCGGCTAGGAACATTTCATACGGCGAAAACGCGACTGCGAATACCGATTTCGAGGTAGCCACCGCAAAAGACTATCCAGGAAAGGACTTCGACCTAGTGACCTTCTTCGATTGTCTTCACGACATGGGAGACCCGATGGGGGCGGCGAGACACGTATTCGAATCGCTGAAGCCAGATGGCACGTGGATGATAGTTGAGCCCAACGCTAAGGAGAGCGTCAGTGAAAACATGAATCCCATCGGACGCGTGTTCTACAACGCATCGTCGATGATCTGCGTGCCATCATCCCTCGCGCAGGAAGTGGGTCTTGGCCTCGGGGCACAAGCGAGCGAATCGGACTTGCGCAAGGTCATCGAAGGTGGGGGCTTCACGCGAATCCGGAAAACCGCTGAGACGCCCTTCAATCGGGTTTTTGAAGCGCGTCGCTGATTTTTGGCACTTCCCATAGCATGCTCGCCACCACCAGAGAGACGGATTACGCGAATCCTGAGGTTCTCGTCAGCACCGAATGGGTCGAGGCTCACCACGAGGATCCTGATATCAGAATAGCAGAAGTCGACTACGATCCCGTATCAAGTTACAATCAGGGACATGTCCCCGACGCGGTCCTCTTCGACTGGAAGAAGGACCTTAACGATTCCCCTGCAAGGGACATATTGTCCAAGGCACAGTTGGAGGACCTCCTTGGCAGGAACGGCATCGCCGAAGCCACATGGACAGTCCTCTACGGGGACTTCAACAACTGGTTCGCTGCCTATGCGTTCTGGGTCCTGCGGTACTACGGGGTGACGCGGGTCAAGTTGATGAACGGGGGGAGGAAGAAGTGGCTCTTGGAAGACAGGCCAATCAGCAGGGAAACCCCGTCATTCGGTCGCGTGAAGTTCACGGCTTCCGATCCAAGTGAGAATCTGAGGGCCTACAGGGAGCAAGTGAAGGATTCACTCCGCGATGGGGATAAGATCTTGGTCGACGTGCGCAGCCCGAAGGAGTTCACGGGCGAGATTCTGGCGCCTCCCGAGTATCCCAGCGAACACGCTCAGCGCGGAGGGCACATCCCTGGTGCGGTAAACGTACCGTGGGGACTGGTCATAAACGAATCAGACGGAACGTTCAAGGGAAGACGGGAGCTGGATGCGCTATACAATGCAAAGGGGGTCAAGGCTGAGAAGGAGGTCATCACCTACTGCAGGATTGGAGAGAGGTCTTCCCACACCTGGTTCGTTCTCAAATACCTCCTCGGGTACCCCAAGGTCAGGAATTACGATGGTTCGTGGACGGAGTGGGGGAACTCTGTCAGACTCCCAGTCGAACGATAGACTCTGCACACTTCCCGGCCAAGAAGTTGTCAACATGAACTGAGGAGCCTGTGGGACTATCAACAGTTTGCAACAATCCAGGCCGGGGCAATTCCAAGTCCTCAATCTCTCCGAATCACCGCCCAGCATGTAGGGCAAGACTCCCACCCCCTGCACTTGGTACCCCTCTCTCATCAGCGCCTGTACCTGTTTGTCTGCCTGCCGTGCCCCTGCGAGCGAATCTAGGAAGGCATGGTTCCGACCGCCTGCGTGTCCTGCTCCATCGCATCCTCCATGCCGAAGAGGGAATTCTTCCTGAAGAACAGGAAGTATGTGATCACTACGAAGTCAGCGATGATGGCTGCGTGCATTATGGTGCAGTAGATACACACTGCCTTCAGGACGACAAATTCGACGAACATGAGATATGGGACAAGCATGAGCCCAACGAACCTCCAGCCGAAGAGGACAGTCAGAGACCTGCTGAAGATACGAGGCCCGCCGAAGGTCACGAAGTACACCAGGACGAGGTTGATTACGAAGTAAGCGACCGCGAAGAGTTCCAACGGTATCCCGAAGATTTGGCTGTAGCTGCTCCCAAGGACTGCGTTGCAGTCAAGCGTTATTCCGAAGAAACTTCCTCCAATCGTGCAGCCTGGGAGGGTTTGCTTGAACAGGTAGTAGGTGAAGAGCGTCTCAGAGGCGGCGAAGAGCCCGACAATCGACATGAGGACGAGGATGATGAATTTGGCCCTGCTGACTCGCATCTTCAATTGCGATTAGCTCCAGCGTTGCCGCGTGCCAGGGAGTGGCGCGAAAGCTGGTGAAGGCACTTGGGCGAGGCTCAGAGAACTACTCGACGGAGATGCAAGCCCGATGCTGGTGGAGGTTATGGCGGGGGCGTTGCACACCTCGTTGGACTTCGAATCCTGAAGGCTTGAAGGTATTATCCTGCAGATTAGCGCCGTTATCGCATTTGCTCCCTCTTTGATGACTGTCCCCGTTGAATCGCCGGATGAAATGCTGGTGAAAATCTGAGTCCAGTTCTTACCGGCCAGGATCGATGTGTCAGGTATCAACGTGGTGAGGAGGTACCTGTTGTTGAAGTTCACGAATGGGTAGGCGCTGCCGAAGCCCAACGACGCGTTGGCCGGGACGGTCGCGATGACGTTTCGGTCACGGTCTTCCTGTTCTATAGGTTCGAATGAAACGTATTTGCTCGAATAGCTGCTCCCGGTGAAGGTGAAGGTGGCGTAATCCCCCTCCGATCCTGAAGCCGACGTCATGTAGTGGAGGTTGCTAAAGTTCCCAAACCTAGACAGCCCCATTATGAGAGACCATCGCTCGACGGCGCAATAGGGGCAGAAGTCGGCGCCGATGTACACTATGATGGGCTTTCCGTTCGTCACAAAGGGCGAACCAGAGGCCGCCTGCAGGTTGGGGCTCCCGCCTGAGGTCACGAGGAGGGACGAACCGCTAGGTCCGTAGGCCGCGTGCGAGACCTGGTACATAGTCCCCAGGTCAGTCGAGGACACGGAAACGCTGTCGTACTTGTCCAACCCGGTGGAGCCCGCGTTCAAAGCCACGTAGAACCCGATGACAAGAGACACGGCAATGATAATCAGGGTGGCGGCTATGGTTAATGTCCGGATGCGCTGACGTCTCTTCATTCGGGCGCGCAATTCTATCTAGACCCCCCTCTGGCGACCCGCGTTTAAGCAAGACCCCTTGATTCGAGGCAACCCTTTTAGTCGAATTGACGGGCGCAGCCACGTCTTGCTATCTTCTGGGTTCGAAGCGAGGGAGTACCAGAAGAAGATTGCCGAGGTTGCCACCTCAACCAACACGCTCGTAGTGCTCCCGACCGGACTGGGGAAGACGATAATCGCAATCATGGTGGCTGCGGAAATGCTGAGAAGGTATCCGGAATCGAAGGTGATGGTCCTAGCTCCCACAAAACCGCTCGTTCTTCAGCACTTACGCGCCTTCGGAGACGAACTCAAGGTTCCTGAAGGTTCGATGGCAGCGCTGACAGGAACTGTAGACCCGGGCGAGAGGGAGCTTATCTGGATGAAGTCGAGGCTCATCTTCGCGACCCCCCAGACAGTCTATAATGACGTGAGGCATGGAAGGATCTCACTGAACGAGGTGGTGCTGGCCGTCTTCGACGAGGCCCACAGGAGCGTCAAGGATTACACTTACACTAAACTGGCGACAGTGTACAGGGAGACCGCCAATCGGCCCCTGATAATGGGACTTACTGCTTCCCCCGGCGCCTCGAAGGAGAAGATTGACGAGATAAAGCGGAACCTGTTCATCGAGGCTGTCGAGGCGAGGAGCGAAGAAAGCGACGATGTAAAAGGCTATGTCGAGAAGACCAACGTCGAGACTATCAGGGTCCGGGTCCCGGACGAATACTACGAGACGAACCTCAGGTTGCGTGAGCTCTACAACGACAAGGTGAAGAAACTCCTCAACGGTGGTTTCCTCCGCAGCAACCGGGTTTCGAAGAAGGCGTTGCTTGAGGCGAGGATTGCCCTCTCGGCCAGGCTCAAGTCAGCCCAGGCCAGCGGAGGCCAGAAGGGGTACATCTTCGGGGCAATAATCAACCAGGCGCAGGCCGTAGCGATTCTTCATGCCCTCGAGATGATAGAGACACAGGGAGCGCCAACCCTCGTCCGCTATCTTGAGAAGATGCGGGAACGGCCCGACAAGGGGAAGGCGATCTCCTCGCTCCTTCGAGACCCTAAGTGGCTGAAGGTGGAAGAGGAGGCGAAAAAGCTGGCATCAGTTCCGCATCCGAAGGTGGGCGAGATGCTCGACGTCGTCAAGAAGCAGCTTGCGGCAAAACCAGGTTCCAGAGTGATAGTGTTCACTCAATACAGAGACACCATCGAGGACATAGTCAGGGCGCTGGATAGGGAGGGGCTGAGCGCACGGCGGTTTGTGGGCCAATCAGATAGGGAGGGGAGCAAAGGGATGGACCAGCAGACGCAGACCCGCACCCTCGACCTCTTCCGGAAGGGCGAGTTCAAGGTCCTTGTGAGCAGTAGCATAGGAGAAGAGGGACTTCACGTGCCTGACGTGGACCTGGTAGTGTTCTACGAAGCAGTTCCGTCAGAGATTCGATACATCCAGAGGCGCGGGAGGACGGGTCGGACCACGGAGGGGAAGGTGGTCATACTGCTTGCCGAAGGGACCGTGGACGAGTCATATTACTACAGCTCCTTGTCCAAGGAGAGCCGAATGAAGGACCTGGTGAAGAAGACCAACCAGAAACCACCGCGCAGGCGCGAAAAGAACCTTACTTTGATGGACTTCGTCGGCTAGGCCCTGCTTCCGATCGTGGAGACCTTGATCAGGTTGGTGGTCCCCATTATGCCAGGCGTGCCGGAGGTCACCACGATCCTTTCCCCCTTCTTTGCTAGGCCTAGGTCCTCGGCAGCCGAGTCTGCGCGCTCGAAGAGCCAGTCGACTGACTTTGCTTTCCGGGAGACCACAGGAATGACACCTCGGTAGAGCTTCAACGTCCTTGCGACGCCGGGGCTGGTGCACATCGCCAGGATAGGCTGTTTCGGCCTGAACATAGACACCCTGCGTGCCGTGGAGCCGGTCTGGGTGGGAGCCACGATGGCCTTCGCACCAACATAGTCGGCAAGCCTGCAAGCCGCCCGGGCGATGGAAGTTGCAGTGTCGGCGGACTCTTCAATGATGGGCGTGGAGTTTGCGTGAAACGACCTTTCGGTGAAGCGGGCTATCTTGTCCAGAACCTTTACCGCTTCGACCGGATATCTTCCAACTGTCGTCTCGTCAGACAGCATCAGGGCGTCAGTGCCGTCAAGGATCGCGGTGGAGACGTCAGTTACTTCGGCCCGCGAAGGGACTGGGTAGTTCACCATGCTGAGAAGCATCTGAGTCGCTACGATGACGGGCTTCCCGACCTCGTTGGACTTCCTGATGAACTCCTTCTGAAGCAGAGGGACTGTCTCGATGGCCGCCTCTATGCCGAGGTCCCCCCGGGCGACCATGATGCCGTCGGACTCTGTGAGGATCTCGTCGAATGCCTTTACTGCCTCCTTCTTCTCTATCTTTGCTATGAGGAGGGGCCCGCCGGAAGGAATGAGTTTCCTCAGCGAGCGTACGTCAGAAGGAGACCTCACGAACGAAGCTGCGACGTAGTCGACGCCCAATCGCAGTCCGAATTTGAGGTGCCTGACGTCTGACGTAGTCGGGTAGTCGATCTTCAGCCTCACGCCTGGGGCATTAACACCCTTCCCCGAACTCAGGGTCCCGCCCGCGATCACGATGCAGCGGATACCCTCCGCAACCTTTTCCTCCGCACGAAGCCGGATTACACCGTCCGCCAGATGGAGCACATCTCCTTTCCCAAGCGAAGCTAGGAGGGTCGGGTTGTTCACTGGGATGAGCGAGGCTGTTCCCGTCACGTCCTTTGCCGTCAGGGTGAGATGCGAGCCGTGCGGAAGGTCCACTGACCCGCCCGCGACTTTACCCACGCGTACCTTTGGGCCAGGCAAGTCTTGGAGAATGGCCACGGTCCTATCAGCGCGAGCAGCCTCCTTCCTGATTGTCCTGACCTCTTCAAGGTGACTCCTGTGGTCGCCGTGGGAGAAGTTGATCCGGAAGACGTCGACGGTGTGGACAAGCCTCCTGACGACGGACGGAGAGCGACTGGCGGGCCCTATGGTGCAGACTATCTTGGTCTTCCTCAACATCTGTCTAATCTTCCGCGGACCATGTGGACACGTGATCGGCTGTCGGACCTTGCGAAGGGGACCTGCTGTAGCGGTAGGGTGCTCCTGTCACTTTCATCTCACTCTCATCCAATCGTCTGCACACAACGGCGGCCTAAACACCTCCTTTAACGTTAATGTCCCGACTCGCGGGGTAGCCCGATGTCGGGTAGCGCAAAGAACGAATTCTAAATACGGGTGATTTTTGGCCGTTCATTGGGATACTAAGTCTTGAGCGACGTCATATCCGTCGAAGGCCTTGAGGTCGTGTATTCTGACGGGACCAAGGCGGTCAATGGCATTAACTTCAACGTGAGCGACGGGGAGTTCTTTGGGTTCCTCGGTCCGAACGGCGCAGGGAAGAGCACGACAATCAAGGTCCTCACGACACTTCTGAGGAAGTCGGCGGGGATGGCGAGCGTCTTCGGGCACGAAGTGTCCGCGCAGCCGAAGCAGATCCGACCTCTGATCGGCGTCCAGAGCCAGGAGACGGTAGTTGACGGGGACCTCACCGGTCGGGAAAACATGGTTCTGCAGGGGAACCTTCATGGGATGAGGGGAAAGGAGCTTGACAACAGGGTGGACGAACTTCTGAAGCTTGTAGAGTTAACCGACGTCGCCGGCAAGCGGGCCGCCTTCTATTCCGGGGGAATGAAGAAGAGGCTCGACCTAGCGTCGTCGCTGGTCCACATGCCGAAGATGCTCTTCCTAGACGAGCCGACCACAGGGTTGGACCCGCAGTCCCGCGCAGGTATCTGGAACTACCTGAAGAAGCTGAACAAGGAGGAGCACATAACGATATTCCTGACCACCCAGTATCTTGAGGAGGCCGACAAGCTCTGCGACAGGCTTGCTATCATCGACCATGGCCAGATAGTCACGAGTGGGACCCCTTCGGACCTGAAGGCAGAGATAGGCGCAGACGCGATCACCCTCGCAGTGGAGGGCGATGGGGGTAACGCCGAACATGCGAAGGAGATTCTCAAAGGAGTGCAGGGGATTGGGGAGGTCGTACAGGGAGACGAGGGGATCACAGTGTACGCCAAGAACGCCAGCACGCTCGTGCCTGACATCGTCAGGTCGTTCGACGCTAGCGGGCTGAAGCTTTCGTCGATCAGCCTGTCGAGACCCAGCTTGGACGACGTATTCCTCAAGCACACGGGGCACAGGATCAGGGCGGAGGAGCTGGTCAAGCCACCATCCAAGATGAGGTTTGCGAGAGGGAGGAGATAGCAATGTCGCTTGCCTTCGATACGTGGGTCCTCTTCGTCAGGTCAATCAAGAAGCTCGTCCGAACCCCGATCCTGCTTTTCTTCGCGCTCGTTCAGCCGATAATCTTCCTAGTCTTGTTCACCCAACTGTTTTCAAGCGTAGGAGTCCAGTTCTCAAGAGCCGCGGGCTTCGGAGCTGTCTCATACCTGAGCTTCGCGACGGCGGGAATAGTTCTTCAGAACGGGTTCAGCAGCGCGCTCCAGTCCGGCACATCCGTGGTGGACGACCTCACCTCCGGGTTCCTGGAGAAGGAACTCGTCACCCCAGTCAACAGGGCGGCGATCCTCCTTGGGAGGCTTTTGAGCGATGCCTTCAGGGTGGTAGTCCAGTCTGCCATCATCCTGATCCTCGCGTTCCTACTTGGGGCTGACTTCGCTACGGGGATCATCGGCGTCCTTCTGATCTTCGTCGTGGTGGCGTTCTTCGGGCTGGCCTGGTCGGGCATTTCGCTGGCCATAGGTCTTAGGACCAGAAGCGCTGAGACGGTGTTCGGCCTGGGTGGGCTCCTTACGTTTCCGCTTCTCTTCATGAGCACTGCGCTGGTGCCTACGGCCCTGATGCCAGGGTGGATGCAGACCGTTTCGAGCTTCAACCCCATCTCGTACGCGGTCAACGCTGTGAGGGCGCTTACACTGACCGGCTTCGACTGGGGGAGCGTCCTGGAGGCGTTGGGAATCATCGGGCTTATAGCCGTCGTAACTTTGGGTGCAACGCTTTACTTGTTCAGGAAGGTCGTTTCCTAGATGGCGCCATCCCTTGAAGCAGTCAAGATGACGAAGAAGTTCGGCAGCTTCACCGCCGTCAATGACCTGAATCTGAAGATCGAGGGGACCAAGTGCGTGGGCTTCCTTGGCCCGAACGGCGCGGGGAAGACGACCACCATGAAAATGTTCACGGGCCTGATCAGGGCGACGAGTGGGAACGCCCTGATAAATGGCGTAGATGTCGAACATGACAAGAAGGCCGCTCTCGCCTCATGCGCAACCCTCATCGAGACGCCAGAAATGTATCCGTCCCTGACCCCCAAGGAAGCCCTGACCATGCTTTGTGAGATCAGGG
>Ga0187779_10002090_pt1 | contig 12356 bp, 11 predicted proteins | sample 1015_Q2_SP10_10__FD_132435 | JGI IMG/M metagenome (GOLD analysis project Ga0187779, IMG submission 132435) | Tropical peat soil microbial communities from peatlands in Department of Meta, Colombia - 1015_Q2_SP10_10_MG | ecosystem: Environmental > Terrestrial > Soil > Wetlands > Peat | place... | reverse complement strand
TGCTGGGGACGAAGCGGGTTTCGGCGGTGCTGTGCTCGACCGATCTCGAGCGGAGCCGCGAGTTCTACGAGCAGAAGCTCGGGCTCGGGCTCTCGCCGGAGACGATCCCGAACCATCTGCTCTTCGAGGCCGGCGACGGGACCACGATCCTCGTCTACGGCCGCCCGTCGCCGAACGCCGCCGACCACACGCAGGTCCGGTTCTGGTCGGACGACGTCGAGGGCGACGTCCGCGAGCTCGTCACGCGGGGCGTCGTGTTCGAGGACTACGACTACCCGATGCTGAAGACCGTCGACCACGTCGCCACGACCGTGGGCATCGGCAAGTCGGCGTGGTTCAAGGATCCGGACGGCAACACGGTCGCGCTCTTCCAGCCCGAGTAGCCGCGGGCGCGCGCGATGTGTGCGAATCGCGCGCGACATGTGCGAACATGTGTTCGTGCCGTGCGCCGCGACGATCCTCCACGCCGACGCCGACTCGTTCTTCGCCTCGGTCGAGCAGCGCGACGATCGTCGGCTGCGCGGACGACCGGTGATCGTCGGCGCCGGCGTCGTGCTCGCCGCAAGCTACGAGGCCAAGGCGTTCGGCATCCGGACGGCCATGAGCGGGAGTCGCGCTCGGCGGCTCTGCCCGCACGCGGTCGTCGTGCCCCCGCGCTTCGGCGCGTACGTGGAGGCGAGCAGGGCGATGTTCGGCGTCTTCGACGACGCGTCGCCGCTCGTCGAGCCGATGTCGATCGACGAGGCCTTCCTCGACGTCCGTGGGATGGAGCGAATCGCCGGCACACCGGTCGAGATCGCTGGGCGGTTGAAGGCTGCGGTACGAGAGCGCGTCGGCCTGCCGGTCACCGTCGGCGTCGCCGGCACGAAGTTCCTGGCCAAGGTCGCGAGCGGCGCGGCCAAGCCCGACGGCCTGCTCGTGGTGCCGAACGGGGAGGAGCTCGCGTTCCTCCACCCGCTCCCGGTGGGGCGGCTGTGGGGCGTCGGACCGGTGACCGCGGCGAAGCTACGCGACCGCGGGATCGTCACGGTCGCCGAGGTCGCCGAGCTCGGCGAGGCGACGCTCGTCGCGATGCTCGGCCGGGCGGCGGGCTGTCATCTGCACGCGCTCGCACACAACCGCGACCCGCGGCTCGTCAGGACGGGGCGCCGCCGAGGATCGGTCGGCTCGCAACGAGCGCTCGGGCGCGGCCCCTGGTCGAGCGACGAGATCGACGCGACGGTCGTCGGGCTCGTCGACCGCGTCGCTCGGCGGCTGCGCTCGGGCAAGAGGGTCGGCCGGACGGTCGTCCTTCGCCTCCGGTTCGACGACTTCAGTCGGGCGACGAGGTCGCACACGCTTCCCCTGCCGACGGCGCAGACGCGGGCCATCCTCGACGCGGCGAGAGACCTCCTCTCGCTCTCACAGCCGCTCATCGAGCGGCGCGGGCTGACACTCGTCGGCGTCGCGGTCGCGAACCTCCAGGACGACCGGCCGATGCAGCTCCCGCTCCCGCTCGACCCGCACTGGGACGGCGCGCTCGACGCGGCGCTCGACGAGGCGTACGACCGCTTCGGATCGCGTGCAGTGACGCGAGCCGTCCTGTTTGGCCGTCACGCCCGCGACGACTACCCGTTGCTCCCCGACTGATCCGAGCGCGCGACGGTCAGGCGCCAGACGCCGCGAACGCGACGAGCGGCCTGGTCGCATCGCGATAGACCCTCGTGCGGTTACGTCCGGTCCGTTTGGCCGTGTACAAGGCCGAGTCGGCTTGCTGCAGGAGGACGTTCATCGTCGACGGCGCCCTGTCGGCCGCCACGCCTGCACTGACGCGGATGCCGGGCAGCTCCGAGTCGTCCTCGGCCGCCACGGCGATGCGGATCCGCTCCGCGAACCGCTCGGCGGCGGCGACGTCGCAACGTGGCAGGAGCACGACGAACTCCTCACCGCCGAGCCTCGCCACGAGGTCGATCTCGCGCGACTCCGCGGTGAGGATCGAGGCGAGCCGGACGAGCACGCGGTCGCCGGTCTCGTGGCCCCACTCGTCGTTGACGCGCTTGAAGTAGTCGATGTCGAACGAGGCGACCCCGACGAACGTGTCGTCGCGGCGAGCACGTGCGAGTTCGGCCGCCGAGTGCTCCTCGAAGCCGCGGCGGTTGAGCAGGCCCGTGAGCTCGTCCGTGCGTGCCTCCGCTGCCAGGCGGGAGACGAGCGCGTCGTTGAGTCCGCCGAGCACGTCGACGACGGCCGCCACCACGCACACCGAGGCCATCAGGTCGATCCACCGATCGGGGTACCCGATCCCGGCAGGCAGGGACGCCAGCGCTACCGCGTGCGCGAGGCCCGTCCAGGCGACGATCGCGACTGCCCCTTTTCGGCCGAAGAAGAACGTCGTCCAGAGCACCGGCCACATGTACAGCGCCGCGTTGTCCGCCGGCGCCGACGTCGTCGCCACCGCATACGCGATCAGAGCGGTACCCAGGGGACCGAACTGCGCGAGCATCCAACGTGGCAGCCGGTGGCCGACGAGGACGAGCACGGCCGCCACTGCTGCGGCAGCAAGGCCCGGCGCGAACGAGAACGGCGGGCCGCCCGGGAACGCGCCCTCGACCAGGCTGACCGCGGCAGCGCTCGCATACATGAGCGCGGCGCTTCGGATCACCAGCCTGTCGTTCAGCCGGACGCTGTCGGGCAGCAAGCTCACCCGGGGAATATCGGCTCGTGCGGGGGCTCCCCTGAGCGCTCGTGACTCAGATCACCACCGCGACCACCACGAAGGGCGTCTCAGCCGCGGCGCTTGCGCCCGACCGGCCTCGGCGTCTGCTGCACGCCGGGCTTGACGCCGCGCTCGACGAGCCGCCGCTGCTGCCGATTCGTCGGCTCGGGCATGCTCGCCTCGGCGCCCATGGCGTCGAGGTAGGTGCGGCGCTCGGACGGGGTGAGGAGCGAGAGCATGCGCTGCGCCTGCTCCGGCGTCTTCGGCGTCCCGAACGCCTCGATCTTCCTGAGCGCGCGCGCGAGCTCGGGGTTCTCGCGCTCGAGCGCGGCCATGCTCGCCTTCTTGATCCCGCGTCCGAGCAGCGGCACCTTCGTCAGCGCCGTCACGATCGGTCGCAGGTAGCGGCCGCCGCGGAACCGCCCGAGAATCGCGAAGACCCCGAGCAGCAGGAGCAGCGAGCCGAGAACGATGATCGGGATCAGGAAGGCGAGGCTCATCGGGCGTCAATCGTATCGGCTGCGCCTGTCGCTTCCGTCACCCCCGGCTGCCGCCCGCCCCACCGTCGAAGGGAGCGGGCGGGTGGCAGCCCGAGTGATTGCTCAGAACGTGAGGACGACGAACGCCTTGTCGGTGAGCACGAACTGACCCGCGTTCGTCGTGGCCCCTCTCGTCGAGACGCGGAACGTCCCGTCGGGAAGCCTGTTGATCGCCGCCGACGAGCCGTCCTCTGCGATGGCGTTCGCGATCGCGTTGGGCGCGGGGTTGCCGACGAACTTGATCTCGTAGATGCCGGTGTCGACCCGCCTGACCTGGACTGCGCCGCCCGTGCAGTTGAACTTGCGCGCGAACAGGTTGTTGGCGGTCGAGAACTGGTCGGGCATGTTCGCGATCCCCTTCAGCGGATCGCCCACGACGGCCGCGATGCCTCGGATCGCGCCCTGGGCGCAGCGCGGCTGCGGCGTGACCTTCACGCCCACTGCGACGGCGGAGCCGCCGAGCGCGAAGAAGAGGGCGAGGAGGGCGAGGAAGGTGACGGGCTTGAGCCTGACGGGGTTGCGCATGAGGGACTCCTTCGGTCGAATGGGACACGGGGATTCTTCCGCGCCGTCCGGAGGTTGCGCATCGCGAGAATGGGCGACGCGTGATGGCGAGACGGCTCAGCCCAGGCAGCATGCGGGGTTGTCCGCATCCCGCAGACAAGGTCCAGCGCGCACAGTAGACTTCTGCCCTTCATGAGGGCCGTGCTGACCGCCACGGCGACTGTCGCAGCGCTTGCAGTCGCCCTCTCAGCCCCCGCCTCGGGCGCGTCGTCTCAAACCAGCGCGCGCTGGGCAAGCTATCTCGCGCCGCGGGGCGCCTGCCCCAACTCGAACACCGCGCACGGCTCCCCCGCGACGGAGACCCAGGCGCTGACGTGTCTCGTCAACTGGACGCGCCACCGTGTGGGCCTGCCCGCGCTCGCGTGGTCTCCGCGACTCGCCGCGGCCGCGGAGGTGAAGGCGCGCATCGTCGTCACCTGCGGAGACTTCTCCCACTACCCGTGCGGCACGCGGTGGCCGTCGGCGAGCTCGACGTTCGGGCGGCGCTGGAACGTCTGGGGCGAGAACCTCTACTTCGGGAACCTCTGGCTGCGCAGCCCGCGCGCGGCCGTGCTCGCCTGGCTCAGGTCGCCGGAGCACCGCAGGATCCTCTTCTCACCCCTCTGGGCGAGCCTCGGCGCGAGTGTCCGCGAGAACGCGACGCTCGACGGCGCGACCGCCGTCTCGCTCTGGGTGCTCGAGGTCGCCGGCCGCAACTAAGCGGAGAGGTCCGCGCGTGCAGGACTGGCGCACGGCGTGGGGAAGGTCGGCGCGTGGAGGAGCAGAGCCACAAAGAGGAGATGCGTGCGGCGCTTCGCGGCGACTTCGAGCGCCTGCATGCCCGCGAGGGCGGGGCGGAAACGGCTGCGGGGCCGGGTCGCCCGAGGCCGCAGCCGGCTGCTCGTCCCCCGGCGAAGAAGGCCGACCGGCCTCGCCTCGCGAGGCTCTTCCGCCGCAGGTAGCGCGACGCGTCCGGGCTACGATTCGTCGCGTGAAGCGGGCGGAGCGCGAGGCGATTCTCAAGCAGGGAGTCGCACGGCCCGAGACGCCGGTCGAACAGCGGCAGGCGGTCGAGCTCGGCGAGGATCTCCGCGGCAGCCCCGTGCGCGGACGGCCGCTGCCCCTCCGGCTGCGGAACTTCCGACCGACCGCCGACGGCTACCTCGGAGCGCTCGGCGGGCCGCGTCCGTACATGCTGCGCCTGCTCGAGATCGAGCGGCTGGAGAGAGCGCTCGAGGACGACCTGCGGGCGGCATGGCTCGAGCTCGCGGCCGAGTGCGACGGCGACGACGCCGAGTTCGCACGCCGCTGGCCCGCCGTCGTCGAGGGCTGGAGCTTCGACGAGGTCAACGACCTGATCGAGCGCCACAACCGCTGGTTCCCGGCCGAGTCCCGGCTGCCGATGGACCCCCGCCGGCGCGACTACGCGCTCGTGAACGGCCGGGACTTCCGGCGCACCCCGCTGGGGCCCGCGTGGGCGCTCGACCGGTTCCCGGCCCTCCTCCCCGCTGCAGAGGACGGATGAGCCTCAGGCGGCCGCCCGGCGCTGCACGGCGCGCGTCCCGGTGAGGGCGAGCGTGACGAGGCACAGCAGCGAGCACGTGAGGTACGACGTGGCGTCGCCCGAGGCGCCCGCGAGTGCGCCGGCCACGGGTGAGCCGATCACCTGGCCGAGCGCCCAGGCGCCGTTCATGACGCCGAACGCGAGGCCCTGGCTCATCTCGGATCGATCGGCGCGGTCGGAGACCAGCGCCATGCCCGGGGTGAAGAGCGCTCCGTAGGCGATCGATGCGAGCACCACGAAGACGACCGCGATCGCCGTCTTCGCCGTGACGGCGAGGGCGATCCCGCTCACGAGCGAGGCGAGAAGGAAGACCCGGATCAGCAGCAGCGTGCCGCGGGAGTCCGACAGGCGCCCGATGTACGGGTTGAGCACGGCCTCGAGCACGCCTGCGACGAGAAAGACCGCGCCGATCGCGAACGCGCCGTAGCCTCGGGCGGACAGCGCCAGCGGTGCGAGCAGCGCGAGCACGCCGAAGAACGTCGCGGGCAGCGTGTTCAGCCACAGGCCGAGGACGAACGCCGGGTCGCGAATCGCCCGTCGCGTTGCTCCGGTCGAGGGCCTCTCGGGTGCGGGCGTCGCACTGAGGACCGCGGCCGCCGTGAGCGCGACCGCGATGACGGCGACGACGAAGAACGTCGGGCGGATTCCCGCGAGCTCGGCGGTGGCACCGAACGTCGGCCCGAGGATCGCGCCGAGCACGGCGAAGCCGAACACCGTCCCGAGCAGCTGGCCCCGGCGTTCGCGCGGAGCCGAGACGGTGACCCACGCGAGCGCGCCCGCCCACGTGGTCGTGCTCGAGATCCCCTGGGTGAACCGGCTGAGGCCGAGCGCGACCGGACTGCCGGCGAGGCCGAACGCCACCGACGACCCGGCCAGCAGGAGGAGGCCGACGACGACGGCGCTCTTCGGGCCGAGGCGGGCCGCGAGAATGCCGCTCGGAATCGCTCCCAGCAGCACCCCGCCGCCGAACGCGCCGACGATGAGGCCCGCCCGGAACTTGGACAGGTGGTAATCGTCGACGTAGCCGGGAACGAGCGGGGTGATGACGCCGTAGAGGACGGCGTCGACGAAGATCGTGACGGTGACGAAGACGAGGACGCGGCGCACGGACTCCGAGCATACGCGGGGCGCCGTCCGCGAACCGGGCAAGAAAAATGCACCGAACCGGATTCGCCTCCGTCCGGCTCCCCGACTGACCGCCGCCGAAGCGACTGCCGATCGGAAGGCCATCAACCTCGGGCGCTTCCTGCTCGGTGCAGGAGCGAATCTATGGTCGAGCCCGCAGGCGGTCAAGAGGGCGAACACCGGAAGGTCGCAATTTGCGCGGATTGCCAGACGTGGCGACACGGGCCGTCGCCGCCCCATCCCCCGCCTGCTCTCCCAGGGAGCTGGTCCACAAAGAAGCGCACCGAGCCGGCCTCGCCTTCGTCCGGCTCTCCGACTGACCACTCCCTTGCGGGTGAAGCCGATCGGTGGGCCTTCAACCTCCGGCGCAACCAACTCGGTGCAATCGCGACTCTAGGGCGTCCTCACGGGCGGGTCAAGGGCGCCGCAACGGACTTGTCCGCAAATTGCGCTCTTTTCTTTCTGAACAGGAGAACTTTGCGCTCTGCCGCGCATGTTCTAGCTCTGAGGGACCAGCAATTCGCCGAGCCGGGAACGCTTTCGTCCACCACCCCGGCTGACCGTCCGCTTCCGCGTAGTGCCGCCCGGTGAGGCTTCGTCCTACTCGCGCCCCGTGCTCGGCGCAGGGGGAATCTACGTGCGGTGGCGGTCACGGATCAAGGGGGTGGGCAACGAATCGCACGCAAATTGCGGATGTCTGGAGAGGACGGAGCCCCGAGCAAAGTCAGAGGGCGCCCTTGGTGGGGCGCCCTCTGACTTTCGACTGCGAGGCGAGCGACTAGATCGGGGACTCCGCAGGGAGGTCGAACTCCTTCTCCTGCCGCTCCTCGAGCTCTTCGAGCTCCGTCTCGGATCCCATGCGAACAGGGCCCTTGAACCACCTCCGCGCGGAGAGGACCCACCAGCCTCCGAACAGGAGGAAGACACCGAGGATCGTCAGCGGCGCGTAGTTGACCGCGTTCCACGTGAAGCCCTTCTGCCACGGCATCCCGGCGGGGGCGGTCGGCAGCATGAAGATCACGAAGATGAACGCGACCCAGAGCATCGCGAGTGGGTTGATCCACCGGTAGTGCTTGCCCAGGCTCCACGCGCCTTTCTCGAAGCTCTCCCCGGCGCGGTAGCGCAGGATCACCGGCAGGATGAACGCGACGTACAAGCCGGTCGTGCCGACCGATGTGCCGACGTAGTAGCCGGCGAGGTTGTTCCACCAGGTCGGGATGAGGAGGAGGAAGCCGAGCAGGCCGACGCCCACTGCCGAGGCTACAGGGACACGGTGGCGGGAAACCATCCGCGCCAGCTGCCAGGCAGGCACCGCCCGGTCGCGGGAAAACGCGAACGACATTCGAGAGCCGGACGTGATGCACGCAATCAGGCAGTAGAACTGTGCGCAGACGACGATGAAGAGAAGAACCTCGGCCCAGTGCGTCCCCATCGACGTCTGCCAGATGTAGGTCGTGATGTAGGTGAACTGCGACTGGACGCCGGTCTTGCTCGGGATCGCGAACGTGATCGCGACGAGCAGGATGAAGCCGCCGATCACGGACAGGACCACGGACCAGATCATCCCGACCGCAGCCGAGCGCGACGCTTTGTGCGTCTCCTCGGACAAGTGCGCCGAGGCGTCGTAGCCGGTCAGGGTGTACTGGGCCATCCCGATCGAACCGATCAGGAACACGGCGAAGAACGGCCAGTGACCCCAGCTGTGCCCGCCGTAGCCGGAGTTGTTGATCGTCTGTCCGAAGACATAGCCGACCGACTGGTGATGGCTCGGGACGATGAAGCAGGCGAAGATGATGATCAGGGCGCCGATTACGTGCCAGTAGGCGGAGATCCCGTTGATCAGCGACGTGATCCGGACATCGAACACGTTGACGAGCGTCGCCGCGATCATGAAGGCGGCGAAGAGGTAGAAGATGTGGTGGATGTCGTTCGGGTACGACCAGAGCAGGTTGAAGAGCGCAGTCGCGTAGATCGCCAGGCCGTAGCCGACCGCCCCGATGATCCCGATCAGCCCGATCAGGTTGAACCAGCCGGTGAACCATCCCCACCCCGGGTTGCCGAGCTTCGACGACCAGTAGTAGAGGCCTCCCGCAGTCGGATAGGTCGATGCGATCTCGGCCATCGAGAGGGCGACGAACGTCGTACCGATGCCGACAGCGACCCAACCCCAGGTGACCGCGACCGGGCCGCCCCACTGGAACGCGAGGTAGTACGAGGTCAGGCAGCCTGCGAGGATCGAGATGATCGTGAAGCTGATCGCGAAGTTCCGAAACGCATTCATCGCGCGGAACAGCTCCTGCGCGTAGCCGAGCCTGTGGAGAAGCCGTTCGTCCTCCGAGAGCTCATGGTGATGTGGTACCGCTGATTCGCTGCTCACACCCTCCTCCTCGTCATCGACAGTCCTGCGTTCTGTTGCGTGCTCGCTATTCCCCCACGTGCAGGGCATTCCTGTCAAGGAGCCGACAGCACAGAGAACGGAATAGGATCGGCTGATGCTGACCTTCGAAGCCTTGAAGCGTGCTGTCGAGCTCGGCGAGATCGACACGGTCGTCGTCGCGTTCACCGACATGCAAGGCAGGCTGATGGGCAAGCGGTTGCACGGCGAGTTCTTCGTCGAGGAGATGGATGCCGGCCATTCGGTCGAGGGCTGCAACTACCTGCTCGCGCTCGAGATGGAGATGGACCCGGTGCCCGGCTACGCGATCGCGAGCTGGGAGCAGGGCTACGGCGACTTCGACATGGTTCCGGACCTTTCGACGCTACGGCGGATCCCGTGGCTGGAGGCGACCGCGCTCGTCCTCTGTGACGTGCTCTGGCACGACGGAACGCCGGTGCAACCGTCCCCGCGGCAGGTGCTCCGCGCGCAGATGGAGCGGGCCGCCGCCCTCGGCTTCACGCCGATGATGGGCTCCGAGCTCGAGTTCTACCTCCTGCGCGAGACCTACGAGGAGGCGCACGAGCGGCGGTACGAGGACCTCACGCCCTCCGTCCCGTACATCCTCGACTACCACATCCTTGCGACCACGTACAACGAACCGCTGATCCGGCAGATGCGCAATGGGATGCAGGCGGCCGGGATCAAGGTCGAGACGTCCAAGGGCGAGGCGTGGCCCGGTCAGCAGGAGATCAACTTCCGCTTCGCCGACGCGTTGACGATGGCCGACAACCACGTCATCTACAAGAACGGCGCCAAGGAGATCGCGCACCTGAACGGCTGCTCGATCACGTTCATGGCGAAGCCGTTCGAGCACTGGATCGGCAACTCGTGCCACATCCACTCGTCTCTGTGGCAGGAGGGCAAGCCTGCATTCGCGCGGAACGATGCGCTCTTCGGTCGCTGGCTCGCCGGCCAGATCGCGTGCTTCGAGGAGCTCGCGATCTTCCTCGCGCCGACGATCAACTCGTACAAGCGCTTCGCCGTGGGGAGCTGGGCGCCGACGACGCTCGCCTGGGGCAACGACAACCGGACCTGCGGGTTCCGCGTCGTCGGGCACGGGGCGTCGAGGCGCGCCGAAACGCGGATCCCCGGAGGCGACGCGAACCCGTATCTCGCGTTCGCCGCCGTGATCGCGGCGGGGCTGCACGGGATCGAGCAGAAGCTGCGCCTGCCGAAGCCGCTCGAGGGCAACGCCTACGAGTCGGACGCGCGCCGCTTTCCCTCGTCGATGCGGGAGGCGATCGCGGCGCTCGAGTCGGGCACGATGGCGCTCGCGGCGTTCGGCGACCAGGTTGTCGACCACTACCTCAACTACGCGCGCACCGAGCAAGGCCTGTACGACAAGTTCGTGACCGACTGGGAGCGCGCGCGCTACTTCGAGCGCGGCTGACGCGCACGCTGTCGGCATAGTTCGAGCCATGGGAGACAGGCCGATCATCGGGATCACGTCGTATGCGCAACCCGCGAAGTGGGGCGCGTGGGACCTGCCGGCGGCGCTCGTCCCGCTGATGTACGTCGACGCGGTCGAGCGGGCCGGCGGGCGCGCGCTCCTCGTCCCGCCGAGCGACGAGGCCGTCGACGAGACGCTCGACGTCCTCGACGGGATCATCTTCTCCGGCGGGATCGACGTCGACCCGGCCGTCTACGGCGCGGATCGCCATCCGCGGACCGACCCGGCGCAGGAGCACCGCGACCGCGGCGAGCTGGCGCTTCTCGGCGCCGCGCTGGCGCGGGATCTGCCGACGCTCGCGATCTGCCGCGGCTTCCAGCTCCTGAACGTCCTTCGCGGCGGCGACCTCGTGCAGCACCTGCCGGACGAGGTGGGCGACGAGCGGCACCGCGAGGTGCCCGGCGTCTTCTCGGAACACCCCGTCGAGGTGAAGGGCGGCACCCGCCTCGCTACCGTCCTGGGAGAGAAGCCGCCGCCCGTGAAGTCGAGCCACCATCAGGGCGTCGCCTCGGTCGGCGCCGGGCTCGTCCAGTCGGCGTGGGCTGCCGACGGGACGCTGGAGGGGCTCGAGGATCCGTCGAAGCGGTTCGCGGTCGGCGTCCTCTGGCACCCGGAGGCCGGGGACGATCAGCGGCTCTTCGACGCCCTCGTCGACGAGGCGCGCGAGTACCGCGCCGGCCGCACCGCCTAGCCTCCGTCGCAACCCTGGTGAACGCCGTCGTTCGTGACGGCTCTGTGCCGGCTGCGTGCCGATTCCCGAAAGGACACTTACCGTCGTGCGCGCTCCCGGATAGAGAGGGGAGACCCATTCCCTCCTCCCTCGATTGGAGCTGCCCATGCACATCCTCTCGCCGCGCGTCCTGATCTCCACTCTCGTCACGGCTCTCGTCGCCGGCGCCCTGCTCACGGCGCCTGCGGCCCGGAGCGCCTCGGCCGACGTCGTCGTCAGCCAGCTCTACGCGGGCGGCGGCAACAGCGGCGCCGCCTTCACGAACGACTTCGTCGAGCTCTTCAACCGTGGAGGAACGGCCGTCGACGTCGGCGGCTGGACGATCCAGTACGCCTCGGCCGCCGGCTCCTCGTGGCAGACGACCGCGCTCTCGGGCTCGATCGCCCCGGGCAAGCGCTACCTCGTCCAGCTCGCGTCCGCGGCCGCCGTCGGCTCGGCGCTCCCGACACCCGACGCTTCGGGGACGACGAACCTCGCGAACTCCGGCGGCAAGGTCGCCGTGGTGCGGGCCGGCACGGCACTCACGTGCGGTGCCTCGGCCGGCAGTTGCGCGGGTGACGCCCAGATCGTCGACCTCATCGGCTACGGCTCGGCGGTGGACTACGAGGGAGCGGAGGCCGCCCCCGCCCTGACGAACACCACTGCAGACCTGCGGTCGGGCGACGGCTGCACGGACACCGACAACAACTCTGCCGACTTCGCGACGGCAGCGCCGGATCCCCGCAACTCGTCCTCTCCGGCGGCCGGTTGCGGTTCCACGCCTCCTCCCCCGAGCGGCGCCTCGCAGAACGCCGCAGTCGACATCGACATCCAGCCGGTGCTGTCCATCTCGCTCGAGCGGTCGAGCGTCAGCTTCGGCAACGCGGTCGCCGGCGACACGCCCACCGCCGTGTCGGAGCACGTGACGGTCGTCAGCAGCGATGCGACCGGCTACGCGCTGACCGTGCATCGCTCGGCGTTCGTCCCGGCCGACCTCCCGCTCGGAATCGCGGGGTCTGCGCCGAGCGGAGGGCAGGTCGGACCGGGTCTGAACGGCGGCGCGATGGCCGGCATCCCGATCCCGCCTGCAGCCGACCTCGTCGTCGGGACGACGACGGCGCGGAGTGCGGCCGCGGGAGACGTCTGGGCGACGAGCCTCGGCTTCGCCTCGCCGCTCCCCGTCGTGGCGCCTGGCCGGTACACGGCAACCGTGACCTTCACCGCCATCGGCCGATGACGGCGGTCGCGGCAGCGCTGCTCTGCTTCGTCCTGCTCGTGCCCGCGGAAGCGGGCA
>Ga0187779_10002088_pt1 | contig 12362 bp, 7 predicted proteins | sample 1015_Q2_SP10_10__FD_132435 | JGI IMG/M metagenome (GOLD analysis project Ga0187779, IMG submission 132435) | Tropical peat soil microbial communities from peatlands in Department of Meta, Colombia - 1015_Q2_SP10_10_MG | ecosystem: Environmental > Terrestrial > Soil > Wetlands > Peat | place... | reverse complement strand
TGATTGATCTCGACACTCTTGGCGGTGACATACCGAGGAGATTCGACCCAGCGGATTCGAGCTCTCCGAACCTGCTGTGGCTCGCCGAAGCGAAGCGACAGATTGAAGTCAAGAACAACAATTTCTTTGAACCCGCCGCGGTAATCAATTTCTGGAAGACATATGACGACACCGCTCACGGCGATGATTCGCTCCTTGCAACGACGTGGATGAACGCACGAACCACGGGGATGTTCAATGACAAGACGCATTGGCCAGGACTGGTGGAGTCAGGCAACTTGAACGTGGATCCCAGCTTTGGGGCGTCGATCGCGAACGTTCTGAACAATAACCAGGGTGACGGTGTTGGCGAGTTCCAGTACTTTATGGATATCCGGTCGAATATCGCCTCGACCGATGTCTACGGGTACCAGATTCAGACGGTGACAGGCCCGAATTGGGTTCCCCAGTGGCCGCTGCCGGAGCTCCAGGACATGCAGTACACAAACGCGGCCCTGAAAACTGGCGGGACCGACGGGAAAGCGATCGGTGATAGGGGCTGGTTTACAGGTGGCTACACTGCCGTGACGGCGAAGCCATCGGCGGAGCCCTATCAGTTTGCACTTTTCAACGCGTACCCCAATCCGTTTAACCCGACGACCCGCATTGAGTACACGATTCCCCGGAACAGCTTCGTGACCTTGAAGGTCTACAACGTGCTGGGACAGGAAGTGGCGACGGTGTTCTCCGGCATTCAGCAAGCGGGAAAGCATGTGGCGACATTCGATGGAAGCTCCTACGCCAGCGGAGTATACTTCTATCGGCTTGACGCAGAGAATTATTCTGCCACAAAGAAGCTGGTGCTTCTCAAGTAGTTGTCCAAGAAGGGTTGGACACCTTTGGCTTCGAGCCAAGAACAAAGGCGGGACTGATTCGTGCAAATGCTTTTCAACCAGTCCCGCCTTTTTGTTCGCAGAAAGGCGAACCGAAAAGTGAGCTACCGGACAATGTCGCGCCGCTTTGCTGGAAGAGGACTCCGATCCCAGAGCCTCGCTCTAGTCTTGGTGCCGGTGATTATCCAGGTCACGAGCGTCAGCTCTGCAGGAACTGCCGTCCCATCCAGTGAGACTGCTGCCCGTTTGAAGGGGCCCCATCTGTCCGCTCGCGTAGGGACCGAAAAGGCGAGCGTTCCCATTCACATCGCCAACGGGAGAATTGGGCTCTCGGTCAATGAACGCCTCGGATTTCAAATCCATGCGTACCAGGACCTCACGCATCATAAGTATGGATCGGACTCCGAAGAAGGCAGTCTTTCTGACGTGAAGCTGAAGGGCTCACTCAGGTCCGAGAGGTTCACACTTGCACCAGGAACTTTGACGAAGAAGGTAAAGCACAGCGCATATGGCAAATGTGAGGCCGTCACCTTCAACGCCCGGTCAGAGGACGGGCATCTGTCCGAACGAGTCGAATTTCTCTCACCGCTCAGCTTGAGCAATGTCATCCTATGCCAAATCACGATCAAGAACGAGGGTGACAGGCCGGTTGAAGTAAGTTCCTACAGGCTACTCTCGAGTCACTTCGATGCAAGGAGGTTCGGCGCGGATAGCGCCTACAAGTTTTGGAGTTTCCAAGGCGGAAGCTATCCCGAAAGGTTTGACTGGATCCTTCCGCTGTGCCCGACGTTTGCGCGTACGAATTACCAGGGGATGAACGCCCCCGATTATGGCGGAGGCATGCCAGTTGTCGATCTCTGGACCAAGCAAATTGGGATCGCACTTGCCGTGGTGAGCCAGAAGCCACAGTTCATTTCGTTGCCAGTCACCGTTGACGCGTCGGGGACAGTTTCCGAGTCGATGGAGGATTCGGAAGCAGTGTCCATTGGCCCGCACGGCATGGCGAGTTTACCGTGCTGCGCGCTGATTGTTCACGATGGCGACTTCTATAACGGCCTAAGAACGTATTCTGCGCTCATGCAGGCTGGGGGATTCGCGCTCCCACGGTCTCCTTCCGTTGCGCTCGAGCCGGAATGGTGCGCTTGGGGATACGAAAGAAACTTCAACAAGGATCAAATCCTTCGAACCCTTCCTTCGGTAAAGTCGCTGGGCTTTGGATGGGTGACTATCGATGATGGCTGGCAGGACGATGTCGGCGACTGGGGGCCGAACCGCCGCGTTTTCTCTGGGGGGGAAAAGGACTTTGTAGCGCTTATCGATTCCATACACTCATACGGGCTGAAAGTACGACTGTGGTGGTGCCCGATGGCCGCCCAGGATTCGTCGTACAGCGCCAGAGCCTTCCCCGAGCGAATGAACGAGTACGGGATGGGGGTGCAGAGCAATCTCGCCGCCGAGCATCCAGACTGGTTTCTCCTCGACAAGAATGGGAGCAGGATTCAGGTCTCCTGGTGGAATGCGTACACTCTGTGCCCGGCACTTCCGGGCGTCAGAGCGTACTTCAAGTCGTTCGTGAGCAAAGCCATTCTCCAGTGGAAGATCGATGGGTTTAAGCTCGACGGCCAAAACCTGAATGAAGTGCCCTGCTGTTACAACGCGACTCATCATCATCTAGCGTCACTGGAGTCCGCCCAGGGAGTCCCGGCATTCTTCAGAGACATCTCTGTCACCGCAACTCGCCTGAAGCCAGCCTTCGTGGTTCAACTCTGCCCATGCGGAACCAATTTCTCCATCTATAATCTCCCCTTCGTAAACCAGACTGTGGCCTCCGATCCCCTGAATTCATGGCAGGTCAGGCTGAAGGGAAAGACATTTCGCGCCCTCTGCGGCGACAGAGAATCGTACAGCGGGGACCACGTCGAATTGACCAACCGGACGTGGGATCCCGCCCTTCAGAAGTTCATTCCCCGGGGATCAGAGGACTTCCTGTCAACCTTGGCCGTCGGAGGGGTCCCCGCCTCGAAATTTACGATTGCGGGAGTCGAGCAAGCGGATTCGAGTCTGATCCTGAGCGGAGATAAACTGAACGCCTACGAGCGATGGTTGAACATCTACACCAGCGAACAAATGAGCAAAGGCGAATACCTGAATCTCTACGACATCGGCTTCGACCGGCCGGAAACGCATCTGATCAAAAGGAACGATACTTACTACTACTCCTTTTTCACCGATGGGCGCTTTCAGGGGGAGGTCCAGCTGCGAGGGCTGTCGCGCGGACGATATAGCGCGTCTGATCTTTTCCGGGGCCGGCGCTTTTCATTTGTTCGATCCGATTCGCCGTTCCTCACATTGGAGTTTGATCGGTATGCACTCATTAAAGTGGTGAAGGAACGACAATGAAGCCAAGAGGAGTCATAGGGCTTGCGGCGATGCTCAGCTCACTTTTGTGTATGAGTAGTCTCTCGCAGGTGACTGTCAGATACACCCCGTCTACGGAATCAATACGCAACCCCGAAAGGGGGTTTTACACAGAATTAGAATCGCAGGCGGAACAGTCCCCGCTGACTGCTCGATCTTTGGCGAACATCCGGGCGAAGGGGCAGTCGCTTATCCTCAGGATGTACTACCTGAAGACCTTCAGATACCGGCCGCTCAGCGATCTCGAGTTGAATCTCGTCAAAAGTGACTTTCATCTGATTCGCTCGGCCGGAATGAAATGCATCCTCAGGTTCGCCTATAGTGAGAATATTGGCCAGCAGGACGCGCCATTGGACATCGTCCTGGGACACATTGCGCAGCTTAAGCCCATCATCCGGGCCAACGCGGACGTGATCGCTGTGATGCAGGCAGGATTCATCGGGGCCTGGGGAGAATGGCATTCTTCGACCAACGGCCTGGACACAGTCACCAACCGGCGGAAAATCTTGTTTGAAGTCCTGAATATGCTTCCTGCAGACAGGATGGTACAGCTCAGGACGCCACATTACAAGAGAGAGATCTTCAGCCGCCAAAGCCCCATTGCAAAATCTGAAGCCTTCAACGAGTCCATGTACGCACGGGTCGGGCATCACAATGACTGTTTTCTGGCAAACTGGAACGATTACGGAACGTACTCTGACACGATCGAAGAAAAAGAGTACTTGTCACAGGAATGCAGATATGTACCGATGGGCGGTGAGACGTGCAATCCAAGTTCTTTTGCCGAGTGCGCGAATTCCATTACTCAGATGGAAAAGCTCCACTGGTCGTTCCTCAACAGCACGTATCATCCCGCCGTGATTTCCGGATGGCGCGGGGAAGGTTGTCTCGATGTGATTACTAAGAGACTCGGGTACCGGTTTGATCTCCTGACGGGGACATTCGAGGACTCGTTATCGCCTGGGAACGGGTTCCACTTTGCGATCCGTCTGACCAACAGCGGTTTTGCGTCGCTTTTCAATCCGCGGGACGTTGAGTTGATCATTGAGAATCAGTCCCAAAAAAGCAGATGGTGCGTGAAACTTCCCGACGATCCTCGCTTTTGGGGTCCTGGCGATACCGTAAGCCTCGCCGGCGAGGCCGGCTTGCCGGATGATCTTCCGAGAGGACCGTACAGCGTCTATCTAAATCTTCCCGATCCCGATTCTCATCTTCACTTCAGGGCCGATTATTCAGCACGTTGCGCGAACGAAGGAACGTGGGTGCAGGATCCAGGATACAATAACCTGCAATTTACCTTAACCATACGACCTGGTCGGGGCGGAAAACTGTATACGGGGCTCTACTATTTCCAACCGGTGAGTGCCCCCGCGGGAGCCGATTCCGTCGACCGCGAGAGGAACGAATGAATCGCGGGTTTGATCAATCTCGCACCGAGAATGGCTGCTGACGGCAAAACACTTGACAGGAAGCTGGGCTTGTTGCATGCAACCGCCTCCAATATGGCTGCGATGGTGGGGATCGGGCCGTTTATCACCTTTCCCCTCATCATCTCTGCAATGGGCGGGCCTCAGGCGGTTCTCGGCTGGATCATCGGCGCGATCATCGCCATTTCTGACGGACAGGTTTGGGCCGAGTTAAGCACGTCGCTTCCGGGAGAAGGCGGCTCCTACGTGTATTTGAGAGAGGCGTACAAGAAATACTTCGGAAAATTGATCGCCTTTATGTTCATCTGGTCCTTTCTTCTGAGTGGTCCGTTGGAAATCGCTTCCGGGCTGGTGGGGATGATGCAGTATGTGTCATTTGCTCTCCCGTGGCTGACGGAAACGCATATCCGCATTCTCGCCTTCAGCGCAGGGATCGTTACGGTCATTCTCCACTACCACCGGATCACGTTTGTCGGCGTCTTGACGATCGTCTTGTGGCTCATTATGCTCTCGACCGTGGCCATAACGATCCTGGTCGGCATGACGCATTTTAACCCAGCGTACGCCATGGACGTGCCGAAAGGGTGGTTCTCCTTCTCCTGGGGGTTTGTCCTGGGGCTCGGAAGCGCGACGCTCATCGCCATGTATGATCTCCTGGGGTACTACAACATCTGTTACGTGGAAGAGGAAGTCCAGAACCCGGGCTATGTGTTTCCCCGAGCAATAATGTGGTCGGTGATCGGCGTGGCGATTCTCTACGCGGTCATGAATATTCTGATCCTCGGCGTAACCCCCTGGCGGGAAATCATCGGTTCAACGCACATCGTCTCTGACATCTTCAATCACTACTACGGGCACACGATCGCGGTGATCGTGACTGTTCTGGTGGCATTGACGGCATATGGATCCATCTATTCCTTGATGATGAGTTATTCGCGGATTCCCTTCGCGGCCTCCCGAGATGGCTTTTTCTTCGGCTGGCTCAAAGCGATCCATCCGACGAAGCATGTTCCCCATCAATCTCTTTTGATCGTTGGGGGGATGACGTGTCTCGCCAGTCTGTTCGATCTGGGATTCATTATCGCGGCGACGTTATCCAGCCGAATCCTCATTCAATTCGTGGGGCAGATCATCGGGCTTACGGTTCTGCGGAAGACTCGCCCGGAACTGAAACGGCCATTCAGGATGTGGCTCTATCCGCTCCCATCGATTATCGCGCTCGTCGGGTTCGGGTTCATCTTCATAAGCTCAGGCGTAGAAGCAATCAGCCTGGGGCTCGCATGGCTGATCGTGGGCACCGTGTTCTTTGCATTTTGGGCGAAGGCGAATCGCGAATGGCCATTTGCCGCCGTTGCTCAAACGGAGCTGACGTGAGCGGCCCTGGGCTTGAAATACGGGGATGCCGATCCCGCGAGGAGCTTGAACAGGTCGTCGAGTTGTGCGACGAAGCGTTTCCAAAAACTCCGCGGGAGTATTTCGAACGGCATATCCTAAAAGATCATACGCTGACGCTTTCAGACACGAGAGTCTTGGTGAAAGGACGGACCATTGTTAGCTCGGTCCAGGTCTTCCCCCGGGCGCTGGCCTGGAAAGGGCAGTTGGTCGGCATGGGCGGGATCGGCAACGTCGCAACGCTTCCACCGGAACGGGAAAAGGGATATGCCGGCATGGTACTCCGGGATGCGATCGGATATTTGCGTGAAAAAAGATTCTCCTTCTCGCTGCTGACAACGACCATCAACCCATACTATGAGCGGTTCGGCTATCACACCATAAAGAGACGTTTTGTGGTCAGAGATCTCCAGGAGGCAAGACATTCCGCGCAGATCCGCATGTTCAACCGGGACCAGGATCTGACACGCGTGATGGAGATATACGAGCAGTTCAACGCAGGACGTGTGGGGCCGATTGTAAGGAACGAGGATTATTGGCGCTCTCAGCTCGAGTTCTGCGGTGAGGAGCGGAGCCTATTTCTGGTATATGAGAGGGGGGATGAACTTGTTGGGTTCATTCGGGCGCGAAGAGATGCAGATGCCGTGCGGGTGCTGGAATATGCTTGCACCCCGGGGAGAACAGGGGTCATCCCGAGTCTGTTCGAACATGTCGCCTGCGAGGCGGGAGTGAATCGGCTTCATCTCTTTACCTCAGACTCAGAGAAGGTGAGCTTGTCATTTGGAGAATCTGATCGCGTCCAGACTGATACAGATTTGATGGTCAATTTCTTAGATCCCAGCTTGGACACTGAGTTCAAGGAAAGGCTGCAGAGCGACTACCAGTTGACGTTTTGGCTCACGGACCTTTTCTGAAAATTTTGCATGGATCGCCTAAGACTCTGGGGACATTGAATGCGCAAGGTCGCGTTTGTCATATTGGTTCTTCTTGTCGCCCGTGCGTGGGGGCAAGATCAATCGTACGTCACTGTGCGGGACGGCCGGTTCGTCATTGGGAATCGGTATGTCGAACGGGTAATAAGCATCTCCCGGGGCAGAGATGAGAATTCGAGAATCGTGAACAAGCTCACGGGAAGGTCCTACCGGGTGCAGGACAATATATTCGAGCTTCACATTGTGTTTTCAGGGCTCGGGCCTGCTCCAGGAAAGGAGCAAAATGGCGAAAACGGTGTCGTTCTGACGGCGAAAGACTGCCAATTCTTGGGCTCGACGGTACGCGATCTCAGCACCGGGGGGAAGGAGCTGTGCCTGAATTTCCGCTACGAATGGGGTCTGGCGAATTTGTCGCTGAAAGCGAAGTTTACGATCGATTCGACACGGTATTCGCTCCGGAAATGGATTGAGCTTTCCGATTCACTGGATGGCGTTCAGTTCCTTGACCGGATCTATGTCGAGTCAATGAGGGCGCCCCTCCACCACCTCGCAGGTGGGAGCCTTGGACAACCGATCCTGGCCGACGACATTTTCGTCGGCGTCGAATATCCGACAGTCGAGAGCGATGTTCGAGGCAATCTGCTCAGAATGGGGTACGTCTGTGGCCAATTGATCAGACACACACCGTACCGCAGCCACTCTTCCATTATCGGCGGCGCGCCGTCACGTGCAAGAGTTGTTGACGCTTTCATGGAGTATGTCGAGGGAATCAAGGTAAACGGCACGCGTCCCTATCTTTTATATAATTCATGGTATGATCTCAGAAATCCGGCCATTGCGCAGGATTCGCTCGGGATCATGAATGAAGCCAGGGTCTTGAGCACGATAGACGCGTTCAAATCAAACCTCTACGACAAGTACGGCATCGGGCTCGATGCGATCGTCTTGGATGACGGCTGGGATAGTTATGAAAACGTCTGGGGAATCGATATGTCACGATTTCCGAGGGGATTCTCCGAGATCGCAAAGGACGCAGCAGGTACGCAATCCGCGATCGGCCTCTGGGCGTCCCCGTTTGGGGGGTATTCGAACCGTGATCGCCGTGTCAAATGGGCCAACGAACATGGCTACGAGACAAGCGGAAATTTCCTCTGTCTTGCCGGGGCACGCTATCAAGACTTCTTTAAACAATCGATGGAAGGATACGAAAAGAAATTCGGCGTCGGGTACTTTAAATGGGATGGCATACTCCTCTCATGCAGTGAACCGAACCACGGTCATCCGCAAGGGATGTATTCCCGCGAAGCCGAAGTGGATGCCTATGTTGACATCATGAATGCCGTCCGACGCACGGAGCCCAATGTCTTTTTGAACGTCACGACCGGCGCATGGCTCTCCCCCTGGTGGTTACAATACGCCGATTGCATGTGGATGCAAGGGGAAGACTATGCGTACGAGGAAAATGCTCCATCGATGAACGACAGGCAGAAATCCATCACATATAAAGATGTCGTGTTGTGGGACGATCTCCGGAAATTGGATCTTCATTTCCCCATGTCGAATCTGATGACGCATGGGGTCATCAAGGGGCGATACAATCTCCTGGGCGGGGCAAACGAGTCCCTCAGCTCCTTCTGCGACGAAGCCATGATGTACTTTGGGCGAGGCGTAATGATGTGGGAACTCTATGTGTCCCCCGATGTCCTGTCAGCAGGGGAGTGGAACGCACTAGCCTCATCCATCCTGTGGGCGAAGTCGAATCAGAATGTCTTAAAGAAGACCAAAATGGTACTGGGGGACCCGCATAACGGCGATGCTTACGGTTTTTTGCATATGACGCGGCCCAAGGGCATTTTGCTTCTCCGAAACCCGGGCCCTCAGGAGCGGACGATCCGCCTCAAACTGACGAGCGATCTTGTCGATCTCGATGCCACCACCCAGTATTACGTCAAGGTGATCTACCCCTACAATATGATCCTTCCAACCCCCGTGGGCCTGGATGGGCTCCTTTCTCTCCGTCTTGATGGCTACGAAGTATTGACGGCGGAGTTGATTCCTGCGAAAGAGATAGACGGGAGCCTTCCCATTGGCGTGAGATACACGGTCGAAAACGCCGATCTGTTCGTCCTGGGGAGGCGTGGCGAAACGAAAACGATCCAGTCTGTCGACAAAAGCCGCCTCGGACAGGTGCGATTCGGAAAGCCCGTCAAAAATCTCGCCTTCAATTCTCGCTCTCATCAGAGTGCTGACGGCACCGAGTGGTCGGGAGTTCTGAACATATCCGTTCCGGAAGACTGTGGGTCGTCAAAGGTTGCCTTCTTGCTTGAGTCAAAAGAGAAGCTCCAGGATCAGAGAATTCCGGCGTTCAAGGTGATCGTCAATGGCCACCCGAAGGATCCCGCGGTGGAGGCGGGGGACGGCACATGGTTCTGGGTGACCGCCGATCTCGAGAAGGGCACGAACGCGGTCGAATGCTCGATTCGCTTTGCCGAGAAGGGGAGAGATAATGTCAGCTTCTGGCTTACAGGTGAGAGAGAGTTGTCTTCGGAACGGATTGGCGGGATTGCGAACCCAAAGGAGCAGGTCGGACCGGCAAGGCCATATCCTGCCTCCGTCGAGAGGGTCTTCATGCCTCTCTCGCACTGGACCATTCAATAACGCACAGTGAGATCGGATATATATGGCCGATTATTCGAAAGCGGGGGGATCACGGAAATGCTGAGTTTGGTCGCGTGATTTTTGCTTTCCATCAGGAAGATGAGGAAGATCAGGCGGAATGGGAGTCAAGAATTGTTGGTACGCCGACGTATCTGCTCGGCTGGCTCCAAAGTACACACACGAAATGACATCGGGGAAACTCATGAGGACGGACCTGAATGAATTAAGAGTCACCACACCGGGGAGGATATGCCTGTTTGGAGAGCATCAGGACTATCTGAATCTTCCGGTGATCGCATCGGCCATTTCGCTCAGGGTATCGATCGAAGGCCACAAGCGCGATGACTCACGGGTGATCATACACCTACCCGACATAAACAAAGCGGAATCCTTTTCCTTCAGCGAACCCATCACCTACGACCAGGAGCGGGACTACCTGAAAAGCGTGGTGAATGTCTTGCTGCGTCACGGACTCCACTTCGCAAGGGGGGTCGAATGCACGATTCATGGCGAAATCCCCATCAATGCAGGCACGTCAAGCTCATCGGCGCTTATTGTCGCTTGGGTGAATTTTCTGGCTCGGATGAGTGATCCGAAGGGTGTACGCCTTTCTGCGGAACGCATCGCGCAGTATGCACACGAAGCGGAGGTGCTTGAATTTTCTGAACCCGGCGGGATGATGGATCACTATTCCACTGCAATCGGCGGGACGATTTTTCTGGAATCATTCCCACGGATCCAAGTAAGAAAACTGGACGCGAAATTGGGGGCGCTGGTTCTGGGGAATTCCAACGAGCCGAAGGATACCAAGTTCATCCTGGCACGTGTCAAGAATCAGATTCAGGAAGTCGTCCGGCGGTTGGAGCAATCTCACCCAGGCTTTTCCCTGCGCACGATATCGGAATCCGGCATTGATGCGTACGCTCATGAATTGACCGATGAGCAGGTTGAGCTCCTGCATGGGACCGTCCGGAACAGGGACATCACGACTCAGGCGATGAAGGTGTTGCGCGAAAAAAATCTGAACCATAAACTGATCGGAAGCTTGTTGAACGACCATCAGAAGGTGCTGCGCGAAATCCTGAAAATATCAACTCCCAAAATCGACCGGATGATCGAGGCGGCTTTGGATGCAGGCGCCTATGGGGCAAAGATCAACGGATCGGGTGGCGGCGGTTGCATGTTCGCGTACGCACCAAGAAACGCGAAAGCGGTCAAGGAAGCGATTGAGGGAGACGGAGAGGATGCCTATATCCTCAAGGTCGATGACGGGACTCAATCGAATATTATGGCGGCCGTATGATATCTGACGGGCGATTGGTCATTCTCGCGGGCGGGATATCATCTCGGATGAAGAAGTCCGTGTCGCCGCAGCTCTCCGGTGAGACATCACTGGTCCATGACGCCGACTCCAAGGCAAAAGCCATGATTGGTGTCGGGAGGAACCAAAGACCCTTCCTGGACTATCTGCTCTACAACGCAAAGCAAACAGGGTACGAAGATGTCCTGATTGTCATCGGGGAGGGCGACGAGAGCATCCGGCGATACTACGGAGACAAGGACAAAGACAATGCATTTTCGGGCCTTCGGGTTTCGTATGCGATTCAACGAATCCCACCCGACCGGCAAAAGCCGCTCGGTACGGCCGATGCGCTGTATCAGGGCCTGAATGTCAAGCGCGACTGGAGCGGAAAACGGTTCACGGTCTGCAATAGCGATAATCTGTATTCGGAAAAAGCGCTTGGATTGATGCTGGAGCACCGGTACAGCTGTGCGATGATTGACTACGACCGGCACGCTTTGCAATTTGAGTGGAGTCGAATTGAACGATTTGCCGTCACTCTTAAGGACGCCGAGGGGTTTCTGACGGGGATCATCGAAAAACCATCGGAGGATCAAATCACGGCAGCAACCGGGAAAAACGGCTTTGTCGGCGTGAGCATGAACATCTTCGACCTCCAGTATGACATGATCCTCCCGTTCCTCGAAAAGGTTCCCTTTCACCCGCTTCGCAGCGAGAAAGAGCTCCCGGAAGCCGTTACCATGATGGTGAAAGCATATCCCAAGTGTTTATTCGCCTATCCTCTCTCTGAGCACGTCCTGGATCTCACGGACAAAAACGACATCTTGCCAGTCAAACGATACCTGGAAACACACTTTGAAAACGCCACGCTCTGACAGCAGGAGCAAGGTCGACAAGAAAAACGAGATCAGGAGGATCCTCGTCCAGCGCGCCCTTCTGGATCACGGCCCCCTTTCGATCACGGATTTGGCCAAAATGACCGGCATGACCTTGCCCGTCGCATCGAATATTGTCTCCCTCCTGAAGAAGGAGAGGCTGGTCGTCCAATCGAAAGAGAAGAATTCCAACCAGGCGGGGCGTCCGCCGTCCATCGTCAAATTGAACGGCGCAGCCGGCTTTATCCTGGGAATAGATATTGGCCGATTGTTCACCAATTTCATCATCCTCGACCTTGAAACGAACATCGTCGGGGATACCCGGAGGAAGTCCATCGCGTTGAGCAATGACATAAAGCTGATAGATGACCTGGAGCGTGAAATCAAGATCGTCCTGTCCGAAGCAAAGGTGAGCTGGAGCAAACTTCTCGGCATCGGGATATCGCTGCCGGGAATGGTAAAAGGGAGGGAGGGGCTCGGGGAGA
>Ga0187779_10002087_pt1 | contig 12364 bp, 15 predicted proteins | sample 1015_Q2_SP10_10__FD_132435 | JGI IMG/M metagenome (GOLD analysis project Ga0187779, IMG submission 132435) | Tropical peat soil microbial communities from peatlands in Department of Meta, Colombia - 1015_Q2_SP10_10_MG | ecosystem: Environmental > Terrestrial > Soil > Wetlands > Peat | place... | reverse complement strand
CTCATGGACCACGCGGGGGTCGACGCGGTCGACGAAGTGCGGCTCGCGGGGGCGTTCGGCAGCCAGATCGACGGCGTCCAGGCCATGGCCCTGGGGCTCATCCCCGACTGCGACCCGGCGCGCGTCGTGGCGTCCGGCAACGCGGCCGGCACGGGCGCCCTGATGGCCCTCCTCTCCGTGCGCGCCCGGCGGGAGATCGAGGCGACCGTTCGCCGGGTGGAGAAGATCGAGACGGCCGTCGAACCCGCCTTCCAGGCCCATTTCGTGGACGCCCTGGCGTTCCCCCATCGGACCGCTCCGTCCACCCATCTGGGCCGGGTCGTAGCCCTGCCCCAGCGGCCGGCGGGCCATGGGGCTAGCGGCCCGCGACGACGCGAGCGCGGTCGTCCCGTGGTCAACGCCGCCAGCACCAAGGAGCCGTGATGGACGAGGTCCCCCACCAGCGCAGCGGCGGCCGTGCGGCCCGCCAGGCCGCCCGCCTCCATCGCCAATTCGAGCGGTCGCCGTTCCTGACCCGTGCCCTCAAGCCGTTCGAGGTCCTCGACGAGGAAGGTCTGGCCCTCATCGAGCGCAACGCCGACACGATCCTCCAGGAGGTGGGCCTGGAGTTCCGCGGCGACCCCGCGGCGGTGGCCACGCTGGTGGCCGCGGGCGCCGACGCGACGGGCGAGCGCGTGCGCTTCCCGCGGGGGATGTGCCGCCAGATCGTCCAGGCGACGGCTCCCCGCGAGTTCACCCAGTACGCCCGCAACCCGGCCCACAACGTGCAGATCGGCGGCTCGGCGACGGTCTTCGCGCCCAACTATGGCTCGCCGTTCGTGCTCGACCTGGACCGCGGGCGGCGCTACGGCACCATCGAGGACTTCCGCAACTTCGTGAAGCTGGCCTACAGCAGCCCCTTCATGCACCACTCCGGGGGCACGGTCTGCGAGCCGGTGGACGTGCCGGTCAACAAGCGCCACCTGGACATGGTCTACAGCCACATCCGCTACTCCGACAAGCCGTTCATGGGCTCCGTCACGGCCGCCGAGCGGGCCCGCGATACGGTCGAGATGGCGCGCCTCGTGTTCGGGCCGGACTTCGTGGACCAGCACGCGGTCGTGTTGAGCCTTATCAACGCCAACTCGCCGCTCGTGTGGGACGCCACCATGGTCGGGTCGGCGCGCGCCTACGCCGAGGCCAACCAGGCGACGCTCATGACCCCGTTCATCCTGGCCGGCGCGATGGCGCCGGTGACGGCGGCGGCGGTCTGCGCCCAGACGCTGGCCGAGGCGCTGGGCGGCATGGCCTTCGTGCAGCTGACGCGCCCCGGCGCGCCGGTCGTCCTGGGCTCGTTCGCCAGCTCCATGTCGATGCAGTCGGGCGCGCCCACCTTCGGCACCCCCGAGCCGGCCCTCGTGCTGTACGCCATGGCCGCGCTGGCCCGCCGCCTGGGCGTGCCGTTCCGCTCCGGGGGCAGCCTGTGTGCCTCCAAGCTGCCCGATGCACAGGCCGCCTACGAGTCGGCGGCGACGCTCCAGCCGACCGTCCTGGCGGGCGTCAACTTCGTGCTCCACGCCGCCGGCTGGCTGGAGGGCGGCCTGACCTGCGGCTACGAGAAGTTCGTCATGGACGCCGACCAGTGCGGCATGATGGCCGTCTTCGCCAAGGGCATGGACCTCTCGGAGAACGGCCAGGCGCTCGACGCGATCCTGGCCAACCAGCCGGGCACGCACTTCCTGGGCAGCGCCCATACGCTGGCCAACTTCGAGACCGCCTTCTACCGCTCGGCCATCGCCAACTACGACAGCTTCGAGAAGTGGCAGGAGGATGGCTCGCTCGACACGGCCCAGCGGGCCAACGCGGTGTGGAAGCAGATACTGGCCGACTACCAGGAGCCGCCCCTGGACCCGGCCGTCGACGAGGCGCTGCTGAGCTTCATCGCCGCTCGCAAGGCGTCGATGCCGGACGCCCTCGCCTGACGTGGTCGCCCTGCGCCGGGCCGGTCCCCCGACGGCAGAACGCCAGGCCCTCGCGGCCCTGGTGGCCGCGCCCAAGTTCGAGCTGATCCCCATCTCCAACGCCCTCGAGGCGGCGGCGGCCCTGCCGGCCGGGGCCATGGCCACGGTGACCGCCTCGCAGTCGAAGGGCATGGGCGCCTCGCTGGAGCTCTGCGGCCAGCTCCGCGACGCGGGCCATGACGTGGTGACGCACCTCTCGGCCAACCTCATCCGCGACCGCCACGAGCTGCGCGACGTCGTGCGGACCCTGGCCGGGATGGGCGTGCGCCGTGCCTTCGTGGTCGGCGGCGATGGCGAGGCCGGCGGCGACTTCCCGGACGGGCTGAGCCTCATCCGGGCACTGGCCGACCTGGGCCACGACTTCACCGAGATCGGCGTGCCCTGCTACCCGGAGGGCCATCCCAGCATCAGCGATGCCCGCCTTGACGAGGTCCTGGCGGCGAAGGCGCCGCTGGCCGACTACATGGTCAGCCAGATGTGCTTCGACCCCAAAGTCATCTCGTCGTGGCTCCTCGAGCGACGAGCCCGCGGCTTATCCCTGCCGCTCCACCTGGGCCTGCCCGGCGCCGCGCCGCTGCACCGCCTGATGACGATCAGCGCGCGCATCGGCGTGGCCGACTCGCGCCGCTTCCTGACCAAGAACACGCGTTTCGTGAGCCGGCTCCTGCTGGCCCCTGGCGGCTACCGGCCCGACGGCCTCCTGGACGCCCTCGCCCCGCTGGTGGCCGACGCCGCCGCGGCCGTGACGGGCCTCCACATCTTCACCTTCAACCAGGTCCGCTCGACGGAGGCCTGGCGCGCCCAGTACCTGGCGGCCCTCCGCGCCTGAAGCGTTGCCCCGGCCCGGTCCGTCAGCGCCCGTTCATCGATTCGCAAGGTTCGGATGGGCATCCTCCGGGCATGACGACCACCACGCGCCGCATCCTCGCCGTGACTGCCCTGGCGGCTGCCCTGGCCCTCGTGGCGGGCGGTGGCTACGGGCTCTGGTACCTGTTCCTCCGGCCCGCCGGCCCGGCCGCCGTGGCGAGCGGCAGCCAGGCCCCGGTGGCGATCACGGGCGCCGCCGCCCAGCCGCTGGCCTCGGGGGGGCTGCCCGGCACCTGGGACGTCGACACGTCGATCGGCTCGTTCTCCGACTTCAGCGACTCGTGGGTCGGGTACCGGATCCAGGAGACGCTGGCCTCGATCGGTGCGAACACCGCCGTAGGGCGGACACCCAACGTCAGCGGCAGCCTGACGATCACCGGCGAACAGGTGACCGCGGCCACCATCACGGCCGACCTGACGGCGCTGCAGAGCGATGACGCACGCCGGGACAGCCAGCTGAGCCACAACGGCCTCGAGACCAGCTCCTTCCCGACCGCCACGTTCGCCCTCACGAGCCCGATCGACCTGGGGTCCGACCCGACGGGCGGCCAGGAGATCGACGTGACGGCACAGGGCACGCTCGAGCTGCATGGCGTCACGAAGGCAGTGTCGGTGCCGCTCAAGGCGCGACTCGTGGGCAGCGTCATCGAGGTGACCGGATCGCTGCCCATCACCCTGGCCGACTACGGCATCACGCCGCCGACCTCGTTCATCGCCCTGTCCGTGGACGGCACCGGCACGCTCGAGCTGCAGCTCCTGCTGACGCACGCCTGACCATGAGCCTGGAGGCACGTCTCGCGCGGCGCAGCTGGACCGCACTTGGCACGACCTGCACCGTGCTGGTGACGGACGGGGCCGCCCTGGAAGGGGCATGCGAGGCGGTGGAGGCGGCGCTGCACCTCGCCGATGCCACCTACAGCCGCTTCCGGGCCGACTCCGAGCTGTCAGCCCTCAACGGCGCGGGCCGGCCGGTCGTCGTGAGCCCGCTGCTGGCCGAGGCGCTCGAAGCGGCCCTCCGGGCGGCCCGCCTGACCGACGGTGCGGTCGATCCCACGGTCGGCCGGACGATGCGCGCGCTGGGGTACGGCGCCGACTTCGCCACCCTGGCCGGACGCGACATGCCGCTCGAGTTGCGGCTGGAAGCGGTCCCCGGCTGGCGCGCCATCGGCTACCAGGCCGTCGCCCGCCGGGTGAGCCTGCCGCGCGGCGTGGAGCTGGACCTGGGGTCGGTCGGCAAGGCGCTGGCGGCGGACCATGGGGCCGCGGCTGCCCACCGGGTGACCGCTGCGGGCGTGCTGGTGAGCGTGGGCGGTGACATCGCCACCGCCGGGAGCGGTCCGCTATCCGGCTGGCCCATCCTGGTCACCGACGACAGCGGCGCCCCGGCTGACGGACCCGGCGAGGTCGTCAGGATCTCCACCGGTGGGATGGCCACCTCCAGCACCACGGTGCGGCGCTGGACGCAGGAAGGCATCCAGCGTCACCACCTCGTGGATCCGGCCACGGGGAAGCCCGCCGTGAGCCCGTGGCGCACCGCGACGGTGGCCGCCCCTTCGTGCGTCGACGCCAACACGGTCGCCACCGCCGCCATCGTCAAGGCCGATCGAGCACCCGACTGGGTGGCCGGCATCGGCCTGCCCACGCGCCTGGTCGCAACCGATGGGCGCGTCCTGCTCTTCAACGGCTGGCCGAAGCCGGCGGCGGTGGCGGCATGAGCGACCAGCTGCTCTGGTTCGCGACGCGGGGGGCCGGCATCGTCTCGCTGCTGATGTTCACCGCGGTCGTGGTGCTGGGGGTCCTCAACGTCAGCCGCTGGCAGGCGCCCTCCTGGCCCCGTTTCCTGACGGCCGGCTTCCACCGCAACCTGTCGCTGCTGGCGCTGGTCTTCCTGGGCCTCCACATCGTCACAGCGGTGGTGGACCCGTTCACTGCCCTCGGGCCGGCCGCGGCGCTCATCCCCTTCGCCTCCAGCTACCGGCCCCTGTGGGTCGGCCTCGGAGTGATCGCCGTGGACCTCATCGTGGCCCTGGTCGTGACGAGCCTCATCCGGGCCCGGCTGGGCCAGCGGGCGTGGCGGGCGATCCACTGGCTGGCCTACGCCGCATGGCCACTGGCCATCGTGCACGGCATCGGCAGCGGGTCGGACAACCTTGCCCCGTGGATGCTGGCCCTCGATGTGCTGTGCGCCGCCCTCGTCGGCGTCGCCGTGATGTGGCGGCTCATGACGGTTCGTTCGGGCAGCCCGGAGGTGCTGCAGCAGGTGGTCGCCGAGGTCGCCCGCCCGGCCCGCGGCCGGACCGTCCGATGAGCGGATCCGCGCCGCTCGCGCGCCTGCTCGCCGGACCGCCGCTCGCCGCCGGGGCGGAATCGTTCACCGCACACCAGGCGCGCCTGGGGCCCCTGCCGGCCATCGACGGGGCGGTCCTGATCTCGGTCCTCGAGTCGAGCGGGCTGACCGGCCGCGGCGGCGCCGGGTTCCCGGTCGGGCGCAAGTGGCGCACCGTGGCCCACGCCGCGGGGGACTGGCCGGTCGTGCTGGTCAACGGGGCCGAGGGCGAGCCGCTCAGCGCCAAGGATCGGGCCCTCATGGTGACGCGCCCGCACCTCGTCCTGGACGGCGCACTGCTGGCGGCCGAGGCCGTGGGCGCCGGACAGATCGTCCTGTACGTCGGCGAGGCCCATGCGGCGGCCCGAGCCGCCATCGGCCGGGCCGTGCTGGAGCGGGGCCCGCGGGTCAGCCGGCGCGTGCGCCTGGTGGCCGCGCCGGATCGCTACGTGGCCGGCGAGGAATCGGCGGCCGTGCACTTCATCGACACCGGCGACGCGCGCCCCACCGCCGTGCCGCCGCGTCCGTTCGAGCGCGGTATCGGGGGCCGGCCGACACTCGTGCAGAACGTGGAGAGCCTGGCCCATGTCGCCCTCATCGCCCGCTACGGTGACGGCTGGTACCGTGGCGCGGGCAGCTCCGGGGCGCCGGGTACGGCGCTGGTCAGCACGAGCGGGCGCGACGGGCGCACGACCGTCCATGAGATCGAGTTCGGGGAGACGATCGGCTCGGTGGCGGGACGACTGGGGACGATGGCGGACGGCATCCAGGCGGTCCTCGTCGGCGGCTACTTCGGCGGCTGGATCGACGGCCGCAGCGCCGGGTCCATGCCGCTCGAACCGGCCGGGCTGCGCCAGGCGGGTGCGAGCTTCGGCTGTGGCGTGCTGTCCTTCCTGGGACGCGAAGCTTGCGGCGTGCAGGCCGCCGCACAAGTGATGGCCTACATGGCGGCCGAGAGCGCCGCCCAGTGCGGACCCTGCGTCTTCGGCTTGCGGGCCGTCGCCGACGCGACAGCACGCCTGGCGGCCGGCGTGGCGCAGGCCGACGACCTGGCCCACCTGGAGCGCTGGACCGGCCAGATCCGCGGCCGCGGCGCCTGCCGCCACCCGGACGGGGCGGTCAACCATCTCGCCAGCGCGATGCGCGTGTTCGGTGACGAGTTCGCCCGCCACCAGGCCCGACGCGGCTGCACCGCGGACGGGCGCGAGGTGCGCGCCTCGTGAGCGACCGCGACCGCCTCGGACTGCAGGTCGACCGCATCCGCTGCGACGGCGCCGGGCTCTGCGCCGAGTTGCTGCCCGAGTTGATCTCGCTCGACGACTGGGGCTACCCCATCCTGGCCCCCGACGCCGTGCCCGGCCATCTGCGGCCGCTCGCCAGGCAGGCCGTTGACGCCTGCCCCGTGCTCGCCCTGCGCCTCGTCCCGCGGCCCGCGCCCGTGGAAGCCAGCTGAGATGCGCCTCCTGGTCGCAGAGGACGACGACGGCCTGCGGGACGTCCTGGTGCTGGGTCTGGCCGAGCAGGGCTTCCAAGTGGACGCGGTGGCCCGCGGCGACGACGCCATCGACCAGCTCAAGTGGTACGAGTACGACGTCGCCATCCTGGACTGGCGCATGCCCGGAGCGCCCGGTATCGACGTCGTGGCCTGGGCTCGCCGCCACCAACGGCCGACCGCCCTCCTGATGCTGACGGCGCGGGACGCGCCCCCCGACCGCATCCAGGGCCTGGATGCGGGCGCCGATGACTACCTCGTCAAGCCGTTCGATTTCGGCGAGCTGCTGGCCCGCGTGCGCGCGCTGCAGCGGCGGCCCCACGGCGTGGACGGGCCCATCCTGACCCGCGGTCGCCTGGCCCTGGACCCGCGCACGCGGGTGGTGACGGTCGCCGGGGCGGACCTGCGCCTGACCGCCACCGAGTACCAGATCCTGGAGCTGCTGTTGAGACGCTCGCCGGCCGTCGTGGACCGCAAGGCCATCGCCGAGCACGCCTGGGAGGACGAGACCGACCCACTGGGTTCCAACGCCATCGACGTCCAGCTCAGCCGCCTGCGCGCCAAGCTGACCGGAGCCGGCGTGCGCATCGTGACGGTCCGGGGCACCGGCTACCGCCTCGAGGAAGCATGAGAGCCGCCCGGGCGGCCCGCGCCGAGGGGGTCGGTGGGGCGTCGATCCGCGTCGCCCTGCTGGCCACGACGCTCGTCGCCGTTGTCTACCTCGTCATCGGCGCGGCCGTCGTCCTGCTCGTGACCCACGACCTGACGCAGCAGATCGACGACCGCCTCGTGGCCTCGCTGTCGCACATCGGCGACGAGCCCGGCGGGGCGCCCGACTCGGGCTACGGCGCCCCACCGCCCGACCGGTTCGGCCCGGCGACGCTGGTCTGGACGATCCACGCCGACGGCGCGATCCAGGCCACGAACGCCGAGGCCGTCCTGCCCACCACGGCCTACCACGTGACGACCCCGCAGACTGTCATGGTCGGTGACGTCGCGCTGCGCGTCGCCGGCGCCGCGACCGGGGACGACTACGTGGTGGTCGGCCAGACGCTCGACTCGGTGGCCCAGGCGACGTCCACGATCCTGCTCGCCGAGGCCCTCATCGCGCCGGTGCTGCTGATCGCCGTCTTCCTCGGCGCGGTCGCCATCGGCCGGCGGGTCGCGGCCCCGATCGAGCGGGCCCGCCAGCGCCAGCTGGCGTTCACCGCCGATGCCTCGCACGAGCTCCGCACGCCGCTCTCCGTCATCGAGGCCCACGCCAGTCTGGCGACCACGCAGCCACGCACGGCCGACTGGTACGCCAAGGCCTTCCAGGGAGTCGACCGCGAGGCCCGCCGGATGCGTCATCTGGTGGACGACCTGCTGTGGCTCGCCCGATTCGACGCGCTCCAGGGCAGACCGTCCCTGGAGCCCGTGGACCTCGCCACGGTGGCCTCCCAGACCGTGGACCGGTTCGCCCCCGTCGCCGAGCACCGTCATCTCGTGCTGCGCCTGGCGGTCCCCGCCGAGCCGGCCGTCGTGCAGGCGCCGGCCGACTGGCTCGACCGCCTGCTGGGGGTCCTCATGGACAACGCCTGCAAGTACTCGCCCGACGGCGGCGAGGTGACGGTCACGGTCGGCCAGGAGAGTGGGCGGGTGCGCCTGACCGTCGATGACGCCGGGCCGGGCATCCCGGCGGGGCAGCAGACCCGCATCTTCGACCGCTTCCACCGGGCCACCGCCGAGGGCAGCGGCGCGGGCCTTGGCCTGGCCATCGCCGACTCGATCGTGCGCGCCTCACGTGGCACGTGGCGGATCGGCCACTCACCGGCAGGGGGCGCGAGCATGTCGGTGAGCTGGGCCCGCGGTCTGCCCTGACCGGATCGTCGTAACTTGATCGCAAGGCGGCGCCCTCGAGACTGGCGCCATGGACCAGTCACCGACCAGACCACGCCTGCCCACCCAGCAACGCACCCGTGACGCGGCTCTGCGGCGGCTGCGCCGCCTGACGATCGGGGCCGCCGTCCTGGGGACGGCCGGCACGGCCACCCTGGGCGGTCTCGCGGCCGTCACCTACGCCGGCCATGCCACGGCCACGCCGGCGGCGGTGGCCGAGGTGGGTGCGGGCACGTCGGCTTCAAGCACGGGCAGTGGCTCGAGCGCCGCGGCCGCCCCCACCGCGACGGCGGCCCCGACGGATCAGCTGGGCTCGTCCACGGTCGTGGTCCAGTCCGGATCGACCGGCTCGGGCATGGTCACCTCCGGCGGCTCCTGATGCGGGCGCAGGTGATCCGGTTCGCCGCCATCGGTGTCGTCAGCACGATCGCCTACGTGGCCCTCTACGCCGCGCTGCGGGCGTACCTGCCGGCGCAGCCCGCCAACGCCTGCGCCCTCGTCGCGACGGCCATCGGCAACACCCTCGCCAACCGACGCCTCACGTTCGGCCCCGATGGCCGTCGGAGCGCCTGGCAGGACCAGCTGGTCGGCCTGTTCGCGCTCGGCGCGGCGCTGGTGATCACGACCGGGGCGCTGGACCTCCTGCAAGTGCTGCGGCCGGGGTCCGGCCGCAGCACCGAGCTGGCCGTCCTGGTCGCGGCCAACGCGCTGGCGACGGCCGTGCGCTTCCTCGTCCTGCGGGCCTGGATGGCCCCGCGGCCCGCCGTGGCGGACCGGACGCTCAGCCGCGGCGCTCCAGCCGCACCACCGGGATGACGCGCTCGGTGCGCCGCTCGTACTCGGCGAAACCGGGCATCAGGGCTGCCTGCGCATCGTAGAGGCGCCGCCGCTCGGCGCCATCGGTCACGGTGGCCCAGGCCTCGAAGCGCTGACCGTCCACTTCGACGATGACGTCCGGATGGGCCACCAGGTTGTGGTACCAGGCCGGGTGCGTGGGGGCGCCGCCCTTGGAGGCGATGACCACGTACGCGTCGCCGTCACGCGTGTAGGCGACCGGCGACGTGCGGGCCTCGCCGCTTCGCGCGCCGGTCGTGGTGAGGACCATGAGCCGCCGTCCGGCCATCGGCCCCCGCGTCGAAACCCCGGCGTGCGCTCGCAGGTCGGCCACCATGTCGTTGTTGAAGGTTCGGGGGTCTTGCGGCGCAAGCCCTCAGCGCACCCGGGCCACGATCTCCACGAGGTTGCCGTCGGGATCGCGCAGCAGGGCATTCCGGTTGTGGCTGCCGGTGTCGTGGGGTACCTGGACGACCGGGGCGCCGGCTGCCGCCAGGCGCCCGCACGCCTCGTCCACGTCCGTGGTCCAGATGACCAGCACCATGGCCGGGCTGCCGGGCGCCGGATCCACTCCGTGCACCCGACGCGCCGCCTCGACCGTACCGAGCCCCAAGGCGAACCCGCCAAGCTCGAGCTCGACGTGCTCGGGGACCCCGTGCGTCGGCGTGCGGAACGTCTCGGTGAAGCCGAGCAGGTCGCGATAGAAGTGGAGGGCGGCCTCGATGTCATGCGTGTAGAGGTTCACCATCACATCGCGGAACATCGCCGCGAACGTAGCACAGGGCCCGCCCGGCCGCGCTCCGGGCGGCGGCACGTTCTACGCTGCGCTCGTGGAGTCCGTGGTGCTCAAGCTGGTGCTCACGCCCGTCCTCATCGGCACGGTCAGCCTGGCCGGCCGAAGATGGGGCGCCTTCATCGGCGGCTGGCTCATCGCGCTGCCGCTCACGTCCGGACCGGTCATCTTCTTCCTCGCCCTCGAGCAGGGGCCCGCGTTCGCCGCCGACGTGGCTGCCGGGTCGCTGCTCGGCGTGGCCGCCATCGCGGCGTTCGCGGTGGCCTACGCGTGGCTGGCCGGTCGAGCCGGCTGGCCGGCGGCAGCGACCGGCGCCGCCGGCGCCTTCTTCGCCGTCGGGCTGGCCGGCCAGCCCCTGGTGGGGCTGCCGGTCGTCATCATGCTGGTCCTCGTCATGGCCAGCCTCGTGCTCGCAGCGCGCGGCCTGCCCCACCCCGCGGCCGAGAACGGGGTGGAGGCCTGGCCGGCCTGGGAGATCCCCGGCCGGATGTTCATCGGGACGGCGATCGTGCTGGCCCTCACCGCTGCTGCGGCGGCGCTCGGCCCGGGCCTGAGCGGGGTCGTGGCCATCTTCCCCACGTTCACCGCCATCCTCGTCGTCTTCACCCAGCGCCGCGAGGGGCCCGCCCAAACCGTCGCGGTCCTGCACGGGCTCCTGACTGGGCTGTACGGCACGGCCGGCTTCTTCGTCATCCTCATCCTGTGGCTGGTGCCGCTGGGCGTGGCCGGCGGCTTCGTGCTCGCCCTGGCCGGCAGCGCGGTGATCCAGGGGGCGGTACTGCTCTGGCGGCGCCAGCCCGCCCGTCAGCGGGCGCGGGCCACCCCGTCGATCACGGCCAGGTAGCGCACCGCCTCGTCCTCCCAGCCCAGCGACCGCGTCCGTGCCGCGGCCGTGGCGGCGCGCGTTTCGCGCGCCACGGGCTGGTCGATGATGGCGCCGAGGACGTCGACCAGCGAGCCGGCGTCACCCGAGGCATAGGTCCACACCGCGGCCGGCCCGAACGTGCGGGCCACGAGCGGCAGGTCGGAGCAGAGGGCCGGCTTGCCCATCGCCGTGTACTCGAAGATCTTGGTCGACAGGCTGAGATCGGTGAACGGATCGCGCCGGGTCGGGGCCAGGCCCACGTCACCCGCCGCGATGGCGGCCGGGACGGCCTCCACCGGGATGCGGCCATGCTGGGTCACCACGTCCTCCAGGCCGAGCCGTTCGGTCTGCGCCAGCAGTGGCCCGGCCGCATCGCCGCGCCCGTAGATCTCGAACCGGACCGGCAGGGACGGCCGCCGGCGGCGCAGCAGGGCGAGCGCATCCAGGACCACATCGAGCTCGTACATCGGCGTGACCGCCCCGGCGTAGACCAGGCGCAGCGTGCCATCAGCCATGAAGGTCCTGGCCGCCGCGGCCGCCGGGTCGAAGCGGGCCAGGGACGGGCTGTTGGCGATGACCGAGAGGCGGTCGCGCGGCACGCCCAGGGCGGCCAACCGGTCGGCCAGGGCGTCGTTGACGGTCATGACGTGATCGGCGAAACGGACGGAGGCGCGCTCCTGCAGCCGCAGGACCCACGCCCCGGGCCGCCGCAACGGCCCCGGGAAGCGGCTGCGGAAGAACTCGGGCATCGCCTCGTGGAGATCCAGGATCACCGGCACGCCGACCGCGCGGAGCGGCGCGGTGGCGAAGACGAGCCAGTCCGGCAGCGTCGCGACCTGGACCACGGCGTAATGCCGCCGCCGGTGCGCCCGCGCCAGGGCGAAGAGGACGCGCACGAAGAAGGCCAGGTACTCGCGCAGGTATGTCGCCAGGCCCGCCCCCTGGTGGCGCTGCACGCCGAGGCGCCGGACATGGACCCCCTCCAAGTCCCCTTCCCCGCTCTCGCCGGGCCGGCGGAGCCCGAACACGTCGACCGACCAGCCGGCGCGGGCGAGCGACTCCGCCTGCCTTCGCAGGCGCGGATCCTCCTCGTAGTAGCTGTGGGTGACCAGCGCGATGGCCCGCGGGCGCGTCGTCACCACGGTCGACCGGTCAGCTCGCCGTACTCCCGCAGGAGCACCGCGAACTCCGTCTCCCAGTTCCAGCGCTCGGTGGCGGCCTGGTGGCAGCGGGCCCGCAGGGCGTCACGCTCGGCCGGCGGCAGGGCCAGCAGGCCGGCCAGGCCGGCCGCGATGGCCCGCGGGTCGGT
>Ga0187779_10002086_pt1 | contig 12366 bp, 6 predicted proteins | sample 1015_Q2_SP10_10__FD_132435 | JGI IMG/M metagenome (GOLD analysis project Ga0187779, IMG submission 132435) | Tropical peat soil microbial communities from peatlands in Department of Meta, Colombia - 1015_Q2_SP10_10_MG | ecosystem: Environmental > Terrestrial > Soil > Wetlands > Peat | place... | reverse complement strand
TGTTGTTCAATGCGTCGATCCAGGTCGGGAACAGCAGCCGCAGCGGTGTACATCAACTCTTCTGATTGTCGTAATTCGAGCAAAGAAGTTGTGCCACCTCTCTGCCGTATTCCAACCAACCGCACCGATTCCTTGCGGGCGTCCAGCGTACGCTTGGAGATCTCCAATTCCATGTCCAATTCGAGCAATTGAAAATAGGCACTGGCAACGTTACTGACCAACGAACTCATTACGGCTCGTTTGCCCCATTCCGTCGCCAGCAATGTGGCTCGCGCCGCCTCCGTGGCCCGGCGGAACTTTCCCCAGAAGTCCAACTCCCAAAACAGTGAGAGATTGACCTCCGCAGGGCTGGTTTCGAATGGTGGAGTAATTGCCGTTTTCGGATATCGCTCATTGCTGCCGGATACATTTCCAGTAATCGTTGGAAACTGATCTGCGCGCGTGATGCCTAATGCAGCCTGTGCCTCGAGCACCCGGGCCGCCGCGATGCGCACGTCATAATTATTTGCCAGTGCTTCCCGGATCAACTTTTGCAGTTGCTCGTCCTGGAAAACCGTCCACCATTTTTCATCCCCAATCGACGTGGTGGTTTGCCGACCATTATCGGGCGCTTGACCTCGATAGACGTCCGGGACGCTTACCGCCGGTCGCTTGTATTTTGGTCCGACGGAACAGCCAGTCAGCAGCATCAAGAAACTTGCTACGCAAAAATGCGTGCCGATAACGGCGAGCCTGCATCGATGTTCGCGCTGTTGAAAGATTGCTCTTTGTGGTCGTGTGCTCGTAGTTCCAAAAGCTGCCGACGCCTCCGGAGGTGGGGATTTCCTAATCATCAGCAGCTGCCCCTCCCAGGAGTGGCCCCGGTTCTACTGTGTGCGGTTTTTTCTTCTCTCCAGATGCCCAGATCCCGAAGCGCTCCACGACATCGAAGCTGACGGGGATGAAGAAAATGGCAAGCAGCGAGGCTGCCGTCATGCCTCCGATAACTGCGGTCCCAAGCACCTGACGAGAAATCGAACCGGCGCCGGATGCTCTCCATAGCGGAACACAACCCAGAATGAAGGCAAACGCGGTCATGAGAATGGGCCGCAGCCGCAGCTTGGCTCCGAGCAGTGCCGCATCCATCAGGGACTTGCCTTTTTCATATTCGGCCTTAGCGAACTCAACGATCAGGATGGCATTTTTAGCAGACAGTCCAATTAACATGACCAAACCAATCTGTGCGTAGACGTCATTATCGAGATGGCGTAGGTAGAGCGTCATGAATGCACCAAAAACTGCAATGGGTACTCCCAGCAGAACGCTGAACGGCAAAGTCCAGCTCTCATACTGCGCAGCCATGATCAGAAAAACGACAAAGAAAGCCAGCCCGAAGATGGTGGCGGGGGAAACACCCTGCGACGCCAGTTGCTCTTGATACGACATGCCCATGTAATCGAATCCCATCTGGCTTGGCATGGCTTTATGGAAGACATCTTCCAATGCCGCCATCGCCTGGCCCGAGCTGTAGCCGGGCGCCGCGGTAGCATTGATCTGCACGCAATTAAACAGGTTGTAGCGCATCATGAACTCGGCGCCGCTACGTGGATAGGTATTGGTCAGCGTACTTAGCGGAACCATGTTTCCGGTGGTATTCCTGACGTAGAATTTTCCAACATTTTCGGCCTGAGTCCGGAAATCACCATCAGCCTGCACATAGACCTGCCACTGCAATCCGAAGCGATTGAAATAGTTGATTAACGCACCGCCCATGAAGGTCTGCACAGTCTCGTATAAGCTGCTCAAAGGGATCTGTTCGGTCATAGCTTTGGCGTTGTCCACCTTGATCCCAACCTGTGGCACGCCAAACAATGCGGTTGTCATTACTCCTGACAACTCGGGGCGCTTGCGGGCTTCAGCCACAAATAGGTGAGCATTCTTGGCGAGAAAATCGACGCCCGCCCCCGATCTGTCTTCAAGAAGAAAAGTTGCTCCTCCCGAAGTTCCGACGCCAGGAATCGCTGGAGGGGGGAATGAAAATGCGATTCCCGACGGCAGTCGTGAAAGTGTCCGTTGGAGGTGAGCCTTAATTCCGTCGTAACTCATTTCTGGCGTTTTGCGTTCTTTCCAGGGTTTCAGCGAAATGAAGAAGAACGAACTGTAGGTAGCGTTCACGCCACTCAGCATGCTGTATCCCATTACCGAGCTGACGTACTGAACCCCAGGAGTCTCCAGGATCGCTTGTTCCATCTCTCTTGCTGCCTCTGAGGAACGTTGCAGAGAGGCAGCATCCGGCAGTTGCAGACCGGCATAGATGTAGCCCTGATCTTCGTCTGGGAGAAAGCTCTTGGGAATTCCTTTGCCGAAGAAAACCGCGGCAACAGTCAGCAGCCCGAGAAGCAGAAACGCAAAGCCTGCCTTATGGATAAGATATCCACACCAACTCACATAGCCGTCGGTCGTGCGTCCGAAAACGCGGTTGAACCAGCGGAAGAAAGCTCCCAACGGGCCCCAAGCCGGCTTGCGCGGCCGCAGCAGCATGGCGGAGAGTGCTGGGCTCAGAGTGAGAGCATTGAATGCAGAAAAGAGCACCGAAACCGCAATGGTTACTGCGAATTGCTTGTAGAGCTGTCCAGTGATACCAGGAACGAATGCCGTTGGAATAAATACGGCAGCCAGAATTAAACCTATCGCGATTACTGGGCCGGAAACTTCCTCCATTGCTTTCACGGTTGCATCATGGGGTGTCATGCCGTGTTCAATGTGGTGTTCCACGGCTTCGACGACAACAATTGCATCGTCAACCACGAGACCGATCGCCAACACCAGGCCAAAAAGCGACAACGTGTTAATGGAGAATCCCAGCATAGGAAACACCGCAAAGGTTCCAATCAGAGAGACAGGAACTGCGAGCAGCGGGATTAAAGTTGCCCTAAACCCCTGGAGAAAAATGTAGACCACCAGGATAACCAGGATCAAAGCCTCGAACAGCGTTTTGTATATTTCGTGAATGCCCTCGCTGACCGCGAGTGTGGTGTCGAGTGCCACGATGTAACTGAGTCCCTGTGGAAACCGCCGTTGCGCCTCGTCCATCATCTTAAGAACGGCGTCTCGAGTTTGAAGGGCATTACTGCCGGGCGTCAGGTATAAGGCGATCAGGGCTGCGGGCTGGGCGGCGTTACCTTCTCCTCCTACACCCAAACGTGCCAAGTACGAATAGTATTGCGCACCTAATTCCACCCGCGCGACGTCCTTCAGCCGAAGAACCGAGCCGTCAGGCTGAGCCCGGACGACGATGTCGTTGAATTCCTCAACTGTGGGCAGCCGTCCGGGAGCCCGCACGTTATACGTGAATTGCTGACCAGATGGAACCGGCTCTCCGCCAATTTGTCCCGCGGGATTGACCTTGTTCTGTGCTTTAACGGCATTCGTGATGTCAGAGACGGTCACCCCGAGTCTCGCCAGCCGATCCGGATTCACCCAAATTCGCATCGCATACGGCCCGGCTCCATAAATCTGAACTTGTGACACACCCGAAACACGCGTAAGAGCGTACTGCAGATTGATCGTGGCGTAATTGGCCAAAAAAATGTTGTCGTAAACGCCGCCAGGCGAGTAAAGATCCAAAAGCATGAAAGGTGCAGTCGTGCCCGGTTGCACAATAACGCCCTGCTGTACTACCTCGCTTGGTAGTTGCGAATTCGCTTGCCCTGTACGCATCTGAGCGAGAATCTGGTCGGTGTTAACGTCAGTTCCGAGGCGGAAGTCTACATACAGGCTCATTCCTCCGCCCGAACTGGCACTCAGCGAGTACATGTAGTTCATGCCGCTGACTCCCGACATCTGCTGCTCAATCGGAGTTGCAACGGATTCAGCAATTGTCTGAGCGTCGGCCCCAGGATAGGTGGCTTTTACCTGGATCATCGGGTCTGCGATATTTGGAAACTGCGCTGTCGGGAGGCCGAGCATGGAAACCAGGCCTACTACAACCATCAGAATGGCGATGACAATTGCGACAATCGGCCGATTGATGAAGAACTTCGCCATCGCTAGCTGCTCCCGCCTGCAGCAGCTATGTATGGTTTGGCACTGACCGGAATCCCATCTTTAGTAAGCTGCGGTGCTTGGGCGGCAAATGTCTGAACTTTTTGTATGCCCTCGACCACAACCCGTTCGCCGGGCTTTAATCCATTAATGATGATCCAGTTTGGGCCAACACGATCCCCCACCTTGACTGGTCGAACTGTGGCTTTGTCCTCAGATCCAACCACAATTACTTGGTATTGTGACTGCACTTCGATGACAGCCGGCTGCGGAACCAACAAGGCATTTCGGCTAATGCCGGTTTGCACGCGCACTCGCCCAAAGCCCCCGGGGCGGAGGATCCCGTCTCGGTTCGGAAACGCAGCAGCTACCTGAATCGTGCCGGTGCCAGCAGTGATCTCGCGATTGACAAAGATAATTCTTCCTTTCACTGGGTAGGGAACATCGTTGGCCTGAATGAATTCGACGGGAAGAGTGGTGTGAACTTCCGACCGCTGTAGAAATTTCGAGATTTGCGGGGCAACGCTAAGATAAAGACTCTCACTGATGTTGAAGTATGCCCAGATGGGATCGATCTGCGAAATGGTGGTCATTTTTGTGGTCGTACCGACCAGATCACCTACTTGCGAGTTCGCGACGCCCGCGATCCCGTCTACCGGGGAATACACTTTTGTCCATGCCAGGTTGAGTTCAGCTTGTTGCTGTTGCGCTTTTGCGGCAGCCAATTGTGCCTTGGCCGACGCCTGATTCGCGATGTCATCGTCCAGTTGTTTCTGTGGAATCGCATACTGGGCGGCGAGGGGAGTGTCGCGCTGTACATCGTTCGTCGCTTTGGTTAGCGATGACAGGGCCCTTTCTACATCCGCTTTGGCTTGATCCAGCGCCGCTTGGAAAGGCCGCGGATCGATCTTGAACAGCGGTTGTCCTTTCTTAACCACGGATCCGTTCACATAATCTTGGCTGAGCAGATAGCCCTGCACCTTGGGCGTGATGTCGGCATTCACCGGGCCGTTCAGTTGCGCTACCCACTCTTGGTAGAGAGGAACATCTTGCTGGAGAACGTCGGCGACCTTAACGTCGGGAATCGGGGCTTCCCGGTGCGCGTCCTTTTTGGTGCAAGCGATGCACAATAACACCAGCAACAAGCTAAAAGTTGTCAGGGTTCTTCGCACTTGAGGTGGCAATGGAGACAACGGCTTCGCTTGCCGTGGGTTCGCCAGGCATCGCACAAGATTGGGGACCTCAAGTCCTTTTTGCATAGGCACACCCCCGTTCTCAGGAATTCGCTACTGGACGAAGCACAGATGTATTGGAGATTAGACGCGGGGATGTATAGGGCAAACTGGCAGAAATTACAGTTCGTCCAGACCTCCAGCACCATTTAGCAAATCAGCTACTCGCGGTTGCAAATCTTGCGCGGCACCGCCACGCTTATGTCTGCTGGATACGTTTAAAAATTGCACCAGAGCCTCCTTGTGATTCTCGTGCGGCCATTCCTACAACCGAAAATCGCTACGTGCTGTTAAGCTGCGTGGCTACTGTCACTTGTCACAGTTGCCCTTGCCGAATGCAACATTCAGACTTGTCTCGAATTTGAAGCACTGAGACGGGCAGGTCCATGTCATCGCATTTCTCGAGCCTCTGCCTCAGCGTGGCTGTGGTCCTAACAAGTTTGGGCGCGGTTTCGCAGACCGAAAGATCATTCAACCGACCGAAAATTGGTCTGGCGCTTGAAGGAGGCGCGGCACTCGGCCTTGCTCACATTGGCGTCTTACAGTGGCTGGAAGAACATCGTATCCCGATAAGCTCCGTCGCCGGGACGAGCATGGGTGGACTTGTTGGAGGGATATACGCTGCTGGAGACTCTCCGGATGAGATCCGCTCGCTAGTTGAGCAAATCAACTGGGACGATGTTCTACATGGAGAAATTCCTTTTCAAGAACTCACCTTTCGTCGCAAACAAGACGCTGAGGATTATCCGAACAGGTTGGAATTCGGTATTAAGCACGGTATCCGGTTTCCCGAGGGATCCAATTCCGGACATCAGGTCGGTCTGATTCTCGACCGCGTCTCGCTTCCTTATGGAGGCATCACGAATTTTGATGAGCTGCCGACCCCATTCGCATGCGTAGCTACAGATCTGGTCTCAGGCAAAGAGCATGTTTTCCGCAGCGGCCCGCTTTCCGAGGCCCTGAGATCAACTATGTCTCTTCCCGGCATCTTTACCCCGGTAAGAACCGGTGGTTCCGTTTTCGTGGATGGTGGTTTGCTGGACAATCTTCCCGTTGACGTTTCCCGAGCGATGGGTGCAGATGTCGTAATCGCAGTTCACCTGCAAACCAAACCGTTGGAAGCTAATGAACCGCTTTCATCCTTCGGAGTTCTAGGACGCTCCATCTCTGTAGTGATTGCTTCTAATGAGCTCCGAAGCATGGAGAAAGCTGACGTTCTGATTTCAGTTCCACTCGCCGGATATGGTTCCAGTGATTACAAGAAAAGCGAAAGCATTATTCACCTCGGTTACCAGGCAGCCGCTGGCAAGGCCGCCATACTCTCACGTTTTAGTCTGGATGATGCAAGCTGGCTTAGGTTTCGGCGCGAACGCGAAGCTCGTCGAAAAGACATTCCTAGTCCCCACTTCATAGAAGTGACGGGTACAAATCCGGCTCTCGCGCGGCAGATCAAACAAACTCTCTCCAACAATTTGGGACAGAAAGCCGACCCCGGCAAGCTCGATGTCCAACTTACCTCATTGCTGGGCGTAGGACGTTACTCTCGTCTCGGTTATCACGTCATCGAGCGGGATGACCAACAGGGGCTTTTGATTGTGGCGGATGAGAAAGAGTATGGTCCGCCCATCGTCCATCCCTTAGTCGTCATTGACGGTTCTGAGTATGACCGAGTGCAATTCATTCTTGGTGCGCGCATAACTTTTCTGGATGTAGGAAGCTTCGGTTCGGAGTGGCGAAACGACGTGACATTGGGATCCGAGTATCAAGTGAAATCCGAGTTCTACCACCCGTTTGGCGAGAAGCTTCGCTGGTTTGTTGCTCCACGAGCTTTCGCGCACAACAATCAAGAGGATTTTTATACGGGTGAAACCCTGGTCGCCGAGTACCGGGACCGTCAGGCCGGAGGCGCATTCGACGCAGGACATCTTTTTGGCCGCAGCAGTGAACTACGGATCGGCTACCAGGCAGGCGAACAGAAATTTTCTCCATCCGTCGGAGCCGCGATATTCGGCACCTTGAAGGGCAGGACCGGAACTACTTCACTTCGATTCAACCGCATAGGACGAGATGATCCTGTCATACCGAGTCGAGGATTCGACTTGCACTTCCGCGGCGAATGGAACGACTCCAATCCTGGCGCCCCATCCGGTTTTCCTGTGACTGAGACGAAAATGACGATGTTCAAACCATTGATCTTCGCGTCGTCGGTGTTGTTCTCGGCGGCAGGTGGAACTACCTTCAACTATCACCATACCGGCGTCCCACCATTCTCGTTGGGCGGGAGCCAAAATCTGGTCGCTTACGGTACCAATGAATTTCTTGTGAATCAATATTTTTTATTCAAAGCCGGCTATATCCGCAGGTTGTGGAACTTGCCACCTTTATTGGGAGACAAGATTTACGGATTGGGCACCTACGAGATTGCCAAGGTTTACGATGTTACAAAAGTGTCTTCGCTTCCTACCGATGTTGCGGCTGCCCTCGTCGTGAAAACCATATTCGGACCAGTGGTAGTCGGGGGGGCCTACGGCGCCGGCGGGCACATCAAGTTCTTCTACAGAGTCGGGCGGGTGTTCTGATTTTAGTTCGCAGAAATTTCCGAGTAGACCTGCTCACGCAGACCTTCCGATACCTTGTTCATCACTGGATCTGCAGTTCGTTGGCGAGGCTTGAGTAAGCCTGTTCAGGTATGCCACATCACCGGCGGCCTGACCAACATAAACGATCCGAGATGGCAACGCAATATGGGTTCCCGCTTTTTGAATGATATCGAAAATAGAGAAAAGCAATCCCTCCTGAATTTCCAGAAAGTGATCCCAATCGCTGGCGTAGACATAAGCAAAGATATCTATATCAAACGAGGAGGAACCGAAACCGAGAAATCGAACGCGTACTGAACTGCGCTCGAGGGACCGGTGTTCCGTAAGCAGAATTCGAACGCCATCAACCACGGATTGTATCTGTGCAAGTGTAGATTGGTAATGAAGAGAGAGCGAAGGGTGAAACCAAAACTTGTCACGAAGGGATAGCGTTTCCAGGCTCATGTTTGCAACTTGGCCATTTGGGATGCTGACAACTGTGCGATCGCCGGTACGGATCCGCGTTGAACGGAGGCCCACTTCTTCGACTTGACCCACCGTCTCCGCCACCTTCAGAACGTCTCCAACGCGCACTGCCTGATCGACGATGAGGGAAACGCCACCGATCACGTTTTCGAGTGTCTTCTGTGCTGCAAGAGCTACTGCGATCCCACCGACGCCGAGTCCGGCCAGGGCGGCCGTCGGGCTGAACCCAAAATAGTAAAGAATGCCTAGAAAGCCGCCGAAGATAAACAATACATCGACGACCCTGGTCCCAAGCCGCAGCACGGATGCGCTTCCTGCGAGATTACGACTTCGAAAACGGCGCTGGAGCGATGCTTCAACGCGGCTGGTCAGAAGAACTAGTATCCAGACGATGGCTGCTATAGCGATAACTGTGGCAACACTGGACCAGAACTGGCGGGCTAACAGCGAAAGTCCCACTCTGGATCGTACCCAGCGGAGGGTGATTGCGATTAGCAGAAGGCGAGTGGGTTTGTGCAGGATTTCTGGGTTGATCAGATCGGGGTTGTTCTTCAGACGGCGTAGCACACGCCCAATCAGAGAGCTAAGCAACCGGTTCACAAGCGCAGTCACGATATAAAGAAGTGGCAGGCCGAGGAAGATAGCAAACCATTCGAACAGTTGAATTCCGAATATTCGAGTGACCAAGAACCGTGGTAATACCTCATCCACCGGTACAACATCGATTTCTTGATACAAGCTAGGTACAGAGTCCAGGGTCTTGCTGGAAAATAGCCAAACGGGTACAGATTTCCCGCGCGTAACACGCTCGAGTGCTATCTGCACGTCACCATTGCTGCTCGTTATAGTCCCTACCAGATCCCAGTCAGGATTGAGCGGGTCTGACAGCGAGCCTTCTGGCTTATCGCTGAGTTGATTAAGCCGGGGTGGCAGCCGCCGATCCAGAACAACTGAAAGTTGGCGAGCAAGATCCTCAGCGGCTCTACCTCGGACTTTGGTATTCAAATATTCAGCAGCAACCGCGTATTCTTTTTTCTGAGACGCAGCAAGAAATCCCAAGACAGTTCCGCGTGGAGTTGTGCGGCCCAAAGAATCATTCGGAATTTCAGGCTGTGCAGGCGCCGGAGTAGTTCCCGGAAGCACGACCTGAGGTGACGCAGCCAGGCACGATAGAAAGACAAACAGAAGTATCCATACGCTAAAACCGCGACAAACCATAATCGTCTTCTGAAAAGAGGATCTCATCGCACCCAGCTGTAGCGGACCAGGGAATTCACATCCTTCCGATCCCCTCGCGTTAAGTCTCCAGCCACTAGTTACAAGTTGTTGACTGGTAATTTTGACAGTCACACTCGCCCCTGGATTCGCTCGCGAAATGCTTCACATCGGGGAAACTGATCAGCGCAGGCTTGATTGCTGCAAAACGCGGGATTGCTCCAAAGCAACGACTGGCATAAATGCACATGTAATCCTTGAGATGATTTTGTGTCGCCCATCGGTTCCCTTTCCGTCACTGAACGCGGAAGTTCAAATACCATGTTGAAATCGTCAGTTCGCATTCTGGTGCTCCAGGACTTCGCTCAGTTTCAGCAGCTAATTGCCCCAATATTGCGGCAAAAAAACAACTGGCACGTCGTTGGCGTCGCGGTGGATGCAGCTGATGCAGTTCGACTTGCCCAACAACTGCAGCCGGACTTAATTCTTCTCGATCTGGATCTCCCAAGAATGAACGGAATAAAGGCTGCTCGGCGAATCCGTCGCATTGTGCCTGACTGCAAGCTGGTATTACTCAGTCAAGAAGCGTCGATCGGAGTCGTAAGGGAGGCGCTCAGACTGGGGGCCAAAAGCTATGTGAAGAAGGAGCACGCCCCGGATGAATTGATTGCAGCAGTGGATGCAGCTCTTATGGACAGGCAGTTCGTGAGTGCAAAACTGGCAGATCACAATCTTTCAGAAAACGCGCCGACTGACGTCTGGTTTGGGGAGGTGTTTGACGGCCTCCGGCTTTCCTGCATTCCAAGTACCGCTGTCGCCCCCAATCACGAAATACAATTCTATTCTGACGAGAGAATCCTTCTGAATCGGGCCGTAACCTTCATTGTTGCCGCCCTCGAAGCCGGTGGTTCAGCAATTGTTTGTGCGAGCGAGCCTATTCGGGCCGAATTCTTTCGGGCCGTTCAGGGCCATGAACCGGAGATCGACGACTTGATCCAACGCGGAAACTATCTCGCGTTGGATGCCGAAGAAACGGTCTCCGAATTCATGCTCGGGAATTCTCCAAATGCCACTGAATTCGTAAAGCTTTTGGGCGGCGTCGCCACAGCAGCTGCCGATGCAGCAAGAAGCCGGCATTCTCGTGTTGCGCTCTATCAGGAGTGTGGTCATCGTTTGTGGGCTCAAGGCCGGGAAGGAGCGACTCTTGAGGTCGAACGACTCTTCAACTGGCTAGCGTACGAATATGATCTGGATGTTCTATGCGGCTATTCGATTGCCTACTTTGACGTCGGAGAGGACCGTCATCGCATTCAGAGACTCTGTGCCGAGCACTCAGCCGTTCATTCGGAGTGACGTACGCTGTGGCTGAGAACGTGTCCCTTGAGTCCCCGAGTTGGTTGGTCAATTTTATTTACAACTCTAATTTTATTTACAACTTCTTGCTCATTCTGTATACTGCGCGGCAGCGGAAGTATCATTGGACGACCATCACGTAGGAACCTTCCTGATCGATTATGGCCACGGCGACATTTGTGACGTGAAATCACCGATTGTTGCCGATGCTGAAGAATGATGTTCTTATCGCAGGAGGTGCGACATGAATCGCTCTCGGATCCTCATCGCTGACGATCACAACCTGGTCGCGGAACTTTGCAAAAAGTTGCTAGAAGCAGAGTTCGAGGTCGTAGGCATTGTGACCGACGGCCACGCCCTCACTCAAACTGCGGCTGATCTCAGGCCCGATGTAATTATCGTTGACATCGGTATGCCGGTTTTGAATGGCCTCGATGCTGCGCAGCAGGTTAAGCAAATGCTGCCGGCAGTGAAAGTCGTCTTTCTCACAATGAACCCCGACCCTGAGCTTGCTGCCGAAGCCTTTCGTCGTGGAGCATCTGGTTACTTGCTGAAGACCTCCGCGGCTTCAGATATGGTGGTTTGCATACGCGAAGTGCTGAGAGGAAAACGGTACTTGTCCTCACGTATGTCAAAGGACACTGTCGACTTTCTCCGTTGGCAGCACAAGAAATTGGTACAGGAAGCAGAACGGCTTACGGAAAGACAGCGCGAAGTTCTGCAGTTGCTGGCTGAAGGAAAAGTAATGAAGGAAATTGCCAGCACACTGAAAATGACCACCAGGACTGTGGCTTTTCACAAATACCGTATCATGGAAGTGCTTGGCGCGAAGAGCAGCGCCGATCTGATCAAGTACGCAATCAGGAACAATATGACTGGAACGTAACCTGCCTTGTGTTCGTCCGCAGCCGCTCTGCACAACTCCCGGTGATTAATAGCTCGCGTGATTTGTTAGAGTTCACGGCCTTCACGCTGCCCGACACGGTTCTACCCGTCTGTTTACTCGCTCGAATATTTCGGGCTGATTCCTGGCAATTCTCCTAATGTTTTTCGTCCTGGATAATTCCTAGAGTACTAAGCTGTACCACCATCTGCAGCTAGTCCAGTCAAAAAACTTACTGGTTGCAGCGCGCGAGCGCCTTTCAGCAATGGAGGACACCAGGCGCATGACAAAATTGATCACCAGATTGTTTGGGCCACCGGAACGGATCGGTTGCAGCAAACATTTTTTAAGCTACCTATATCGCTGGACGATCTTTGGGAATACGCGTTACAAGATCTATCTTCATCGCTCATGCGGTACTGTGCCAAGTGAAGATTTGTGTCGTTATCCGAAGCGGTTTATCTCTCTTGGCATTGCTGAATCCCCCAATCCGAACAGCGCGCAAGCGACCGGCCCGGAAGCTGCATGGACGTTACTGATTGGCAAGTGTCCGTGACTGCGGCAAACCAACGAAGCCATACGCGGACTGATTAAT
>Ga0187779_10002085_pt1 | contig 12368 bp, 9 predicted proteins | sample 1015_Q2_SP10_10__FD_132435 | JGI IMG/M metagenome (GOLD analysis project Ga0187779, IMG submission 132435) | Tropical peat soil microbial communities from peatlands in Department of Meta, Colombia - 1015_Q2_SP10_10_MG | ecosystem: Environmental > Terrestrial > Soil > Wetlands > Peat | place... | reverse complement strand
CTACAACTCCACGGCCTCGTTCGCGCCAACATTCACGTTGGGCACCTCCGCCAGCTTCATCACCGCAGCCGCGGCATTCAAACCTGCACTCGCCGGCTCAGCTCCGCCATCCGGCATCCGCGTTGTCTATGTCCAACACGACGACACCGAAGGCGAGCAGGACACGACAGTCCCGCTCGAAACTCCCATCACCGGCAACATGTTCGCGGTTCTCTTCGGCTCCGGCTGTTTGGATCCAAGCAGCACGGATTGCGCCTACCCGACTTCAGCCACTGATGGTGTGAACACCTACATTCAGATCGGGCCGACGGTCACCAGCCATTTCGGCGACGGCGGCGACGCGGCAGGAAACGTCTGGTACGCGAAGGGCGTCACTCCGGGGACTTACTTCACGACCTGGACGATGCACCCGCGGTCCTCCGGCGGCAACGGCAACACCATGTTCCTCTACGACATCGCCGGCGCGTCGAGCGATCCCCTCGACACCAATTTCGGCGGCGCAGGAAACGGCCTGGCCAGCAACATCGGCGACCAATCCACGGACGGTAGCGGCGGAAATCTCACGACCATCACCGCCACTCCGTCGCTACCCAATGAAGTCATCCTCATCACCGTCGGCGCAGGCTGGAACACCTTTACCGGCCTCACCGCGCCTTCAGGCGCCCAGTTCCTCTCCTCCCACTACAACACCGAAACAAACTCATCGCACTGTGATCTGAATGGCGGCTGGGGTCTCTTCTACAACAACTCGTCCACATCTTCCGCGTCATGGACCTGGACCCAGGATGCCTCAAACTTCCCCGGCGTCGGCGCATGGATGTCCGTCGGCGCAGCGTTCCACTGACGCCGCCAGGCGCCGAGCGCAAAACACCCGCCACGGGCCGCTCGGACCGGGACGGCGCGAGCCGTTTCCTTGATATCTCGATGCTGACATTTTCAAAGTCTCCAATCTTGAATTTGTGCAGGAGCCAGCGTACCGTTGTGGAGACCGACGTTCTGTTCACGCGCGCCACCTCACGCCCAAAAAAGAAACACGCCAGGCGAAAGCTGTAAATTTCGCACCGGCGTGCTGGTCTTTATTTGAAACCTACAAGTCGTAATTTATACCACGATCGCGCGAATCAACATGCTGCACAAATTATCGCTACGACTTGTAACTCGCGGTGTCGCGAAAAACGTCTGGGATGATCGTCGTTGAAGCTGCGTCCTGAGGGCCAGTTGCGTCAATCATTTAGGCAACTGCGAACTCGTTCCGGCGCGGGTCGACTCGGACTAGCCGCTTAGCACGCGCGGTCACATCCGCTCGCGGTTCAGATTTGCAGGAAGGACGCGACTTTCGCTCTCAACCAAGACGGGCCAAGATACCCCGTAGCGTACCCGTAATATCGCAGCGCTCAAACGTACTGTTCGGCCAGCATTTGGGCAGCGCTTTCGTCCAACTGTTCCGCGCGCCGTACATCTTCGAAACGTGCCAACAAGTCATCGGGGCGCAACCGCCGTTTTTCGGCGCCTTGAAAATCGTGGATGATCTGGCCCCGGTGCATCATGATCAGGCGGTCTCCCAAGTTTGCCGCCTGATGCATCGAGTGGGTCACCATCAAGGTCGTGAGTTTATCGCGCGTCACCACCTGCTCCGTCAGTGCAATCACGAGGTCCGCGCTTTTGGGATCAAGCGCCGCGGTATGCTCGTCCAATAGGAGCAACTCCGGGCGCAGCCACGTGGCCATCAGAAGTGTGAGCGCCTGGCGCTGTCCGCCGGAAAGACTTCCGATGGCATTTTCCAAACGCTCTTCAAGCCCCATGCCCAACCGGCTGACTTCCGCGCGCATCCTGGCTACCAGCGATGACTTCAATCCCCACCCGAGGCCTCGGACAACGCCACGGCGCGCGGCAAGACTGAGATTCTCCTGAATCGTGAGACTCGGCGATGTGCCGCTGAAGGGATTCTGAAACACCCGCCCGATCAGCGAAGCCCGTGCATGCTCGGGCCAGCGCGTCACGTCGCGTCCTGCCAAACGGATGGTCCCTTCGTCAACCGGAAACGTTCCGGCGACCGCATTCAGCAATGTGGATTTTCCCGAGCCATTGGTTCCGATAATGATTACCCACGAACCAGCTTCGAGCTCGAGGTCGACGCCCCGAAGGGAACGAACTTCATTCAGCGTCCCGGGATGAAAGGTTTTGCAGACGGATCGCAGTTCAAGCATTCGCGCTCCGCAGAGCCTTTTTGCGCAGGAATTGCGGCACAATTAGGGCGCAGAAAACGAATACGGCGGTAATCAGTTTCAAGTCGTTCGGACTTAGGCCCCAACGCAGAGCCACCGCCACCAGCAAACGGAAAAGCACCGAGCCCATCACGGCGCCGACAATCGTCAAGCCCAATTGATTCGTTCCCACCAAGGCTTCACCAATGATGACGCTTGCCAGTCCCCACACCACCATCCCGATTCCCATGCCGACGTCCGCGAATCCCTGGTACTGCGCCAGTAAAGCGCCGGAAAGCGCCACGAAGCCGTTCGAAATGGCCACGCCGAACACGATCATGTTCGAGTCGTTGACGCCCAGCGCGCGAATCATCTGCACGTTGTCACCTGTCGCGCGCATGGCCATGCCGATATCGGTGCGAAAGAACAAGTAGAGCAAAAGGCCAGTAAGCACCACGACCAACGCGACCGCGCACAGCACCGAGGCGTCGCGCACGCTCACTTCCCAGCCAAACAATCCGAATGAGGTGGCTCCGCGCATCAGCTTCACGCCGACGCGCTCGGACTGCGTTGCAAGTGTCGTGACCGTCAAAAGGGGAACATTGCTTTTGCCCATGATGTGCAAGTTGATGGAATAAAGCGCCGTCATCACCAGAATTCCAGAAAGCAGCGGGTTAATTTTGAAGCGCGTGTAGAGCGTACCGGTGCAGGCTCCTGCAATCATTCCGGCGCCGAAGCCGGCGAGCGACGCCAGCGCCGGGCTCGTTCCGTGCACCATTAGCGTCGCGGCCACAGCCGCACCAAGAGTAATCGATCCGTCCGCCGTGATATCCGGAAACGCGAAAATCCGAAAGCTGATGAAGACGCCCAACGCCAGCAGCGAGAGGATGAACCCAATCGTAAACGTTCCAATGAGCAGGTTCATCTCGTTACCGATCTCATCGAATCTCCGAAGCCGCGCCGATCCAGCAGGCTCCCCTTACGAACTCGCTCTGCTGTGCCCCGGCGGCCTCGCGGTGATCGTTGAGCAAATGGAGCACTCCTTGCAAGGTCTCGGTCTCGAATAACGTCATGACAGTATCTTTCAGATCGATGCTTCCTTTCTTCAACGGACAATAGGAAAACGCGGCCGCGTGAAAATGCCCCACGGGCCACGCTGCAGCTCCCATCGGGCGGAGTAAGGAAGCCAACGGCGCACACGCGGTACCAGCCGCTACCCCTGAAATCAGAGCGAGAGATCGCGAGTAAAGCCGTTCGGTGGAAAATGAAAGCCACGAACGCACTTCAGGATATTGAAATGGAGCGTGTTCGGTTCCCGCCGCCGCAGCGGGAGAACGGCGAAGAGCGGCGCCAACCAGTCCGGCCGATTCCGCAACGATCACCATTCCGATCACCGGCGCGCCGGATATCTCGAGTGCAGTCCGTGCTAATTCCGCGAGGGCCAGCGGATTTTCCGCGCCCGAAGTTTCGAAACGCACCAGGTGAGAAAATCCGCCCTCCCATCGCAGTGCGTAGAGAACGTTCATTTCCGGCACCAGATCTCCGCTGGAAACCATGAAATCCGGCACATTGGTGCCATCAGTTGGCAGATAAGCCGCTGAGCCATCCACCGCCAGAAATTCACCGAAACGCGTCCGCGAATCCTCGAAGCCGTCGCCGAACGCGCCGAGCCCAAATCCGAAAGTAGCCTCCGGAAACGCGATTTTGCGGCAATCCGATGGAGCAAAGCGACAGCCCTTTAGCAATTCCGGATCGCCGATTCGGTGGCACACCAACGGCTTCTTTGAAGCGAGGTCCATCACTTCATACGACGCAGCCGGAGTGGAGTAGCAGCGCAATTCGATTTTCTGCGCGGGAGCAGCGGCGGGCTTTCCAGCGGAAAGCAAAATGGCGGAAAGCTTGCAGAGATCCAAAACCTCTTTCACCCGGTCTGAGGGGCTGGTGACCGCAAAACTTCCGCCGATCGCTTTCAGCTTTTTGTGAAAGGCCACCAGCAAACCAACACCGGCAGAACTAAGAAAGGAAATCTCGGACATATTGAGGCGAACGCCGTGAGCGCCTTCGCGGATCACTCCATCGAGGTTGCGGCGCAGGTGCTCGGTCCAATAATTGTCGAGGCGGCCCCGTACCTTCACTTCTAGAACATCTCCGGTTTGTTGTGTGATGATTTCCGTGGCAGGCCTCTAGGGAATTAGCTTCTGTGAGAATTGCGAAGGAATGGCGATGCCCAACTGCGCCGCGTCACCGCGACTGATCGACATTTTCTCGACAACCACCTCTTCGAGAGGAATGTCCTGTGCTTTAGCGCCCAGTAAGATTCTTCCGGCCAACTTTCCGGCGGCCATCCCGGCTGCTTGAAAGCCGACTCCCAGACAGGCCAGGCCGCCGCGCGGGAGGGAATCGCAATCATCGGTGATGAGCGGGAGATGCGCATCGCGGGCGCCCTTCACCGCGCCTTCGTATCCTTCGATGGCGGTGTTGTCTCCCGGCACCCAAATGGCCTGGATTTCGCGGCCCGCCAGAATTTGTACGGCTTGCAGAACTACGTTGGACCCGGCGATTGCGACCTCTTCGAGTCTCACGCCGTGGCTGCGATAAATGTCGCGCGCGACCGCGAGTTCCTTCACTGAGTTGGCTTCCGCCGGGTTGTACATCGTGCCCACGGCGCGCAATCCGGGAATCAGTTTTTGCATCATGTCCAATGAGTGCGCCACGGGAGGAAAACTGCCCACGCCGGTAACGAACGGCAAGTGATCCGTCATGCTTTTGCCCGCTCCAGCGGCGATGGGATCGGTCACACATGTGAAAATCACCGGTTTGTGCTTCACCTTGCTGCAGGCTCCGGAGAGGCACGGAGTGGTGATGGTCATGATGACGTCGACGTCGGAATTGTCGTAATTCTGAAGGATGGCGGGAATATTAATCATCTCGCCTTGTGAATCGGCGATGCGAATTTCCAGATTCTTTCCTTCTTCGAACCCGCTGGAGCTCAAGCCTTCGAGCAACCCCTGTACACACATATCCGTTCCGACATCACGCGCGAAATAGACGATCGCGGCTTTGACGGGCCTCCCGGCGTCGCCGGCCTGAGTACGAGCCAGCCCCGAAGCTGCAGAAGTAACCTTCCGATGGCCCAAATCGGAAAGCAGCAGTATCGCCGAGAACAGCGCTATCAAACCGAGCCCCATGGTCAATTTTTTCAGCGCCGTCCATACGGCAGCTTGCTTGATATAAAGCATTGGGCCGCGGGGGCTCCTTTCGTGACGCGCAAGTATACACGTCCCAATCCGCAACCGCGCCAATTGCGCACGGATCAGTCAGCGTGCGCACGTGACCCGGGGATCTCAGACTGCCCGGCAATTTTGGCAATGCCATGCATCGCGCGTGAGCACCTGCCGATCCGGTTTCCGAAACGAAGCTGAGGTGATCTTCAGCCTCGGTCGCCAGGGATGGGGACGATTCCGACGAGGCTCTCGCATGCAGAGAGCTTGCTTTCGGTCGTTCACGATGTTCACAGCCGTGAATTCATAGGCAATTTCAAAGTGCCTTCGCCTAACGCGTTCGGTCCGGCGGATAGGCGCAACGGCGGCCTCTGCGACTGTGACGATCGTGGCGTTCATCGGTCTTATTCGATCCCTACCGGTCTGGGCGGATTGATTGGGACGAGCTCTGTGGAGGATCTCTCATACAACTAGCACTACCGATCGGCACAGCGCGGTTCGCCGTCACAGGGGTGCGTGATCTCTGTCACAGAGAATCCGCCCAGATGGCGCATAGTTGCAGGCACCGTGGACGGAGGAGACGTGCGCGTGGACGTACGGCGAGCCAGGCTTGAATTCTCGTGCGATGAACAGGTCGCGACCATAGTGCTGGCCGCTCCCAAGGCTAATATCCTCGATCGCGAGATGATGCGGGATCTCGACTGGGCCCTAAACGGGCTGCGAACCGCTGCGAATCCAAAGGCGATCATTATCTCGGGGGAGGGGCCGAGTTTCAGCTATGGCGCGAGCGTCCGCGAGCACCTGCCGGATGAGATCGAGTCGACTCTGAAGCAACTTCGTGAGCTTCTGATTGCGGTGGCGCACGCGCCCGCGCCGACGATTGCTGCCGTACGGGGACATTGTCTCGGCGGAGGATTCGAGCTGGCGCTGGCCTGCGACCTGATCTTGGCGGAAGAGACGGCGCAGTTTGGCTGCCCAGAGATCAAACTTGGCGTTTTCCCTCCGGCGGCATCCGCGCTGTTGCCGGTAAAGGCGGGATTGGGCTGGGCGAGCAAGATCGTTCTGACCGGCGATACATACTCCGGGAAAGACCTCTTCGCAGCGGGCGTGGTGTCGCGACTGGCCGCAGCCGGCAAATTGGACGTGGAGCTGTCGCGTTGGCTTAGCTCGGATTTCTTGCCTCGGTCAGCAGCGGCGCTGCGTCATGCGGCAACCGCCGCGCGACTTCCAGTGCTGCGCGCTTTGGAGCGGGATCTGCCGCTACTCGAGTGTATCTACCTCGACAAACTGATGCGCGAGCCTGATGCGGTGGAAGGGATTCGCGCGTTCCTGGAAAAGCGCGAGCCGCAATGGCCGGCACCCGGATCGGTGCCGCGTGAGATTCCTAGTCAACAACATAAAGCTGCGGGACCTCCGCCCGCTCCCACTGGCGCGAAATCGAGTTGAACGAGAGGTCGAAAATGGCCGTGACGGGAATAGACGCATTTGGGTACAAGCTGGCCGAGCCCAATCGGCCGCTCCATTTCACCGATTCTCTTGATCTTGAACCGCGCCCCGACGAGGTGGTGGTGCAAGTGGCTGGATGCGGAATCTGCCACACCGATGTCGGCTACGCCTGCGGCGGTGTTCTAACGCGGCATCCGCTGCCTCTGATTCTCGGGCACGAAATTGCCGGGCGAGTCGTGAGAGCCGGAGAAAGCTCGCAAGCCTGGCTCGGGCGAAATGTAATCGTGCCTGCGGTTATCCCCTGCGGGAAGTGCGCTGCCTGTCTCGCGGGTAGACCTACGATTTGCCGCGCGCAGTTCATGCCCGGCAATGACGCGGACGGCGGCTTTGCGACGCACGTGCGCGTTCCGGCCCGCGGGCTTTGCATCGTTCCGGAGAGGCTACCGGCAGGGATCTCACTCGACGCGCTGTCGGTGCTCGCTGACGCCGTCACGACTCCTTTTGAAGCGATCCGGCGATCCGAACTCGGGAGCGACGACGTCGCGATCATCATCGGCGTGGGAGGCATCGGAGGATTCGGCGTGCAATTGGCGGCCGCACGCGGAGCCGCGGTGATTGCGATTGACGTGGATGCGGAACGCCTCGAGCTGGCGACGAAATATGGCGCGTCGCTGGCCTTAAATGCCCGTGCATGCCACGAAAAGGATCTCAAGTCTGCCGTGCGAGAGTTCATCAAGCAGAGTGGACGACGGGGGATCGGCCGCAAGATTTTCGAAATGAGCGGCACGGCGGCTGGCCAGGCGACAGCGTTTGCGCTTTTGGACTTCGGAGCATATCTGGCCATCGTGGGCTATACACCGGAGAAAGCCGACGTGCGGCTCTCGAATCTGATGGCATTCGATGCCACCGCTCGCGGGAACTGGGGTTGCCCGCCGGACCAATATCCTGCGGCGCTCGCGCTGGTGCTTGAAGGAAAAGTAGCCATAGAGCCTTTCATTGAGCGGCATCGCCTGCAAGATGCGCCGGTGATTTTCGACGCGGTCGCGAAGCACGCGACAAAGCGCCGTGTCGTGCTCGTCCCGAACGGATCGGCCCACTCGTGATCGAAGGAGAAATGCCGTGAAAAATCACAATCTCACAGCGTCGTTCGAGCCGCGCGAAGTGCTCGTCGAACGACGAGCCGTGCACGATCGAGCTGGCGACGCGGTGAAGGGCCTCCACAACATCTGGATTACGCTCAACAACCCCGCGGAGCTGAACGCTTACACGACCGACATGATTAAAGAGGTTATTCTTGCGGTGCGAGAAGCTAGCAACGACCGTGCTTGCGTTGCCGTCGTGCTAACCGGTGCTGGAACGCGATCGTTCTGCGCGGGCGGCAATACGCGTGAATACGCCGAGTACTACGCCGGCGCCCCCGCCGAGTACCGCCAATACATGCGCCTGTTCACCGACATGGTTTCGGCCGTGCTGCATTGCGACAAGCCGGTGATCTGCCGTGTGAACGGCATGCGCGTCGGCGGCGGACAGGAAGTCGGGATGGCGTGTGATTTTTCCGTGGCGAGCGATCTGGCAGTTTTCAGCCAGGCGGGGCCGAAACATGGATCCGTGCCGGATGGCGGGAGCACGGATTTTCTGCCGCTGTTCGTGGGCGTCGAGCGCGCGATGCTGAGCAGCACTCTGTGCGAGCCGTGGACGGCGCACCGCTTTTACTGGCTCGGCGGCCTGAGTCAGATCGTGCCGGTGCTAAAGGTTGACGGTAAGTGGGTGGCCAACCCGATGGTCATCACCGACCGGATGCTCGATGAGTACGGGCGAGTTGCTCTTGGAGAATGGAAAAGCGGTACGGAGTACGAGCGAGGCAGGGAGCTGGTGAAGCGCGGAACTATTGATTTCGCGCTGCTCGACGAAGCGGTCGAGCAACTTTGCACCAAGTTGCTGTACACGATGCCGGACTGCCTGACCAAGACCATCGAGAGCCTGCGCAAGCACAAGCTTGAGCATTGGGACCGCAATATGGAAACCAATCGCGCCTGGCTCGCGCTAAACATGATGACCGAAGCAAACGCCGGATTCCGCGCATTTCACTCTGGCTCGCGCGAACACCGCGAAGTTGATTTCGTGCTCCTGCGGCGGCGCTTGGCCGAGGGCGCGCGCTGGAACGAAGCTCTCGTGCATGAAATTGCTCCGTGGGTGACGGAAGCCGCGAAGGTGGAACAGTGAAATTCTTCCTCCCCGCTATTCCGCAAACGCCGAAGGCAGGTCTGCGGCCCGAACTCGGAGCGCTGATCGGCAGAGCCGAAGCGCTCTACGAGGATTTAGACCTGAAGGTCGTGCGGGCCTGGAAAGAGGAGGTGCCGGGCCGCAAAGCGATCGGGCACATGCCGATCTATGTTCCGCGCGAGCTGATTCATGCAGCAGGCATGTTGCCGGTCGGAGTTATGGGCGGCGGCGATCGCCTGGAGATTGTTCGCGGCGACGCGTATTTCCAGAGCTACATCTGCCACATTCCGCGCAGCACAATTGAGCTGGCTCTCTCGCACCGTCTCGATGCCCTCGATGGGATGCTGTTCCCTTCCATTTGCGACGTGATTCGAAATCTATCGGGAATGTGGATGATGCTGTTTCCAGACCGCTACGTTCGCTACATGGATGTCCCGCAGAATTATGATCCCGCCGCGGGCGGCCAGTTTTGGCACCAGGAGCTGAGCGCACTCCGTGATGATCTCGCGAGGCTCGCGGGCAGCCCAATCACCGACGATGCCCTGCGGCACAGCATCGGCCTTTACAACGAGCACCGACGCGCGATTCGAGAGCTTTACAAAGCGCGCAGCCGCGAGCCGTGGCTATTTCCAGCGTCCGAGCTGTACCTCGTGCTCCGCGCGGGTAACAATTTGCCGGTCGAATCACATACGGAAATGTTGCGCGAGTACATGCGCCTCGCGCCTCTTGAAGAGGAGCGCCGCGAGCAGGATCAGAGCCGCGTCGTTGTAGTCGGAATGTTCTGCGAGCAGCCTCCACTTGGTTTGCTCATCACGCTTGAGCGCGCCGGATGCTGGGTGGTGGACGACGATTGGATGCTCGGGCTTCGCTGGCTCAAGGGCGACGTGCCGCTCGATGGCGACCCGCTTGAAAAGCTGGCCAACGCGTTCCTCACGCAGAGCGTTTCAAACGCATCGAGATACGAACCTCTCGGACACCGCGGAAAATGGCTCGTCGAATCGGTTCGCCGAAACCGCGCTGAAGGAGTGATCTTCTGCGCCGCGAGCTTTTGCGATCCCGCATTGCTGGACCAGCCAATGCTCGTCGCTGCGCTGGACGCTGCAGGAATTCCGCACACGCAATTCAAATATTCCGAAGACACGGGACAATTCGCCGTAATCCGCGAACAGGCCGGGACGTTCTCCGACTCGATCCGGCTATGGAGCGAAGCATGAGCACTGCGAAAGCGGGCGCCGTCGCCGAAGCCCAGAAAGAACGCAGCATGGAATTGCAGAAGGAGATGATCGCTGCGCACTATCAAGCACTCTCCGAAGCGCCGGAAACGGGGCGTAAAGTTGTCTACACGTTTGTTCCCGGCAACCTGACGGAATTGATGCGCGCATTCGACGTTATGCCGGTCTTACCCGAGATCAACGCTTTACAATCCGGAATGCGCAAGCTTTCCGGTGACTACATCACCGAGGCGGAAAAGCACGGACACAGCGAGGACGTGTGCACGTATGTGAAGTGCGACATCGGGATGTTGAAGAAAGGAAATATCGGGCCGACCGGCAAGAAGCTGCCGAAGCCCGATTTGCTGCTTCTCTCCTACACGGGCTGCTTCACGTTCATGAAATGGTTCGAGCTTCTGCGCGAGGAATACGACTGCCCGGTGGCGATGCTGCACGTACCGTACCAGAGCGAAGGCGTCATTCAGCCGCACCACCGCAACTACATCGTGAAGCAGCTCCGGACCGAGGTGATCCCAAAGCTCGAGGAAGTGACCGGGCGGCGATTCGACGAAGACCTCCTGCGCGAGAAATTGCAGCTCTCTGCGCGAGCCGAGGACGATTTGGTCTGGGTGCTCGAAAGCGCGAAGAATGTTCCCTCGCCCATCGACGCCTATTTCGGCGGCGTCTATTACATCGGCCCGATGTTCTCCGCATTTCGCGGCACTCCGGAGGGCGCGGAATATTACCGTACGCTGCGCTCGGAAGTGGCCGAACGTCTGAGCGCGGGGCGCGGTCCCGTCGTGCCCGAAGGCCAGATGGAACGCGAACGCTATCGGCTGGTGGTCGAAGGGCCGCCGAATTGGACCAGCTTCCGCGAGTTCTGGAAGATGTTTTATGAAGAAGGTGCCGTGATCGTGGCGAGCTCGTACACCAAGGTCGGCGGCCTTTACGACCGCGGTTTCCGGCACGATCCAAACCACCCGCTCGAAACACTTGCCGATTATTGTATGGGCTGCTACACAAACCTAGGTCTGCCCACGCGTGTCAATCTCCTCGAGAAGTACATCCGCGAGTATCGCGCTGATGGATTCATGATCAACAGCGTAAAGAGCTGCAATTCCTTCAGCGTCGGCCAATTGCTGATGCTTCGGCAACTGGAGGAGCGTACCGGCGTGCCCGGCGGCTTCATCGAAAGCGACCTCGTTGATCCGCGTTATTTCTCGGCCGCCAATATCAAGAACCGGATTGAAAGTTATCTGCAAATGATCGAGCAAAAACGCTCTGCCGGGAGCGCGGCATGAGCGAAATCCTCGTTTACGTCGGCATCGATCTGGGCTCGACAACGACGAAAGCAATCGTCCTGACTGAATCCGGCGCGATCATCGGAAGAGGCATTACGAATAGCCGCAGCAATTACGATGTTGCCTGCGAGATCGCGCGCGAAGAAGCGTTTATTCAGGCTCGGCTCGCACTGCTGCGCCAGGCTCTGGAATCGAATCCGGCGGTGTCTCACCTGCAGAAGGGTTTTCTCTCGGTCTTGGTGCGCAATTTCCGCATGGAGCAGCATCTCGAGCGGCTCGACGTGCTGGCGCGGGTGCTGCGAGAAGAGGCGGAATCTTTGCGGCACCGCGAGCACAAGAAGGAGCTGGATGCAGTCCTCGAGAAAATACTGGTTGCGCTGCGCGAGCGTGCGGTGGCGCACTTTGGACCTCTGGGCACGCGGAAGAGCGACTTCTTTCGCGATCTCGCGGCTGCCGACTACATGAACCTCGCCGAGCAATTGGGTGACCCAAGGAGCATTCCTTTCGACACGCTTTGCGCCTTGTTCGATGCAGCGATACTCGTTGTCGAAAACACTTCAAGTGGGGACGCTTTCGCACAGCACATCGGGAGCGCGCTCGAGCGAACCCTCGCAACGGCAGGAACAACGATGCAAGAATACGGCGCGGTGGTGCGCCGCGCGGTGGAAGCTGCGCGCTCGACCCAGCTTGTCGTAGCGGGAACAGTCGGTACGGGCTATGGGCGGCAGCGCCTGCCGTTTCCGAAGGAGATCGGAAGAGCGT